>JAEEGH010018736.1_pt1 | contig 14600 bp, 7 predicted proteins | sample 9134181 | NCBI WGS metagenome assembly JAEEGH01 (sample SAMN16246544, study PRJNA631951) | gut metagenome | biome: gut microbiome; feature: rumen; material: DP-attached | host: Bos | place: Iran: Karaj | collected 2018-10 | reverse complement strand
GACGTCACTTCAGTGGTGAAGTGACGTCAATATACCATTGAAGTGACGTCACTTCTATGGTGTAATGACGTCAAAACTCCCCCGTACACGCCTAGCAAACGCCGCGTACATCATTAGGAAACACCGCGTGCACAGGCTGAAAGCGCCCAAAACACAACTGGAAAGAGAGAAAACGCGTTAATAAGCAGCGTTGGGACTGTCCGCTTTAAGCATGTAATTCGCGCATGCGCTTTCCGTGCCGCCAAAGGCGTTTCTTAGTATTCCGTGGTAGATGTCTCGATGCCCAGAGTTTTGGCTGAAGCGGCGCGAATGTTGATATATAGATGCGGCAACAAGAGAGATTGATTTTCAACCGCAAAGATAACAAAGAACACATAGGCTTTGTGGCCTTTGTGCACTTTGTGGCTCAACTCATTTGTTGTCGGAACAATAGAGGGGCTTGCAAAAGGCTCAGTCCAGACTGACCTTAGCGCATATCAATGAGCGCCGACCCTTTTTGTTTCCCAATGTGTCAATGCGTGTCGCAGCGCCAGTCTGTGATCGACTGTCCGAATCGCTTCTTGAAGAGGTTCGAGAGGTGGGCAGCGGACTTGAAGCCGCATTCTCGGGCGATCGTGGCGACCGTCGCGTCGGTTGTGCGCAGGCGGTGGCACACTTCCTTCAGGCGGCATTCGGATATGAAGTCGGCTATTGTGCGCTTCTCCACCTGCTGGAACCGCAATTCCGCTATGCGTCGCGAGCAGCCGAGATGCCGGACAACGTCCCCAACCTTGATGCCGCGCGCGGCGTTTGCGCGTATGAACGTGGCAGTGCGCCGCGCTAGGGCCGAAGACGAGCTGATAGGCCTTGTCGATTCTCTCGCAACAACGCCTTTGGGCTGGATGCTGACATGCCGCGGAGCAGGGGATGCCTTTTTGGCCTTGATGAGTCGGTCAAGCTCCATTGCCGTGCGATAGCCAAGACCGACATGGTTGGGCACGACGCTTGAGAGCGGCGGTCGCGAGTGCAGGGCGTAGAATGCGTCGTCGTCCACGCCTAGCACCGCCACGTCGCGCGGAACGTCCAATCCTCCGTCGCTGCAGGCGGCGACGACCTGTGCGGCACGTCGGTCGCAGTCAGCCATGATTGCAGCAGGTTTAGGCAGCGAGACGAGCCAGTCGCGCAGTTCCCCAATGTCGGTTCCCGCAGTCGCCTCGTGAGAAAGCTCGTAGCAGAGGACCCGTTCTCCTGTTGCCTGGATGGTTTCGGCAAAAGCGGTCTGCCGCTCGTCCGACCAGTCCATGTCGAAACGGCTGCGCACGAAGCCATAGCATGAACATCGGCCTCGTCCGAGAAGGTGCTTCGCGCCAGCCGCGCCTATCGCGGCGTTGTCCAGAAGCATGCAGACGATGTTCTTTTTCCTCCGGCGGAGTTCTGGCCATCCGCCGCAGTCGGCAAGCGGTATGGTCGACCTGCAGAGGTGGTCGAAGTCTATGCTGCCAGGCGTGGCGAGGATGATTCCCGCGTAGCCGTCGCGTTCAGCGTCGTCGATCTGCCTCGCATTGAGATTTCCAGGCTCGTGCAAGATGCGGATGTCCCAGTCGGCGTGTTTCTCCACATAGTTGAGAATTCCGCTTAGAAAGTCCCGCCATGACGCATGGGCGAGGCTGACGGAGACAAGCACCTTCGGCGGATGGATCACCTCCGCCGTTCGCCTTTTGGCATGACTTCTGGACTTTGCCTGCTTCATTGTCGGGAAATATACCACAATTCCGACGCGCTATGCAAGCCGTAAATTTTGACATCGAAATACTTGCGCAAAATTGCATGGTATTCGCTTGACGCGCCAAACGCCAATGTAGTATCATCTGGGACAAAAAGGGAGAAAAGAGGTTGCCATGTTAGACAACGGAGAATTCAGACGGACAGCGATAGAATGGCGATGCTTCAGCGGCATTGTGGTCGCGATTGCCGCAATGGCGGTCGCCGCAATGCCTGCGGATGCGGCGGCGGCTCCATCATTCGCCGAGGCGTCCGACTGGACGATCACCAACGGAGACGGGAAACTGGACATCGCCGTCGGGCGCGACTTCCTTGGGCGCAAATGCCTTTATCTCGGCGGCTCGGAGAAGAAGTGCGACACGTGGTTCAGCGCCGTGTCTGAAAAGACGCCGGTCGAATCTGGCGCGGCATACCTCGTGGCGCTATCGGCATATTCCGACAGACCTATCACCACGACGACGTACGCTGTCAGAGATGCGGTAGAGTGCGAGTGGGCGAATGCCGTCTTCTGGTATGACGCTAAAGGAGAGCTGCTTTCGTCGGGCGCTTTCGCGTTCTACGTTCCGGGCGGGAAGAGGTTCGAGAAGGTGTCCGTCCGCGTCAAAGCGCCTGACGGCGCGTCGAAGATGTCGATCAAGCTCGCCTTTGACCGTCCGAACATCGGGCCGGGCGAGGTTGTCGCCTTCAGCGACCTGTCCGTGTCGAAACTTGACTGCTCGGCTGACGGCGCCGCAGAATCCGAAAGCGGCGATTTCAAGGGATGGGGACGTTTCACCGACGACCGTCCGCCTCGCGTAAGTGTAGTTAGCGAAACGCCGACGAAGAACCGCGCCGTTCGGCTTGGGCTGCAGATAACCGACGATTCCGGCGTGGACGCCAAGTCCGTGCGAATCGCGATAGACGGGGCGGACGCGACGGACGCTTTCAGGCGCGACGGCGACCGCTGGATCATGTCATCTGCTCCGCAGGGCGGATGGACTGACGGTCTGCATGAAGTGACGGTCGAGGCGGCAGACGTTCTGGGCAACTCGGTCAAGGCGCGCAAGGCATTTTTTGTCGGCGAGGTCTCGAACGCCGCGCCCAGGTGTGAACTGCGCAAAGACGGCATGGCGATTGTTGACGGCAAGCCGTTCTTCCCGATAGGAATCTATGCGGTCTGCAAGCGCGAGTTCAACGGACACGACCTTGACCGCGCATTTGCTGGTCTGGCGGATGCGGGCTTCAACTTCGCGCACACATACGACAATGCGTCGGCCAGAAGCGAGGAGTTTCTCTCGGCGGCGGCGCGGCACGGCTTTATGCTGTGGCATGGATGCCGTTTTCCTGACGACTGGTTTGTGAACAAGGGGCGTTTCTGCAAGAACATCCTTGCATGGTATCTTGGCGACGACACGTGCGAGTACATTACGCCGGAGGAGGAGCGCGACTATAACGACGCGGTGAAGGCCATAGATCCATGGCGCTTGACTTGCCAAGCGGACAACCTCACTCCCGACAGCGCGATTTCGCAGTATTCGCCATACGTGACGGCTACGGATGTCTTCATGCCCGAAGTGTATACAATCCGCGGCAGGAAGGGCGATCCCTCGGATCGTTTTTGCGTGGCGATGACGATTCGCATGATGGAGCAGGTGAGGCGCGACGTCGAGCGTTTTGGCGACGGCAAGCCTCGTGCGTGCTGGCCGATACTCCAGTGGTTCAAGGGATGGAACGACTGGCACCATTTCCCTTCACGTGACCAGCTCTTTGCAACCTCGTTTGCCGCGATTGTGCATGGCGCGAACGGAATACTCTGGTACACCTACGGCGGCTTCTTCGAGAAAGAGAAAGACAGGCTCGACGAGGGCATAACCTCCACTCCGGAGCGGTGGCGCGACATCACGGAACTCTCGTCGCTCGTCAAGGAAATATCGCCTGTCCTGCTGGAAGAGAATGGCGTACATCCTAAAGTCGAGATCTTGTCTGGCCCTGCGACGGATCCCTTTGGCGGTGCCTCGGTGACAGCGCTTTTGAAGCGGCACGGCGGCAGTGCATATCTCATTGCCGTCAACGCCGCGCCAGAAGCTGTCCGCGCGCGATTTAGCCTGGGGGACGTCGAGGCGGAGGGCGAAGTCCTGTGTGAAGGCCGGCGCGTTACGTGCCGGAGCGGAACGCTCGAGGACGACTTCAAGCCGTTTGGTGTCCACATTTACAGGTTCAACCAGACAGCGAAAACCCTGCCGCCACTGCCGGAGGGGGCCTTTACGTATGCCGTCATACCCGATACCCAGAGCTATGACGGCGAAGGACGCCATACGAAGCGCGGACGCGCACCTGGCAAGGGCCCGACGCGGAATCCGAAACTGGATGCTACAGTTGATTGGCTGCTTGCAAACGCTCAGAAGGAGAACATCCTTTTCGTGACGCATACGGGCGATATCGTCGATATGAACAACGACTTCCAGTGGCGCTTCGCATCCAATGCGATGTCGCGTCTGGACGGAAGACTGCCGTACTCCGTGGTGCCGGGCAACCATGACATGAAGGAAGACGGGGACACGTCGCTATTCCGTCGGTACTTCCCCGCCTCTCGATATTCCGGCTACGACTGGTATGCCCGCACCTTTGAAGGCTTCACCAACTCGGCTGGGCTTTTCGTGTCCGGCGACAACGCGAACTCCATCTGCCTGTTCGGGCAGGGCGCCGAAAAGTTTGCGGTGGTCAACCTCGAATGCAACGCGCCAGATCCGGTTCTCGACTGGGCGGCGAAGGAGCTGGAGGGGTATCCCGACCGCCACGTAATCGTCGCAACGCATCAGGACCTTGGCGCAATAGAGTACAAGAACGCCCGCAAGATTTCGCGTGACACGGAAGGCCTCTCAAAAGAGGAGTTCGCCAGATACACGCCAGACCTGTCGATTCTCGGGCGCATGAAGTGGTGCAAGTGCCATGGCAAGGACGGTAATTCCGGAAAGATTATCTGGGAAAAGTTCACCTCGCGTCTGAAGAACGCCTTCCTTGTCGTGTCCGGCGACCAGGGGATGATAAAGATCACACGCGTGGACGAGAAGGGCGTTCACGGTAACATGATCTATTCTCTGATGCAGGATACCGGCGGCGGTTTCGTCCGCCTGTTCCGCTTCATTCCTTCTGAAAAGGTCATACGGTGCTACACGGTCAATCCCGGCAAGGGCGGCGAGCTTGTCCATTCCTGCGGCGTATGGCGCGACGACAAGTGGTTCAACTTCACTCTGCCCTATCCAGGAACGGCGGACGCATACATCCCGCCGACCACCGAAGGCGAAGAGCCGTGCGATGCGGTTCCGGCGGACGATCCCGTCGCTGTGCGCAAGCTGAAATGGGATGGTGTGGAGAATGTCCGTGACCTCGGAGGTCTGCCCGGACTTGACGGGAGGCGCGTCAAGCTGGGGCGCATCTATCGCTCTGCGGGGCTGAACAGCAACGCCCACTACCGCGACAAGAACAAGAACGTGCTGCCGGCTTCGGAATGGCGAGGCCCCGGAATGACGCGCATCAAGCCCAAGGCGGTGCGACACGTCGTCGAAACGCTGGGCGTAAGGACGGATCTGGACCTGCGTACCGCCGGTGAGGTCTTCGGCATGAAGGGCTCGCCTCTTGGAGGGAAGGTGCGGTGGGTGAACGTGTCGTCCAGCGAATATGCCGGGCTGGCTACTGAAAAGGGGCGTGCCGCGTTCGCCGAGGATTTCAGGGTGTTCCTTGACGAGTCTAACTATCCGATCGTGTTCCACTGCATCGCCGGTGCAGACCGAACAGGCTCTCTCGCGTGCGTCCTGAACGGACTCCTTGGAGTGGATGAGGAACTTCTGCATCGTGACTGGCAGTACACGTGGACGGGACGGAAGAATCCGGTCAAGGCGCCGGAAAAGCGCTGGAATTCTCTGATGTCCGTATTCAAGGAGTATGAAGGTGCCACGCTGAACGAGCGGATAGAGAAGTTCATCATCTCCTGCGGCTTCGCGCCGGAGGATGTCTCAAGGTTCCGCAGCCTCATGCTGGAATAGATTTAATCGCACACCACTAAACTAGAGGAAAATCAGGAAAGGAATCCGTCATGTCCAAGATCATAAATGTCGCGCTTGGAGCGGTTGCCGCATCTTTGAGCGCAGTCTCCCCCCTTGCGGCGGCTGACGATGCCTACATCCAGTCGAGCGGCAACACTGTGCTGAACACCGGCTATTTCGTCAACGAAAAGACGAAACTCGAACTGGACTTCGAGATAACCAATACAACCAAGAACAAGGGAAACTACATACTTGGCACCACCTCCCCAGGGAATACGGGGACCGTCTGCGCGTTTTTGGAAAACAGCAGCGGCAACCTCGCGGCGCGAATCACATGTAGCGCACAAAGCCTCGGCAAGGCTGCAACCACTGGCCGCCGCACTGTTGTGTTCGACCTTCCGAACAACTGCACCGTGACTCTATATGAGCATGGGGATGATACCGCCACAGCAACGAAAAACAAGACCACCACCTCTGCCTTCAATCTGAACGGAGTATCTGACTACCCGCTCGCGCTCTTTGCGGCCATCACTAATGCAGCTGGCGTTGCATATTCTGCTGATACACAAGGCGTGAAAATATACTCCTTGAAGATATGGGAAAACGATGGTGGCGAGTATGGGCTTGTCCATGATTTCCAGCCTTGCGTAAAGGGCGACGTTCCGGGGTTTAGGGACATTGTGACGGGACTCTTCCATACGGCGGAAGATGTTTCAAAGCTCACCGCTGGCGGCGATGTCGCGCGCGTCCCGGACGATGGCTTTGTCGAGACGGTCAACAACGCTATGACTGGGTCGTCCTCGTCTTCATATACCGGAGGACATTACATCGACACGGGATACAGGCCAGGTCCCAACTCGCGCATTGAGATAGACTATGCACTCGGCAAGAACAAGGGCAATGCATATGCTTGCTGGATCATGAAGTGCACGGCGGAGTCTGGAAGCAACGGCAATACGAACCAGTTTGCCGTCTCGTATGACAATGCAGGACAGTTCTTCAGCCTCGGCCCAGACTACATCGACCAAAATTGCGGGCTTCCTGACTCCGTAACTACGGCTGGTCTGCACGTTAGACGTACAGCCGTACTCGACGCGGCAAACCGTGCGGTGAGCCTTGTCACTGCCGCGCATACGAATTTCAATGCGTCAGTGCCGACCGAGCCGTGCGGACAGGGCGTCACTCTCAAAATTGCCGCTGCCGGCGGCGGAACAACGGGATTTGCGCCAATTAGAATATACGGGCTCAAGATATACGAGAGCAATGTACTTGTGCATGACTACAGGCCGTGCGTGACTAACGGCGCGCCTGGTCTTGTGAGCGGGAGTTCGTTTCTTAAGTTCTCGTGGACAAACTCTGGTTACAGCAAAGACGGCGTCCCTACTGCAGGCGGAAATGTCGAGGTGTCGTCAGTGCGCGACTATGACGCCTTCGCGTTCTTCAATGGTGCGCAGTCCATCGACACGGGCTACAAGGCGAACGGCAAGTCGAAGTTTGTCGTCGACTTTTCTTTTGCCAACGCCAACAACAAGCAGGACAACAATGACAGCAGCAAAAGACAGCAGTATGTCTTTGAAACGGGAAATTCCGACAACGCGGACATCGTAGGCCGCATTTTCGTGAACAAGGATAGCGGCAACAACGGAACCTATGCGTGGAACTACAGCATGAATGTGGTTAATACGAGTACATCTGTTGGTGTGGATCACCAACGGAGGCTTTTCACGATAGACGCTCTGAACGATCAGGTGCGCATGACGCCCAGCGCCACCGTGTCTGGCACATACAACGGCGATTCCGTCATGGGCAATACGGCCAATTTCCACGACAAGGAATGTTCCGGTACCGTCAAGATAGGCTCAAACTTCACTGCCGATAAGAACTTTGCGCGAATCCGTCTCTACCGCTTCACAATCTGGGACGATGGGACGATGGTGCGCGACTTCGTGCCTTGCGTTACGAACGGAGTGGGTTGCCTTTACGATCTCGTGGAGGGGAAGGCCTACACGTCCACGACCTCGGTGGCGCTTTCCGTCGGCGGACGCGGATACAACGGCGTGGAGGAATGGATCGAGACTCCTCGTGGATTCAGCATTGGAACGAATTCAGGGGCGAGGCTGCTTGTCGCGAAGGCGGTCGGTGCTACATCGTACAAGTGGACGCGTGACGGCGAGCCGATTCCTGGCGGTGAAGACGGCGAGCTGGAAGTCGAATGGATGCGCGGCGGAGGCGTTCATGCATACGCGGTCACTCCTGTTTACAGCGTATTCGGATTCTCGACGGAAGGGGCTCCTGTCTCCGTGCAGGTGAAGATGCAAAATCCTGGCATTATAATGATCGTTCGCTGATAGGGAGGTGCGATGGGTGGAGTTCGGATGTTTGCTGTTGTCGCCGTTGCGGCGCGTGCGATGCTCCCGTGTGCGGCGGGCGAGACTGTTTCGCTTGACGTGACTCGCGAGATGAGATGCGACGTTCTTGTCGTGGGAGGAGGCCCGTCCGGGTTTTCGGCCGCCGTATGCGCGGCGCGGCATGGCGCGAAAACGATTCTCGTCGAGCGCAACGGCTACCTCGGCGGCATGGCGACAGCAGGCCTTGTCGGGCCGTTCATGACGGCCACCACGCCGAAGGGCGAGACGCAGCTTATCCGTGGTTTCTTCGACGAATTCGTGCGGGCAATGGAGGCGAAGGGCGGCGCAATACATCCGTCAAAGGCGAAGATCGGAAGTTTCTCGTCCTACCGCGCAGGAGGACACTACGGCATGACGACGTTCGATCCCGAGACGTTCAAGTCCATTGCCGAGACCACATGCCGCGGGGCGGGAGTTGAACTTATCTATCATGCGCTGTTTGTCAAGGCAGAAACAGTGGACGGGCGAATCTCCGCCGCCTACCTGGCGACGAAAGGCGGAATCTGGAAGGTCGTCGCGAAGAACTACATCGACTGCACGGGCGACGGCGACGTGGCGTTCTCGGCCGGGGTGCCGACGGTGTACGGGGACGGGAAGGGCGACGTACAGGCAAGTTCGCTCTTCTTCCGCATCCGCGGCGTGGACAAGGCGAAGATGGACGCGCACGACGCCGAGTGCCGTGCCAGCAAGGACGATAAGTCGCGCTTTTACGTTGATGAGATAAAAGCCGCTCATGACGCCGGGGAGTTCCCGATATGGCGCAACAAGGTCGAGGTTTACGAAGGTCTGGACGGCACATGGATTGTCAACATGGGGCAGAGCGAAGACGTTGACGGCACAGACCCGAAGCAGGTCACGGAAGCGGAAATAACGGGACGCGAACAAGCAAGGATAATCGTGGCCTTTCTGCGCAAGTACGTAAAGGGATGCGAAAACTGCGAACTGGCGGTGTCGGCAGACAATCTCGGCGTCCGCGAGTCGCGCCGCATCGTCGGCGAATACACGCTTACGGTGGAGGACGTGAAGAGTTCCGTGCGGTTCCCCGATTCCGTGTTCTGCTGCGCGAACCACATGGACATCCACCGCAAGGGGAGGGTGGAGTACGTTACGCGCAAGACGGACGATCCGTATTTCATTCCGTACCGCTCCCTGCTGCCGAAGGGAATCGACAATCTGCTTGTCGCCGGGCGCTGCGCCTCCGCCGAAAGGCCGGTCATGGCCGCGATCCGCGTAATGCCGCCGTGTTTCGCGATGGGACAGGCGGCAGGAACGGCTGCGGCGATGTCCGTTAAGGCGGGCATCGCCCCGAAAGACCTTGATGTCGCCGCGCTAGTTGCCGCGCTCAAGTCCGACGGCGTGTATCTGCCGTAGTCGCAAGGGGATGTTTGCAATGAGACGATGCCTTGTCGCGGCCGCGTGTCTGTGCTTCTCCGAGCTTTCGGCGGAGGAACTTGAAACAGACAGGTGGCAGGCGGCCATAGACGACGCGGCAAAGGCGGGCGGAGGACGGGTGACGGTTCCTGCGGGTCGTCACCGCGTCGGCGGACTGGAAATGCGCAGCAACGTGGAACTGCACCTTGAAAAGGGTGCGGTTCTTGAGGGCGTTGTCGGACTGGAGAACTATCGGCTTGTGGAGCTTCCGTACTCCGAAGGAGCCTGGAGCGCCATTGTCATGGGAATCAACGTAACGAACGTAGCCATAACGGGAGAGGGCGAGATATTCGGCAACGGCAGGTCATGGCCGCAACCAGAAAGCTTTCGAGGCAACCAAGAAGGCCTGCGTGCGCGCGGCATATTGTTCTCGGAATGCAAGGATGTTCGAATGAACGACTTTCTTCTGCGGGATGTCGGATGCTGGGGCATTGTTCTTAAATGCTGCGACGGCGTTGTCGCACGTGGCGTCAGGATAGACAATCACGCCAACGCGAACAACGACGGATTTGACATAGAGGCGTCGAATGCGCTCTTTGAGAACTGTGATGTCGATGCGTCGGATGATGCGTTTGTCCTAAAGTCTAACAATCCGCATTTTGCAGTCACAAACGTTGTAGTGCGTAATTCCATTGCGCGAAGCCATTGCTATGCGCTGAAGCTTGGCACTGCCTCGCATGGAGTTATGTCCGACGTCCGCTTTGAGAACGTTAAGGTCCTTCCGCCGGCAAGGGACGAGTTCTTTGACCTGCGTGAGGGCAGCCCGAACAGAGGCAAGCCGTTCTGGTCGGGACGTGCTGCCTACTACGAATTCCCCGCGGGCGTCGGGCTTGGAGGAATAGCCGTCGAGTGCGTTGACGGCGGAACGGTCGAGCGCGTGTCGTTTGACAACATAGACATCTACGGCTGCATGGTGCCCATATTCGTGCGCGGCGGAACTAGGACTGAGCGCGACTGCGGCATTCCGCCAAGCGACAGGCGCATTCTCCGCGACATAGTTATTCGAAATGTCCGAGGCGTTGCCGCGAGCGATATTGCGTCCAGCGTTTCCGGTGTCGATGGATGCAGGGCGGTCAATGTGACGCTAGAGAACATAGATATCATCTGCCGAGGCGCGGGAGAGGCCAAGTCTCGTGAGGCGATGTCGACGCCAGTGCCGGACGTCGCGGGCGAATATCCGTGTGTCACAATGTTCGGGCATGTCTTGCCATCATACGGGCTTTGGGTTGAAAAGGCTGACAACTTCAATATGAGGAACGTCCGCTTTCGCATTCGTCCTGGCGATGTTGACTTGCGACCCGCTGTGGTGCGATAAATAAGCATGGGGGCGTCGTGAAGAAAAATAGCCTTGTTGTAAGCGTATCGTTCCGTGTGCCAGAGGAGGCTTCGCGGTTATGAATTATGACTGTGTTGTAAATTGTGACATGGTGATGCGACATGAAGGCAAACAGGCGTGATTTTATAAAAGGAGCAGGAGCCATAGTGGCGATGCTCGACGGCGCGGCTTCCGCTGGCGTGGCCGCGGGCGCAGACGACCACTGTGCAAAGTCGCGACTCAAGACGGACGTACTTGTCGTCGGCGGCGGCCCAGCAGGGATATGCGCGGCGATTGCAGCGGCACGCAACGGTGCGAATGTGACGCTCGCCGAATCGTTTGGCTTCCCTGGTGGCATGGCGACCGCCGGACTCGTCGGCCCCATCTCGAAGTTCAATTTCGGCGGCAGACGCGTCGTGGGTGGCATCGCGTGGGAGTTCGTCGAACGTTTGGCCGCCCAGGGTGGCGCAATAACCGACCTGCCCAAAGGCAATGTGCCGTTCGAGGCGGAGGTTTACCGCCGCGTCGCGCGGGAGATGCTTGAAGAGGCTGGCGTTAGGTGTCTCTGGCAGACGCAGGTGTGTGGTGCGCCGGAGCTTGCGGCGGACGGCTCGATTCGGGCCGTGACACTTTCGACGGCGGGGTTCCTCACGCGGCTTGAGGCGAATCGTTTCATCGACTGCACGGCGTCCGGCGCGATTGTCGGCCATCACAATTTTGGCGGATTTCGCTCCGAGAAGGGCAAGGCGCAACCGCTGTCGCTTTGTTTTCTCTTGGGTGGCGTCGATACGGAGAAGGCGCACGTACTCGTCCGAAACGACAACGAGCGTTCCGCCAATCCGGTCCTGCGTGCCGCGCTCAATGAGGCGGTGGCGGCGGGGCGCCTCCAGTCGTTTGGCGGGCCGTGGATGGTGTGGGGCAGCACGTTCCGTTCCGGATTCGTAAGCGTGAACGCAACGCGCGCAGAAGCGGCGGACGTTACCGATCCTTTGCAGATCGCCGAGGCTACGGAGCGGATGCGCCGCGATATTCCGGTCATCGTTGACGTGGTGCGCAAGGCGGATCCCGCGTTTCGCAACGCCTGGCTTGCGCAGACCGCTGCGACAAGCGGTTTCCGCGAATGCCGTGAGCTGACGGCTCTTCACCGTGTGACGGCGGCGGAGTTCGCGTCCGGCGAGGATGTGCCTGACGCAATCGCGCTTGCTGCGCATCCGATGGACAGGCATATTGCCGGTTCAACCGGACAGAGCCTCACATTCCTTCAACATCCCGGCGTGATTCCGCTTTCCTCGCTCATATCCGCGAAATGTCCGAATCTCCTCGCCGCCGGTGGACTTGTTGCGGCTGAGCCTGCCGCGTTTGCGTCGATGCGCGTACAGGCGCAGTGCATGGCCATGGGCCAGGCGGTAGGCACGTCCGCCACGTTTAGCCTGGGTGGAGACGTGAGGCGCATCGATTTTGCCGCTGTGCGCCGCCTCTGCGAAAATCAGGGGGCGATCACCAAATGGAAAGGATGATTGCCATGATAGGAATGTTGGCTGTTTGCATGAGTCTCCCGGTAGTGACGGCGACGTGCGGGGATATCCCTCTTGTTGTAAGTGTATCGTTCCGTGTGCCAGAGGAGGCTTCGCAGTTATGAAGTATGAACGTGATATAAATTTCGGTCCAAAGGTTTCTGACGTAACTCGTCGTGGATTTGTAGGTGGCATTCTTTCTGTCGGAGCATTTGCGGGGTGCAATGGGATGCTCAACCCATTTGGTGTTCTTGGCGACAGGCCGCGACTTCGCTTTGGAGTCGTAAGTGACGTGCACGTGCGTCTGGCCAAGGGAGGCCTAGCCCTTGCGACAGGATATGAAACAGATACTCTGGAAAAGGCGTTCACATGGTTTCGCGACTGCGGCGCGGATGCGGTGGTGATTGCTGGCGACATAGCTGATAGCGGCGTCGTTGGTGAACTCAAGGCGGTTGCCGACGTCTGGTTTCGCGTATTCCCGGACGACCTTGCGCCTGATGGACGCAAGGTTGAGCGTATTTTCATTTGCGGCAACCATGACATCAACGGCATGGACTGGGGCAGACGTGTTTTTCCGAATGTTGAGGAGCGAAGGCGCGAGTCAATATCGACCGATCTTGTCAAGGCGTGGGATGCCTGTTTCCACGAGGAATACAGGCCGTTTTTCGTCAAGAGCGTCAAAGGCTACGATTTCTTCTGCTCTCATTGGAGGCCGGATGTTAAGACGAATGGATATCGCGAAAAAGGTTGTTCCGGCTGCAGTGAGGCTTTCCGCGACTTGATGGTGAAATCTGATCCGAAGCATCCTTTCTTCTACATTCAGCATCCGCATCCGCGCGGCACTGTTTATGGCAAGTGCGCCTGGGGCGCGGACGACGGCGAAGCCACGAAGCTTCTCTCGGCCTTTCCGCATGCTGTCGCCTTGTCCGGCCATTCGCACGAGCCGTTGACAAACGAACAGGCTATATGGCGCGGCGCGTTTACGTCCGTAGCCACGGGGTCGCTGCGCAGTATCAGCGCGAGTCCTGTCTGGAACATTGTGCATACCCCAGGTTACGAGAACTGCAAGTGCAACTGCTACCTGTCGGGATTGCGGTGGTCAAAGTGGGCCGCTCAGGTGGCAAAATACGATGCACCAAAACTAATGCCGAATGAGATGCCCAGAACGGACATCCGCGTTGGGCAGCTGGTGAGCGTCTATGACGACCGCATTGTGTTTGCCAAGCGCGAGTTCGTAAGTGGACTTTCTCTCGGCGACGACTGGATCGTGGAGCTTCTGGCGCGAGAAAAGACTTTTGCCGCACGTGCGGCAAAAGTCAGGCCGGCCGAATTCCCGACAGGATCCGCTCTTGCGGTCAGACGAACGGTCGCCAAGACGCGCGGCATGGAGCTGTGGAACGGCATAGAGGCAAAGAAAGAAGATGTTGCGGCACTTGTCCTGGAGTTCCCTGCGGCAACTGTAGGAGGGATTGTTGCGGAGTATGAGATTTCTGCGGGCAATGCCGCCGGAGCGAGATACGAGACGCGTATCTGCGCCGTTGGCGGTCTTTATCCAAGGACTCATGGCAACTTTGGCAAAGCTGTAACAGCGATGATTCGCACCGACGCTCTGCCTAGCTGTGCCGAGAAGATAGTCGTTACACCTCTCGATTCGTTTGGCAACAGGGGCAGTTCCATCTCTGCCGCTATTCCTTCAGCGCCGTCGTGCGCCGTGAGACTGTAGCTGCCGGACAAGGGCGATTCCCTGTGATGATCGGCCGCGGAGGATTCCTGGCTGGAACGATATGCGCGGCGACTGCGGCGGCGCGACCCGAGGACGAATTTTCGCTACGGTGTCCGGCATTATAACGAATGCGCTGGAAACCTTCACCATTTTCCCACTTGCGCTTTGGCGATGGATGTGCTACAATTGTGGCATCAGATGAAGAAGTAGCGGTGGCTGGCCGGAAGTCTCGGGTTACCGGGCTGCGCGGTTTCAGCCGTGAATGCGACATAGGTTGTGGTTTAATGCTTGGCGCTGAATTTGGCGCCGATGCAGGCAATAATTATGAAAGGCGATCCATGACACGAAATACTCTCGGCCGCGTTTCGCCGGCTCGTTCGTTCGTATTTGCGATTGCTTCATTTGCCTCGCTGGTCGTACGGGGTG
>JAEEGH010018733.1_pt1 | contig 14600 bp, 19 predicted proteins | sample 9134181 | NCBI WGS metagenome assembly JAEEGH01 (sample SAMN16246544, study PRJNA631951) | gut metagenome | biome: gut microbiome; feature: rumen; material: DP-attached | host: Bos | place: Iran: Karaj | collected 2018-10 | reverse complement strand
TCGGAGATCCCATCGGAACATTCTTCGGTACCATGATCCTCGTTTCGATCAAGAAGATCGTCGTTGCCAGCGGACTTAACCAGCCCTGGTGGCAGAGCATTACAACAGGAGGAATGCTGTGTTTCTTTATCCTCCTCCAGAGCGTTGTCCTCAGTAAGAGAGGCAAAAAGAGTAAGAGAGAAAAAAAGAATAAGTAATTGTTACATTTCCCCCAATGTATTCTTCCCCTAAAAATGTAAAGAAAACCCTGTCGAAGGCCCGGCTTATTTTATAAGTCGGGTCTTCGGCCGTCCAAAGGGTTCTTTTTGACGGAAAAATCTTTCTTTTTACTGTAAAATCGGGTCTTTTGCCCGAAATTGACTTTGTAAAAGCAATAAGTGAATAGAGTTTTCTTTTTCCTTAATGATATTATGGTTTCGTGATCGTATGATCAGTTAAAAGGAAAAAGCAAATGAAACAGAGAGAACCCTTAGTAACAAATATCTTTACAGCCGATCCTTCGGCACACGTTTTTGACGATAAGATCTACGTCTATCCCTCACATGACCTTGCTCATGACGGAGAGGATGACGACGAAGGCGGAGAGTATCTGATGGAGGACTATCACGTCCTTTCACTCGATAATCTTGATGCAGACTGCGTAGATAATGGTGAAGCGATCCACATGAAGGACATCCCCTGGGTTGGAAAGCAGATGTGGGCTCCCGATTGCGTACGCAAGGACGGAAAGTATTATCTCTACTTCCCCGCTAAGGATCATAACGATATCTTCCACATCGGCGTTGCCGTAAGCGACAGCCCCGTAGGTCCTTTCAAGGGAGAGGACAACTACATGGAAGGCAGCATGAGTATCGATCCCTGTGTCCTTCAGGATGACGACGGCAGATACTATATGTACAACGGCGGACTCTGGGGCGGACAGCTTGAGAGATGGATGACCGGAAGCTATGTCGCGAATCCCGCTGAGATCCCCGCAGATGCACCCGCACTCGGACCCTTCTTTGCAGAGCTTTCAGATGACATGAAGTCATTCAAGACCGCTCCCAAGATGGTAACCATCCTCGATGAGAACGGCGAGCCCATCAAGGCAGGCGATGAGGACAGAAGATATTTCGAAGGTCCCTGGATGCACAAGTACAACGGACTTTACTATCTGTCATATTCAACCGGAACCACCCATTATCTCGTATATGCTACCGGCAAGAGTCCCGAGGGTCCCTTCACCTACAGAGGCAGGATCATGGAGCCCGTTATCGGCTGGACCACTCACCACTCGATCATCGAGTATCACGGAAAGTGGTACCTCTTCTATCATGACTGTGAGCTTTCAAACGGTGTAAACCACAGAAGAAACGTAAAGTACACCGAGCTCAAGTACAATGAGGACGGAACCATTCAGACCATCCATCCTTACGACCACAAGAATTAAACATTTAAAGGAGTTCGCGAAAGCGGGCTCCTTTTTTATGCCTGTAAAATAATTAGCAGATATGGGAATTCTGATGTTTTGTGGTATAATAGTATGACACGGACGCAATAGGTTATGTATTCGAGGGGGAGAGCAATACATGATTTACTTCGATCATCTGCCGTTGGATAAGGAGATCCTTGAGGCACTTGAGGAACTGTCTATCGACTATGTTTTCCAGCCGATCTTTGAACCGGACGGAAAAACAATCTATGCCTGGGAAGCACTCATGCGTCCCACCGGCACAACGATCACAGACCTTATAAAAGAATATATGGACAAAGATAAGCTGCATGTACTTGAGGTTGCAACCTTCTTCGGAGCAATGCAGGCTTATTTCCTTCGCGGTTACGCGCAGAGGGTTTCGATCAATTCGTTCCCTTCGGACTGCATGAGGGGCGAGGAGGCGGAAGCCTTCTACGAGTATTTCGGTGAGGAGATCCGCGGAAGGATGATCGTCGAAAACCTCGAGTATCCTTACTTTTCCATGGAGCACTGGATTGAAAAGAACCGCTCCGTAAGGAATATGGACAACCTTCTTTCGGTCGATGATTTCGGCTGTGGCATCAACGATCTTGAGAGGGTTAAGATCATGACACCCCACATCGTAAAGCTTGACCGTGAGCTTATCTGCGGCATCGACCATGAGCCCGAAAAGCAGGCCAATGTCGAAAAGCTCGTCCTTCATTTCCACGAAGATGACATTCTTGTTGTGGCAGAGGGCGTTGAGGAAAAGGAAGAATTCGACTATCTCGTCGGCCTCGGAGTCGATCTTTTCCAGGGCTACTACCTCGCCCGCCCTCAGTAAACATGGGGTGAAACAGGGGGACACGATGTCCCATAGACATGGTTGCAAGTACAGGGATGTACTTGCATGTCCGGGACGGCTTACGCTGTTTCGACTTATGAACGGGGAAAGGGTTCCTGCGTTTCGGAAAATATTGTTACTATAGGAGTTCGCAAAAGCGGACTCCTTTTTTGTGCGGAAAACAGCGTAAGCCGTCCCCCCGGTTTTAAAACAGCGTAAGCCGTCCCCCTGTTTTACATGACAAAAATTGGTGGATTTTGTACAGAATAGCGGATGTAAGGTAAGCGGGCCTTTTTTTACAATAAGTGCATAAGAGGGGAAACTCCGTTTTTCATTTGCAAATATTATTCGAGACAGGCTACATTAAGGAGGCAGGATATGGTTACAGGAATCGCACATGCGGCATTTAACGTAAAGGATATGGACAAGACTGTCAGCTTTTATGAGAAATCCCTGGGCTTTAAGAAGGCGTTTGACATTGCAAGACCCGAGAACGGTGAGCCCTGGATCGTTTACATATATGCCGGCGGCGGACAGTTCATCGAACTCTTTTACGGTGCGACCGCAGAGAATCCCTACAAGGATGAGAATATCGGATTCTTCCATATCTGCGTAGCTGTTGACGATATCCATGAGATATGGAACAGGATCGTAGAGACCGGTGCGCCTCAGGATGATGCTCCCAAGCAGGGTGCGGACCATAACTGGCAGTGCTGGACCCATGATCCCGACGGCATCAAGATCGAGCTCATGCAGCTTGATCCGGAAAGCCCCCAGATGAAGTTTATTGAAAGTCAGAAGTGACAGAGTACAGACTGTTTAATTACCGGAATGATACTATCGCCTGCCGGAGCGAAAATTTCTATGAGGAATCTTGATGGAGTGGCAGACACCCGAAATAAACCTGTTTAAGTCAGGATCGTTTAATAAGGATGGAATGGGAAGCGATACTTCGCTTGCCAATATTCTGCTGCTCGCCGATAAATACGATACCGAGATTGCGGTTAAGGACGGTGTTCTCTATCGTTACTATCACGGAAAGAGTGATAACAGGAGAGGGTACGGTTTTCCTTTGTCCGATAAGCCTGTCGATCTGAAGAAATGTATTGATCTTTTGCAGGAGGATGCGGAGAGGAGAAATGTCCCTCTGGAATTCTGTCTCTGCGATGAGAATCAGAAAGAGCAGCTGGATAAGGTTGTGAAGGTATCCTGGAATTCCACGGTTGATGACAACGATTACATCTACAGCCGCGAAAGACTTGCAACGCTATCCGGAAGAAAACTCCAGAAAAAGCGCAATCATGTCAATCATTTCAAGAATACATATCCCGGCTGGCACTATGAACAGATAGGAATGCACAATAAATGCGCAGCGCTCGAGATGGCTACTAAGTGGCTTGAGGAAAGAGGAGAGCCTTCGGTCGCGGAGATTCTCGAATATGAATCGATCGGGTTTACTCTTATGAATTTCTATGACATGAACGTGTTCGGCGGGATCCTTTATGTCGGTGAACAGCCTGTTGCGATGACTATCGCATCCGAGATCTCACCTTCCTGCGTTGATGTCCACTACGAGAAAGCTATCGGTGACTATGCACATAACGGAGCCTTTGCGGCGGTGAACCAGTGCTTTGCTTCCTCCGAAGCGGTCTCGAAATACGAGTTTGTAAACCGTGAAGAGGACATGGGTATCGAGGGCCTGAGGCGCGCCAAGGAAACCTACGATCCCCTCTGCAAGCTGCAGAAATTCTACGGAAAAGCGGTTATTTAAGAACTTATTGAAATTGAACTGAGGATAATCTATAATCAGAGTGAGCAGAGAAATCTGTTCCTTCGCTAAATGATGACGAGTGACGGTTCTGACTCGTCGGTAAAATAAAAACTGACCGAGCGAAGATGACGAGTGACGGTTCTGACTCGTCGGTAAAATAAAAATTGACCGAGCGAAGAATATCCCGGAGATTGACCTAAAATAAAGGTCAATCTCTTTTTGCATTTTTTTGGAGGTATTCTATGCTATTTGATTATCAAATCTACCTTTTATCTAAGCAGTTTTCAAAATCATATCCGTTATCGGATTACCCTGAATTGATGTACAAAGAAGGACGTCCATATAATTGCCTTCTGATTGATACACACGAGGATTATCTTATCTGCGTTCCGTATCGAACTAATATCAGTCATAACAACGCTTTTCATTTTAAAAGATCGAAAAGGTCAAAGGAAAACAGATCTGGGCTGGATTATTCCAAGATAGTCATTATAAAGGATCTGACGCTGATCTCATCTGAGAAAGCAGTCATAGATCATGATGAATATCTCGAAACTGTTCAGAATATTGATAGAATCGCTAAGGATGTATCACAGTATATAGATACATATATTCTTCATGTGAAAGGGAAAAAGATACTGTCATCGAACGGATATGAAAGGAAATATAAATATTCCACTCTTAAATACTTTCATAACGAGCTGGGTATAAACATGCAAGATTAATGTATTTAATTATTTGATTTAAAAGCAATCCTGCCATAAACAGTTAGGATGAGATATACGATGAAGATGACTAGGAGCGCGAGAATTCCGTATCCGAAAAGGTATCCGGGATTGCCCATGAACGATGCGAGCCAGGCTAGGGGCGTATCTCTTTCCGGCCAATTGACGAAGAAATAGTTTACGTTGTATGCCTTGTCGAACAGGTAAATCGGCGGAACAACCACGGCAAGAAATATAAGAATGTAGTGGATATGCTTTAGCGACGGCTGAACTTCGCGTTTAATGAGCAGAAGCAGCGGATAGAGAACAAGCAGTCCGTGCCAGACATATGCATACAGATTTATGAAATTAAAGACGGGATAATAAACTGTCCAGTCTGGGAATATGAGAGCTGCAAGCGCACCGGGCATTATAAGTACAAGTGCGATCTCACCGAAGACTTTCTTAGCTTTATTCCATGAAAGAAATTCGCTAAGAAGAAATACATATATTCCCATACTGCAGACATGGAGCGGAAGATACCATCTGCCGAACCTCCCTACCGATACAAGGAAGAGATCCTTGAATACTTCGAGCAGAACCAGAAAGACAGGGATCAGTTTAAGGATCTTTCCCTGAGTTATCTTACTGCATCTTTTGAAAATGCAGATAAGGATCACGACTGCAAGAAGTGTTACAGCCGTGCTTGCAATGTGTTCTTTTCCAAATAGCGGATATCCCATTCCCGCCGGAATGTCATCCTGCTGCTTCCAGAAGTATTCCATAGATCATCTTTTTATTCTTCAGCTAAAACGATCCCGATATCAACATTTACCAGCCTGCCTATATATTTCTTAGCGGCTTCCGTTACAAGCCCTGTTTTCAGATATCCGATTGAAACGGTGAGGTCCGATCGTACGGCAAGTGCAGCTTCACCGGTATCCCCGTTCATACCCGAATTTATATCGACACTGATTACAAATGCATTGCTTCCGTTGATTGCTTCTATGGCGGTTCCGGCTGTGCCTCTTACTTCTCCGGTAAAGCCGGTTCCGAGAATGCAGTCAACGATCACATCATATGCATTAAGATCCGTCTCTTCGGTGAAGGGGATCATTTCCACAGACAGCTCTTTAGCAATATCGCAGTAGTATTTACCATCCTCACTCATCTTATCGGATGTCTGTATGACTGTGGAGGAGATCCCTTTTTTCGCAAGTATCCCTGCAAGGGCATAGCCGTCGCCACCATTATTTCCGCCCCCGGCTACGATCGCAATCCTTTTGCCTGACCACTCTTTATATGATTCATATACTCCGTTTGCGGCACGAAGCATCAGCTCCCTGCCCGGAACGAAATTTGCTATGGTATATGCGTCGCTTTTTCTCATCATCTCTACGCTGATGATCTTTTCTTCCATTGCCTGATACCTCTTGGAATTACTTATTCACTGAGCATTTATATATTATCACATAACAAAAAATGAAGATAAATCCGCAGAAAAAATGATGCATTCCCGGCCCGAAAACAATAAAATGTAACAGGTAATGTTACAATGACTGTTACTTAGGCGAAAAACTAAGATGACCCGTAAGGAATTATAAGCCGGACAGGACCTAAGGCAGATATAGATATGAAGAAGAGTGAAGCAATAAAAAAAGCATTCATAAGATCCGTTCCCGTAATGGCGGGATACATAGTCCTCGGAATGGGATTCGGAATACTTCTGAGAAATGCGGGATACGGTGTTTTATGGGCATTTGCGATGAGCGCGTTCATCTATGCGGGCTCAATGCAGTATATCGGTATAAATCTGATATCGGGCGGAGCATCCGTTATCACGACCGTGCTTACAACGATAATGGTAAATGCAAGACATCTTTTCTACAGCATATCCATGATCGATAAGTATAAGAATGCGGGAAAGTATAAACCCTACATGATCTTCGCGCTGACCGATGAGACTTATTCCCTTCTTTGCGAAGATAAGGAAACGGATAACGGATACCGTTTCTTCGTATCACTTTTTAATCATTCCTATTGGGTTATCGGAAGTGTGCTCGGAAGTCTTCTCGGGGCTGTGCTTCCTTTTTCCACGGCGGGGATCGAGTTTTCCATGACGGCGCTTTTCATCGCATCATTTACGGAGCAGTGGATCACAACCAAGGATCATGTTCCCGCACTTACGGGACTGCTCTGCACGCTTGTCTGTCTTGCGTTGCTTGGAGCAGATAATTTCCTGATCCCTTCGATGCTCCTTATCACCCTGGTCCTTACCCTTATCAAAGGAAGGGAGGGCAGGACAAAATGAGAGAAGCTGTTCTTGTTTCCGCAATGGCGCTTGTGACCATAGCTCTGAGATTTCTTCCTTTTCTGGTATTCGGAAAGAAAACTCCCGCTTATATCTCTTATCTGGGAAGGGTTCTTCCGCAGGCGATAATAGGGCTTCTCGTCATCTACTGCCTTAAGGATGTATCGTTCCTTTCTCATCCGTTCGGGATTCCCGAACTTGCGGCGGGCGCATCCGTAGTAGCACTGCAGGTTTGGAAGAGAAATCCTGTAATAAGCATTCTGGCCGGAACCGTAATTTACATGATCCTTATCAGGGTTATCGCATAAAACTCATATTTTCGCATTCGTAAAAGAATGCAAAAAATGATATTTAACATTCCGAAAAACGAGAAGAACGTTTTCCATAGATGGGATAAACTCCGTATTGTAAAGAACAAACAACCACTTTTCAATAAGGAGGAGAATACAATGAAACTTTTCAGCAAGAAGACAACCATCTATCTCGGATCGGAAGAGCAGAAGGATAACATGATCAACAAGCTTGAGAGCCGGCACATTGAGTATGAGCTCAAGCAGGACAGAGACGGTGTAGCGGGATCACGTCCCGTATACAGACTCAAGGTATATGCAGCAGACTATGCAAAGGTAGTCTGAAAGTATGAAAAGTGAATTTTCTCTTTCATCACTTCTTCCATAAAACAAGGGGACGAATCAGGCGTCCCCTTGATTTTTGTTTATTTATTCTTTCCCGCAAACAGCGATCTGAACTCTCCGGGAGCCATTCCCTTTTCTTCGTGGAACACGCGGTTAAAGCTCGGTATGCTCTGGAAGCCCGACAGCATCGCAACCTCAGTGAGGCTTCGTTCTTCATCGGTAAGCAGCTCCGTTGCTTTTTCTAGTCTTATCATATTCAGCCACTTGCTGTAGTTCATGCCTGTGACATTCTTGAATATCCTGGAAAAATAATCCCTGCTTATACCGGCCATCTCGGCCATGGTTCCCTGCGACAGATCGTCGGCCGTAAGGTTATTCTTGATATAGTCGGTGACCGAGATCATGCGTCTCATGACGTCGTCCTCATAGCCGTATCTGTCGGCTTCTCCGAGCTCGGGTGACAGCTCGGTCCTGTATTCGTCGAGGTTCATCATGAATTCCATTAAGAGCATGCAACATCTGAGTTCCCTGTCCGTAGCATCGGAGAAGAAGATCTCTTTCATTTTCATGGCAATGACCTTCTGCTTTGCAGCCAGCTCCGGATGAGCATGAATGCAGATGATGTGAAGGTTACGGTAAAGATGCATTATCCTTCGAAGGTCGAAGAGGGAATTGATGAACGCATTGGAAAACTGTATGACGAGAGCATCTTTTCTGTCCGCATCGATTATGGAATGCATCTCCATCGGCCAGACGAGCAGGAAATCATCGGGCACGAGCTCATATGTGTTCTTCCCGACAGTATAGATATTTTTCTTGCCGGGACCGACCATTATGATCTCACCGTATGAATGCCAGTGTGGCTGATAGCTTCTTTCACTGTAACCGGTGGACATATTGAAGGTGCTGGAGTTTTCAAAAGGATAAACCTCGTATGAGCTGTAATCCATATACCCTCCTTAATTGTGCGGAAACTCGATCATAGGGTGTTCCCACTCCCAGGCCTTTTCGAACCCGTAGTCCTTGAGAGAGATACGTTTTCTTTTTATAAGATTGGTTATCTGCACGAGGTCCTCACGTGACCTTCCTATGCAGGAAAAGTATCTGTATGTGACCTTGTCGTCCGTGATCGTTTTGAAGGTGTAAACGTAGAAATTTCTGTTCGTATCGTAGTAAGCGCTGTACGAAGCGATGCCCGCCATCGGAGGATCCACCTCTATATCGTACCTTCCGTTTGAAGAATAGAACTCGTCCAGTTTTTTCCTGAGAGTTTTTTTATCCTTCAGCTCACAGGTGTTTCCGTTCAGGTTCATCGTGATCTTGTATTTTTTCCTTTTATCGACCCTCTTTTGCCAGCGCCAGTAACGGGAAGTTATGTTGTATGGTATACGTATGAGCAGGCCGGGAATGAAGAAGATGAGACCTACCAGGAAAAAGGCGGCGAAGGATTCGAACGGATTTTTTTGGGCCGCGAAAGCGAAAAAAATACCTATGAGCATCATGCCGGTGCCGGTAAAAAGCAACCGATCCGCACCGCTCTGACAGCCGTCGAACTTGATGTCGGGAAGCAGTATGGTCGTTCTGATTTCCCTGTACGGATACGGGTTGTGCCTGATGTAGATGCAGTTTAAATAGAGACCGTCACCGCTCGGATCCTTGTCCCAGTTTGTGGTCACCCTGTAGGCCATATCATCAAGGGTTGTTGTGTAAAGGCTTGATTCATAACCGGTGCAGCTGTCCCTGAAGTACGGCTTTCCTTCATGAATGATCGCTGTGACATAAGCTTTTCCCTTCGGGATTCCTGACGGATAGAAGTTTTCAAAAAGGATCTCATCCTCGGGACCGAGCGCACCGAAAAGTTCAAGCATTTTTTCCTTTGCGGGGACCTGCGGAAGGGAAACCTTTATCAGGGCCCCGGACTTTTCCGTGACCTCGAAACCGAGCTCTCTTATTTTGGCGATCATCTGTGGGTTCATAATCCCATTATTTCATCACATGACAAAAAATGAAAGATAAAATAGCAGAAAAATAGGTGCAAGATGCCCTGTGAGCCCGTAAAATAAAGTTAATCTGATAGTTTGTTTTTATGAAAGGAGCTGCTGATGTTTGATTTTAATTATTTCACACCTACCAAGGTTATCTTCGGCAGGAACACCGAGAGCAAGGTGGCTGAGCTCATTAAGGAATTCGGCGGAAAGAAGGTACTGATCCACTACGGCGGCGGAAGCGTTGTAAGGTCCGGACTTCTTAAGAGAGTGACCGATACTCTTGACGGTGCAGGAATTGCTTACGTCACTTTAGGCGGTGCGGTTCCCAATCCCCACCTCGGACTTGTTTACGAAGGCATCGAGCTCTGCAGAAAGGAAGGAGTTGATTTCCTTCTTGCGGTAGGCGGAGGAAGTGCGATAGATTCGGCTAAGGCGATCGGCTATGGCCTTGCAAACGAAGGTGATGTATGGGATTTCTATGATTACAGGAGAACCGCTGAAGGATGCATTCCTTTGGGCGTTATCCTTACCATCGCAGCTACCGGAAGTGAGATGAGCGACTCATCCGTCATCACCAAGGAAGAAGGACTTGTAAAGCGCGGATACAGCAGTGATTTCGGACGCCCTAAGTTCGCCATCATGAATCCCGAGCTTACCATGACACTTCCCGACTATCAGACTGCATGCGGATGTACCGATATCATGATGCATACGATGGAAAGATATTTTACCAACGGCGGAAATATGGAGATCACCGATGCACTTGCTGAGGGACTTCTTCGTACCGTCAAGAAGAACGCAGTCATCCTTCGCGACGATCCTAAGAATTACGATGCACGTGCGGAAGTCATGTGGGCGGGAAGCCTTGCGCACAACGGACTTACCGGATGCGGAAACGACGGCGGTGACTGGATGACCCACAAGCTTGAGCATGAGCTTGGCGGATTATATGATGTAGCTCACGGTGCGGGACTTGCTGCGATCTGGGGAAGCTGGGCAAGATATGTCTACAAGGACTGCCTGCACAGATTCAAGAAGTTCGCTCTTAATGTAATGGATGTAGCCGATCAGGGATCGGATGAAGAGATCGCACTTGCCGGTATCGAGGCAATGGAAGATTTCTACAGGAGCATCAACATGCCTACCAATCTCCGCGAGCTCGGAGTAAAGGCAACCGATGAAGATCTTGTCACAATGGCTCATAAGTGCGCAGTCGGTGTCGGAGGAGAGATGGGATCCGCTAAGGTCCTTAATGAAGAGGCAATGCTTGCAATCTTCAGAGCCGCTATGTAAATATTGTGACTTGGGATAAAAGAAACACAGGGCGTACCTGTGTTTCTTTTTGCATTCATATAAGTAATCTGACACAAGAAGCGGATTAAATGGTAAAATACAGGTATAAATATTTATGACTGTGAGGGAAGAATATGATTACAGGTTCCATTGAAGAGCTGTCAGTACTGTCTCTGATCATAAGGCTCCTGCTCGCCACGCTTTTCGGTGCGATCATAGGACTGGAAAGAGGAGCAAGAGGCCAGTCCGCCGGTATCAGGACCTTTGCGCTCGTATGTGTGGGTGCCGCATCCTGTGCCATAGTGAATCTGTTCCTTTTCTATACCACGGGTTCCGCGGATACAGCACGTATTCCTTCAACCGTCATTACCGGTGTGGGCTTCCTCGGAGTCGGCACGATAGTCGCGGGCCGTACATCGGTAAGAGGACTTACGACGGCGGCAACCATGTGGAGTACGGCTGCGCTCGGTCTGCTCATCGGTTCCGGATTTCTCGTCGGAAGCATCGTATGTTTCCTGACCATAGTATTTATCGTGGTGGTCCTTAACAGGGTTTCCCTTTTCCAGGAGAACATCGCGAGCAGGCTTTCCCTTTATCTTGAACTGGACAGGGAGACGGGAGTTGAGGAATTCCTTTCCTACATGAACGAACACGGCTACAGTGTCTCCGTTCTCGAGAAGAAAAACAATGCGTCCATCCACTCCAAGGATATCGGACTCTACGTCACCTGCAATATCTTCAAGCACAAATCACATACCAATCTGATCAACGACATTTTTTCGCTTTCTTCGGTTCACTACGTAGAAGAGATCAAAGGATAAAAGACGAGTGAACAGGGGGACGGTTCCTGCGTTCACCTTGTGGGGTGAACGCAGGAGCCGTCCCCCTGTTCACAATGTCACATCATCTTGAGTAGGATCCGTACACATATCCGTAAGCGAGAACGTTTCCGTATAACACGGGATCGTTCGACCGGTCCTTTACGTTCAGAAAGCCTGACCACAGAACATCGGCCCTGAACCATTCTTTGTCAAATACCGGAAATTCTCCTTCATATCTCATGTCCGGCTTATCCGCCATCGCATACACATAGATCATATAGTAATGATCGCCCGATCCTGTCGGAGGGTAAGGTCCAACGTACTGTCCGGGATTTGCTCCCTCTTCAAGCTCAGTATCCGTAACCTCGGCATACCAGTGAACCCAGTTGCCCGCGGTCTCATCGACCATATATATGACGTAATATGATGCACCTTCCACTTTATCGAAGGACAGCTGCGGTGAGAGATTCTGTCCCGCATCCGTATCGGTGACGCGGTCAGACCATCTGTCGCCTTCAAGGCTTTCCGATGTGACTTTCAGTGTTGCATTCATTCTGAAATCATCAATTGTTTTGTCGTAAGTTCCGTATCTCGACTTATATATGTAGTCTGTCATTGTGTTCGCGGTTGCTACCGACATAAGAGCAAAGCAGCCGAGAATAAAAAGGAGAATGATGGAACCGTGCGGCGCGCGCCCTTTCTTGTGCCATACTATCGCAAGGATAAGGAATATCAGGTGGAAGAACATCAGTATTATAAAGAGAACAAGGCTGTCCTCCATTTCTCCGACTCTTGTCCACTTGATAATGTATTTAAGGTCGGCGAAGAGGCACAGAGCATATGCCGCACCGTACAGCCATTTCATTGCTTTTCCGTAAATAAGTTCATCTGCCTTTTTCATATTCAATCCTCATCAGCGGTATATTCCATGATGTCTCCGGGCTGGCAGTCCAGTACCTTGCAGATGGAATTAAGTGTCTCGAACCTGATACCCTTCATCTTGCCGGTCTTAAGGTTTGACATGTTTACATTCGTAAGCCCCACCTTATCGGCAAGTTCATTGAGTGACATTTTTCTGTCCGCCATAACGCGGTCGAGTCTTATGATTATCGCCATGGCTGCCTCCTTAGATAAAGCTGTTAACGTCTTCCTGAAGATCGAGACCTTTTTGGAAGATGAATGCGATCATGGCAATGACTGCGGATATCGCGAACAGATACCATGATGTGATATCAAAGCTTGAGCTGTAGTAATTGAATCTTATGAATGACATCACCATTCTGACCATGCCGGGAAGCATTGCGAGAAGGAGCTGCAGAAGAGAGATGAGCTTCACGCGGTTGATGTTTTCTTTTGTAAACGGAGTTGAATCTATTGATTTCTTCGCAATGACGATCACGACATAGAGCATCGCACAAAGGATCACTGTGTAGGTGAGTCTCGATGCATCCTCGATGAGAGTGCAGTACTTGTAATCGGTGTTTCCGTTATCGTCGGTAAGGCTGTACCTGTTGTAGTCGATGTCGCAATATTCCTCTCCGTCGATATAGAGCCTGTAGATCCTGCCCTGCGTTGCAAAGGTTTCATCGTTTTCGAATCTGACTTCAAACTTGCTGCTGTCAGTCATTGCATCGATGATCAGACTGTAAAGTGAAAAGAAAACTATGATTGCCAGCATTAACGCAAATGCGTTTGCTATGTTTAAAGTCATTCTTCTTTTCTTATCAGCCGCATTCTTTTCCGACACGTTATTACCGCTCATAATATCCTCCAAACGATTTAAAGCATTACTTTAAAAATTTAAGTTCTGAGTTGATATTATCACGTACTTTTAAAGCGTGTCAAGAAAAAATTAAAGTTTTACTTTAAATTTCTTTTTCCTGATGATATTAAGAGATTGTTCGAGGGTGATAAAGCGTTTAATGTGATAGAATTCTACGGAGTTGTATTGATGATGTTTATTAATGCTTGGAAGCAGAGGAGGATAATAATGGAAAAAAATATTGATTATTACATGTCTCTGAATTACCGTATGGAAGTGTACCCTGATGAGGTGGAAGGTGGTTATACTGCAAGCTTTCCGGATCTTCCGGGATGCCTGACCTGTGCGGAAACTATGGAAGCTCTTATTGAAAACGCAAATGATGCAAAAAAGGAATGGTTAACAGCTGCTCTTGAAGAAGGGTATAAAATCGCTGAACCGATTGAATGACAGAAAAATTTGATCACGATAAAGGGTGAGGTTTTAACCTCGCTCTTTTTTGTTTAAAGTGCATAAAAGAAAATTGATAAAAAAAGGATTGGCTGATTTTCTGCAGTGTAGATGCAGGAAAAAATTGCTAATATAAATATGACACGCGCGTCATTCAATATAGGTAATATTTCACAAAAATATAGAATTTTAAGAATAGATATTGAAAATGGAATGTTTCGAGTGATACTTTGATTTAACACGGGAAACCGTGTTGGAAAGTACCCATGACGAGGTGGTAGCCTCCCGGGCCTTAAGAAACGGCTTGCCGGAATCTCATAGGAAGGGAGGTGATGCTAATGACAGTCTATGAAACCATTATGGTTGTGCTGGGAGTGATCGGTTCATTGATATCGCTCGGTATGCTGCTTGTAGCATTGCTTAACTTTCTCGATAAGAGAAAGAATAGGCAAAAATAAAAATGCCTCTCTCGTCTGCATACGAGAGAGGCGTGGCTCGTAAGAGCTAAATCTCATCCTCGGAGGCATCCACTAAGGAGTGGGTGCTTTCCTTTATTCATAATACATCACATACATAGATGATTCAAGAC
>JAEEGH010018732.1_pt1 | contig 14601 bp, 11 predicted proteins | sample 9134181 | NCBI WGS metagenome assembly JAEEGH01 (sample SAMN16246544, study PRJNA631951) | gut metagenome | biome: gut microbiome; feature: rumen; material: DP-attached | host: Bos | place: Iran: Karaj | collected 2018-10 | reverse complement strand
ATCATATGACGAGATTGTTATGGTCTCACATTTCGATTTATCTGACAAGCCGTAAAGGTAATCTGTTGTTGTATTGAACGCATTTGCAATAAAACTTACAGTTTGAAATGATGGTTCTCGTTCGCCTCTTTCATAACGCCCATATCCCATCGCCGACATGTTGAGTTTTCTGGCGGCAGCAGCTTTACTGATTCCAAGTGATTCGCGAAGTTGTATAAGTCTCTCTGGCTGGAATTTCATAATACCTCCTTGACATATAACCAATGGATATATATACTAGTGTAACCGACGGTTATATTTTAAACGAATAGCCTTTTCGTGTAAAGGTTATAATTTAGGCATTTGAATTCAGGAAGGGATTTATGGGGGATAAAGATTTATTAGCAAAACAATACTTGGCTCAAAATGACGTGTTTGCTGATGCTTTTAATTTCTTTTTGTTTGATGGTAAGAAAGTTATAAAACCAAAAGAATTAGAAGAACAGGATGCTACAGAACTTGCAGTCATTCAGAAGATGAAAACCATCTTTTCTAATCAAAAAATGAGAGACGTTTTAAAACTATGCACAATAAAACATAGTAAATTGGCAACACTCGTCTTATTAGGAATTGAAGCACAATCTAATGTCCATTATGCAATGCCGGTTAGAGATTATCTATATGATGCTCTTAATTATGCATCACAGGTTGAAGCAATCCGTAAGAAACATAGTGAAGATAAGGATCTTAAAGGCGATGAGTATATATCAGGATTTTCTAAAAAGGATCGGATAATCCCAGTTATAACGCTTTGCATATGTCTGGATAAGAAAAAATGGGATGCACCAAGATCATTATTCGATATGTTTGGAGAAGTCGATCCAAGAATCAGAGAATATGTAGATGATTATAAACTCAATCTTATTACTCCGGACGAAATTGATGACTTTACAAAGTTCAATTCTCAATTAGGAATTCTACTTGAATTCATCCATAATTCGGATGACAAAGATAAGCTGCGTGATATAATAAACACAAAGAAAGAGTATACGAGCGTTGATGTAAGAACTGTTAATATGATCAATTTGTTTACATCAGCGAATATTTCTGTAGATAATGCCAAAGGAGGGCAAGTTGACATGTGCCAAGCTATACAAGGAATAATTGAAGATAGTCGTGCTGAAGGTCATGCTGAGGGCCGCGCTGAGGGTCGTGCTGAGGGTGCTGATATGTTAGCAGAACTCCTTAAGGTATTAAAACCTGGAAGTGACGAGTTCAATAAAGCATTAAATGCAACTGAAGCAGAACGACAAGAACTATATAAGAAGTATAATATTACCAGCAAAAAATAAGGGTATTCAAAGATTTTGAGGTTCAAACATTTTGAGGGTATAGTTTGAGGGTCTATCGTGAGGGTCTGGTTTGAGGGTCTATCGTGATAATAAACAAAGCCAGGATTAATTAGTTATTGAAACTAACTAATCCTGGTTCTTTTTATGAAGGGATTGTTCCCCACACTTCCTTCGTCTCTCATGATGTTTCTTGGAATAAATATCGAAGGAGGAGGATACATGAATAGTATCACAGATTTATTGGACCTTGAAGATAACGATGTGATAAAAGTGGGGACCGGGTTGATTTGAAGAATTTTTAAGTTAGCCGACAAGCTCTGCCCATGTGTGCCATTCCATTCCAGGAATATTTGGCTTCTGGATTAAACAAGGTATGGGTTACTAACTCATTTTTTATTTCGACATTTTTATGCATGAAATAAAGGTCTCTATAGGCACCTAAAAAAGCGAACGACTCATCATTTCAGATTGGCCAGCCCGCTATATGTAACTATATTAAATCCAACCTTAAAGCACACAAAAGTCGCCCTCAAAGGAGCGGTTTTTGTGTTAAGAACGCAAAAGCTTTTCTACCTCTTCTCTTGAAGGCATGACCTTAAGTGCGCCTTTTCTGGTGGTTATTATAGAAGCTGCAGCATTGGCAAATGTCAGCATCTCTTTAAGATCATCTTCTGTAAGACCATCAAGTCCCTGCTCGAGGATATAATTGAGCACACATGCTCCAAAGGTATCGCCTGCTCCTGTAGTTTCGATAGTATTCTTATTAACAAAACCAGGTACTGATACAATCTTATCCCCATAATAAGCTCTGCTTCCGTCTTTGCCCATAGTGACTGTGATAAGCTTAGGATTAAACTGCTTTCTAAGTTCTTCTACGCCTTCATCAAAGTCCTCTTTGCCTGTAAACCATATGATCTCGTTGTCAGAGATCTTTAAGATATCGCACTGCTTCATGCCTTTGGAAATCTCTTCTTTGGCATGATCAAGGCTATCCCACAAGGGTTCACGAAGGTTTGGATCAAAGCTTATGATAGCGCCGCTTTCTTTAGCTACTTCTATAGCCTTGAAGGTCGCCTCTTCGCAACACTTGCTGGTCATAGACAGACTTCCGTAGTGGAAGATCCTACAATTTCTCACAAGGTCGAGATTGAGCTCATCTACTGTGAGCATCATATCAGCTCCGGGATTTCTGTAAAAAGAGAAATCTCTGTCTCCATCCTCGTAGGTATGAACGAAGGCAAGTGTTGTATTAACATTGTCATCAACAACAAGGCCGGAATCGTCAATGCCAACGCTCCTTATAGCTTCTGTGAGCTGTTTTCCAAATATGTCTTTTCCCACCTTACCAATATATGCTGTAGATTTAGAAAGGCCTGAAAGCATAGACAGAACATTACATACAGCTCCGCCGGGATTAGCTTCCATAATAGGATTGCCCTGAGCGCTTATTCCATTTTCTGTAAAATCTATAAGTAATTCCCCTAACGCTACTACATCTACCTTCTCCATAACTATCCTTTCTATTGGCCAAAATCACAACCCATATTCGTAAAATCGTTTTTTATTTAAAAATGATCAACCCAAACATAATCGTCTATTTACAGATGATTATGTACAACATATCAGACTGTTTATTTTTCAAGGCTAAACTTTTCTATATCGATAAGAGCCTCACCATCAGATACAAAGCTGATACCATCAAATGACTGATCATTGTATACATCTATAGTCATTGCATACTTGCCGCCATTTATAAATACTTCTGCGCTGTACTTATCCAAGATAATGCGAAATTCTATCTCGCCGACCTTATTATCTACGCTGCAGCTTGTCTTATTAACTATAGCTCTTCTTACTCCTGCAAATTCACGGCTAAGTGTCACCATAGACTCATGTGTGTTGTACTTTACAAACGCATAGTTGTTATCTTTCTGGAAGAATCTGACTTCAAAATTGTCATATACCTTGCCTTCAGAAGGTCTTACTTTAACAGTAAGGTCAAGTTTTCTTCCATTTAAGATCTCAGCGCTATACTCACCATTAAGCTTCATGTTAAGTACAGAGATAAGATCACCTCTAAGACTCTCTATCTCTCTGGCAGGAACCTGATAGAGTCTTCCATCTCTTACAGTAACTTCTCTTGGGATAGACATCTGGCCGCACCACAGATCAGAGGGAGCATAGTTGTTGCAGGTATCCCAGTTCTGCATCCAGCCTATCATGATACGTCTGCCATCAGCCAATGTGATAGTCTGAGGTGCATAATAATCAATACCGTTATCTATGCACTGGTTATTCTCGATTTCAAAATCGCTATTTTCTCCATCCCAGTTACCAATAAGGCATAAAGTTCCATTGCCGCTATTGTATCTACCCGGAATAGCCTCCATATCCTGAGGGCTTGTAAGAAGAACCCATTTTCCATCCTGGCAGAAGAAATCCGGGCATTCCCACATCTTACCAAATGAATTTCTATTCTGTGCTATGATACGTACAAATTCCCATTTAAAGCCGTCCATACTCTTATAAAGAAGCATCTGGCCGCTTGTATCACTGCTTCTGTTACCAACAAGGCAATAGATAAGGCCATCCTTGCCTTCAAAAAGCCTTGGATCTCTAAAATCTATATGACTACCGCCCTCTGGTACATCATCTGATGTGAGGACCGGATTATTTTCGTATTTGACATAATTTACACCGTCACCAACTGCAACGCACTGAGTCTGGCATTCTGTCTTGTTGCCATTTTCATCAACAGTTTCTGAAACGCCGGTGTACATAATGAGGTGACGACCATCAGAAAGTTCAATTGCACTTCCGGAAAAGCATCCTCTCTTGTCATACTCCATGTCCGGAGCAAGAACTACAGGAAGATATTCCCAATGAAGCAGGTCACTGCTTACAGCATGTCCCCAGTGCATAGGACCCCAGTGATTATCATAAGGATGATACTGGTAGAACATATGATATTGACCCTTGTAATAGCAAAAGCCATTGGGATCATTCATCCAACCAACTCTTGGTGTTAAGTGAAATGAAGGTCTTAAACCTTCCATTTTACTTTCGTTTTCTTTTTCATATTCGCGTGCTTTGTTAAGTATATCTTCCATGTATATTCCCTTTATTACTTGTTCAAACATTATTCGTGTTTTGATATATCTGATATTGATAAATAAAAAAGCCTGGACAGCTTCAAAAAACATCTAACAGTATTTGGGGCTTCGCACTATCGCGAAGCCCGCAATCTACCTATTCTAATTCATATTTGTTTTCGGGCAAGTTTAATCGAAATGACTTATGCCCCTTACGTCATATTATTCTGCATAGAATGCATCAAGATACTTCTGATAGATTGAAAGATACTCTTCAAGTCCGTAAGAGTTAAGCTCTTCGATATAAGCATCCCAATCAGCATCTGTAAATCCGTTCATGATCCAGTCAGCTTTGTGGCTGTTGATGCACTTTGTAACATCAGCAGAAAGATCAGAAAGCTTCTTGGTATCAGCTTCAGACATGAATACGTTAGGATATACATACTTGGTGTTCATATCAGGTGTGTAGATATCCTTGATCCAGTCAAGTCTGTACTGAGCATCATCAGGGCATGTTACATATACACCATAGTACTCATCAAGGATTGCAAGAGGTCCGCCAACGCACTCAGCTTCTCTTACTTCTACAGGAGATGCATCACCAAGAGGTGCGTGCTTGAGCATCTGCTCGCCATTGTCATTAGTTCCAAGTTCGAAGATATCGAACTCATCTTCTTCACCATAAGTACCCCAGTTGTTCTGTGGAGACTGGAATGGATCATACATAAGATCAAGCCAAGCACATACAAGTGCAGGATTCTTAGCAACGGATGTAACTACGCATCTGCCTCTGTCAAAACCACTTGTGAATGAACCGTTCTGAGGAGTGATGTTTCTGGTATCAGCTGTAAGAGCCGGAAGTGGTACCCAGTCTTCAAGGTTGTCGATATTAGCAACGTCCCAGCTAAAGCATACACCGTATCTTCCGGATTTACCCTTAGATACATATGTTGACCATTCCTGAGTGAATGCCTCTGAATCGATAAGGCCTTCATCATATAACTTATGAAGCCATGCAATACCATCTTTGTAACCCATCTGTGTTGAAGAGCAGATTACTTTAAGATCATCTGTAACTGCAATGTGACGGCCTCTGTCGGCATCACCATAGCCTTCGCCAAAACCATTGATAAGGATTGCAGGATCCTGGTCACCATCATTAACGATACAAGACATAGGAATGATGCTTCCGTCAATGTTAAATTCCTTCTGAATAGCATCTGCATTGTCTCTGAATGCGATAAGTACCTGTTCGAACTCGTCAACTGTTGTAGGCATCTCAAGTCCAAGGAAATCAAGCCACTTCTTGTTGATAAAGCTCATATCACCAACAGTCTGGATAGCTGTCTTCTCAGATCCAAGCTGCTCGATCCATGGAAGTGCCCAGATATGACCGTTCTCATCTTCGCACATAGTGCGGTACTCAGGATATTTGTCAAATACAGCCTTAAGGTTAGGCATGTAAGCATCGATATAATCCTCTAAGGATATGATAGCCCCCTGCTTAGCATACTTAAGAAGGTCACTGTCACTAAAACCTGCTGAGAATACGAAATCTGTAAGAGTATTAACATTGGACATCTCAAGTGTGATCTTATCACCCCACTGATCAGACTGAATTGCTGTCCACTGAATCTCTACATTGGTCTGCTCCTGAAGACGCTTGAAAATAGTTCTGTTGTTAGGATCAGACTCTGTGTTTGCAGGATAGCTGATAGTACCTGTAAGTGTAGTCTTCTCGGCAAGTGGGAATGTAAGCTCAGAAGCATCAACCTGCTGGAACTCTCCTCCACCTACCTGCGCACCGGATTTGCCGCATGCGCTGGCGCCAAATGCCATACACATAGTCAGCGCCGTAGCAATAACTCTTTTTGCATTACTCTTTCTCATTTTCCCTCTCCTTTTTTTTGCTATTATCCTTTTACTGCACCTGCCATGATTCCGTTTTCAAAATACTTCTGGAAGAACGGGTACATGACTATAAGTGGCAGACTGGAAACAATAATTGTTGAGTACTTTAGAAGCTCAGCGAGCTGTGCTCTTGCTGCAGTACTCTGCATATCTGAGATCATTCCCGATTCAGGCTGGTTCTGAATGAGAATAGATCTAAGTACAAGCTGAAGTGGCTGCTTGGAAGCGTCATTGATATAGATCATGGCATCGAAATAGCTGTTCCACATTCCTACAAACTGCCAAAGGGCAAGTGTTGCAATGATCGGCACACATACAGGAAGGAGTATCTTGAAGAAGTATGTAAGATCAGATGCTCCATCAACTTCTGCAGCCTCTCTAAGTTCTGCAGGCACATTCTGGAAATATGTTCTTGCTACTATCATGTTCCATACATTGAATGATCCGGGAAGTATAACAGCCCACATAGTATCAAGAAGTCCAAGATCACTTATAAGAAGGTATGTAGGAATAAGACCTCCACCAAAAAACATAGTTATGATGAAAATAGTATTGAAGAACTTTTTTCCCACAAAATCAGGTCTTGACATAGGATATGCCGCAAGCAGTGTTATGAATACAGACAGTGCAGAAAACAGTACAGAATAAATAACTGCATTCTTAAAACCTACCCAGATCTGGTTATTGCTCAATACTCTTTCATATGCTGTCAGAGTCCACTTGTCGAACTCAAAGGTTATGCCCTTGTTCTGAAGGGTTATAGGATCCATAAAGGATGCTACGATTATGTATATGATAGGAAGGATTATCGCTACAAGGAAAAGTGCAAGCAGGGCATATCCTGTTATAAGTAAAGACTTATCTGCGCCTGAATATCTTGCAAATTCGCTTTTCTTTTTAAGCTGTGCTCTTACTGTGCTCATATTAGATTCCCCTTCCTTCATTCATCTTCTTAACAACCTGATTCATTGAAATAAGAAGAATAATATTTATTACAGTATTGAAAAGACCTACCGCTGTAGAAAAACCATAATCGCCATCAAGAAGACCTTTCTTATATACATATGTAGAAATAATCTCAGATGAAGCAAGGTTAAGATCGGTCTGAAGAGCATAAGCCTTCTCAAATCCGATACTCATGATATTACCAACGCTCATGATGAACTGGATAAGAACTATATCCTTAATGGCAGGCCACTCAACGACCTTGATCTGCTGAAGGATATTGGCACCGTCTATCTTGGCAGCCTCTCTAAGATCCTGACTTGCATTGGAAAGTGCTGCTGTGTACATGATGGATGCCCATCCTGCTCCCTGCCAGATACCACTTGCTATATAGATGGTTCTGAACGCTTCAGGCATTGTCATGAAGTTGATGCTTGAATGGAAGAACAGATTCACAGGACCTGTTATTGATAAAAGGATACGAACGATACCGCACAGTACGATAACTGATACGAAGTTAGGCATATACAGAACAAGCTGTATGTTCTTCTTCATCCTGACACTCGTGATCCTGTTAAGAAGAAGTGCAAGTATAATAGGAACTGGGAATCCCCATAAAAGTCCATACACACTAAGCTTTAAGGTATTGATCAGATATGTCATAAAATCGGGAGATGATAAGAATCTGTTAAAATGAGCAAATCCAACCCACTCACTTCCCCATATGCCTCTAAATGGGTTATATTCCGTAAAGGCAATCATGATTCCGCCCATAGGAATATATTTGAAGATGATAGTCAGTACAAAGGCCGGCATCATAAAAAATACATATAACTGCCAATGGCGCTTTATATAGTTTAGCTTGCTACGAAAATCAACTGCTACTTTTTCTTTCATACAACCTCCCTAATAGTAATTACCCAGGTATCATAGAATTACTTTTGATAAGCAATATCCTGGTCAGATTATTTTATACAAGATAAAATACCGGATCTGCCGATCTATCTATGAAACGTTTTTTACGTGAAACGTTTTTTGATGTAATTATGGTATACTCCATTTGTGTTGTACACGTCAATAGTTTTTGCCAAATGGTTGTTAATTTTGTCGCTTTTGTAGATTCTTAAATGTAAATTTTGTAAAAAAAGACAACCACGAAACGTTTCATGAAATTTGTAATTCATTTCATTATGTGCTATATTATTTCATGAACCAAAATAAACAAAGATATATTTACCCCATTCAAACAATCATCTAGTATAACTATCAAGCCCAGTAATTGTGCGGGATCTGTGCACCTGACATTAAATCGCCGCCACTAACCAGGCTCGGAGGATTTCATGAACAAAAAGAGAAATATACCTACTATAAAAGATGTCGCCAAAGAAGCCGGTGTATCACTTGGAACAGTATCCAAGGTCATAAACGGTAAGCCAACAGGTGAAGAATATGTAAGGAAAGTCAATGCAGCCATCAAAAAGCTCGACTATCATGTAAACAGTTATGCGCAAGGGCTTAAGGCCAGCAAGACTTATACGGTTGCAGTCCTTCTTCCAAACACCTATACTCCATTTTTCGGTGACCTTGCGCACTATATTAATATCGAACTTCAAAAACGTAATTACAGGATGCTTCTAAGCTGTTCTGACTATGACAGAAGCCATGAACAGGACTATATAGATATGGTCCTTCAGAATAAGGTAGACGGGATCATAGCACTTACCTATAATCCAAATCTCCAGATTCCGGATGATGTTCCTTTTGTATCTATCGATAGAATCATAGCTCCAAACATCCCTTGCGTAGCCAGCGATAACTTCGCAGGTGGTCACCTTGCTGCCGAGATGCTGGCAAGTAAAGGGTGCAAAAAGCTGGCCTTCCTGCGCAAAGGTTCAAATCTTGATAATGAGCCCAATAAAAGAAGGGGCGGGTTTGAAAACGGCTGTATGTTAAAGGGGCTTGAATATGAAATGAAGATAATAGACGATGCAGACAGTGACGAAGAATTCCTCAAATTCTTAAAGAGTCATATTCATAATGGCAAGCTTGATTTTGATGGTATGTTCTGCGTTACTGATGCTATAGTTTATGATGTTGTAAAATTCCTAAAGGGGCTTGATATCAGGGTTCCGGAAGATGTGCAGATCATTGGTTTTGACGGTGTCAGGATTCATGGCAACAAGGACTACACCTGCTCTTCTATAGCTCAGCCCACTGACAAGATCGCAGAGATGTGCGTAGAACTGCTATTACAGGATAGCATGAGCATCAAGCCTCCACTTGTATGTCTCCCTGTAAGCTTCGTTGAGGGCGGTACCACCAAATAACTCAAAGCCGCGCTAGTAAAATAAGTGCCACTCCTTGAGGGGGTGCTGATACAGTAAGTTTATAAAGCATTTTCGCGTCTTGAAGGTGTTATAAATTCAGGGCATGATATCTGGAGCATTATATTCTAGGGGCCGAAACTCGCTTCGCTCAAACATGCGGCCCCTATGCAGAATATAATACTCCATCTATCATACTCCTGAATTTTATAACACCTTCAAAAGAACACGAAAATGCTTTATAAACTTCCTGCATCGTCACCCCCTCAAGGAGTGGCACTTATTTTACTAGCAGAAAGTATTTGCTCAAATATCATTTATTTAGGCCTATCACTTGGACGACGCAGTATCACCAAGCTGAAGTTTGAATCAATGTAGCAATACGCTAATGATCAGTCAGTAGGGCTAATGGATTGTAAGTATAACTACTATTTATGCAACCTTCCCGTTCTTTATCTCAATTACCTCATCATACATGGCACGGATATCTTCGCCGGTATGATGTGAAATGCTGATGACCGTAAGGCGGTTGTCACTTAGTAGCTTCTTTTCAATTCTGTTTCCCATTTCTTCGTTCAGGGCAGAAAGTCCCTCGTCCATTATCAGTATGTCTTTGTCTGCGCAAAGTGCTCTTGCTATGGCGATTCGCTGCTTCTGACCTCCGGAAAGAAGGTCTCCGTTTGCGCCAACCACAAAGTCAAAGCCTTTTTCCCCTGTAACTTCGTTCAAAGCTGCCACATCGGAAACACTTGATAGATTGTCTTTGTCATCTCCCATCAGGATATTATCCTTGATGCTTTCATTAAAAAGAAATACATTCTGCCATACACCTGCGGACAAATGCTGAAGCATATTGCTAAAGTCTGCGCTCTTTTGACCATCTATCAAAATATTTCCTTTATCCGGCTTAAGTTTTCCTGCAAGAATATTTACAAGAGTCGTTTTCCCTGCTCCACTCTCGCCAACGATCAGATATTTCTTGCCCTTTTCAATCGTAATATTGACATCTGAAAGAATATCTTTTCCGCCTTCCGCATCATAAGAAAAGCCCACATTGCAAAGCGAAATACTGCTCCAGTCCCTATCTGATATCTTCACATCAGCAGGATTATCAGTTTTTATATAGCTTTCTATTTTTTCCCAGATTGGCTTAAAAGCCTTTAACGCAGGAATGAATGCAAAGAGCTGAAAAACAGGTGCTGTAATACTTCCCGAAGCCTGAATAACACCAACCATGCTGCCATAGCTCAGACGCCCTCTATAGATAAAAAAGCCTGCAAGAATACAGATAACCATCTGCATGGTAAAAGCCAGAGCATGCGATAAACCGTTATTCAGAGCCTTTACCATTTCAAGTTTGGAAGAATCTCTTCTCAGGTTTCCATTACATATGCCAAACTTTTGGAGCCGGTATTTTTCTTTCTGGAATGACTTTGTGACCTCAAAACCATATACAACCTCGCTCATGCCCAGGGTCATATCCTCCTGTGCCTTTGAGACTCTTCCTGTTGCATTCTCCAGCTTTTTTGAAAATGCAGCCGGTATAACAACCATTGCCAGCGTCATAGCAAACATTGTAAGCGTAAATACCGGTGAATAACGGGTCATAACCACAATCGCAAAAAGAAGCTGCGTTACAGCCTTTATACAGGATAACAACGTTTCCAGATAAGAATCCTCAACTCTTTTTACATCATTTTGTATAAGCGAGATATAGTCCGTTTCATCATGTTCCTTGAATTCCGTATTGTTTTTGGAAAGAATCTTTTCAGCAATAATCCCTCTCAGTTCTTCCATTACCTTGGTATTTAAATGTACCTGCCCTGCAGCTGAAAAGTAGAACACAAGACCAAATACGATCACAAAAAGAAGTGAAGCAAAAAATGCACTCTCAATCTGCCCGCCGATAGCCTTGTCTATAACATATTGCAAAACAAGACTTATCCCCACAAAGACCACTGAACTTGCCATGGCAAGAAGCACAGCTATGGCAAACTCCACCTTGTGTTTTAAAAAATATTTTTTCATAAACTCTTTTACCTCCATAGGATTCTTTATTTGTAAATATCCTAATAGGTGGTGTAAAGGCAATGTCAATATCGCTTTATTTATGTTTTTTTCAGGAATATCAAAAAAACCTTGGGTTGCCTCAAGGTTTTTTGAATGAGTACAGTCCAAACTGCGTTTCGAATTCTGAATCAATACCAAACCCGCTAAGATCAGAAGATCCACGCTTTCTTAGTACTCTGTCAGACTTGTAATCCGTAGCATACTTCCATCCGATATCCTGCATATCACTTAAGAATCTCTTTTCATCGGAAAAATTAAGGTCCTTATTGAAGATTAGTACCTTTAAGCAGTCCAGCCAGGCATTTTCTGAAATATGAGGGTAGAGTTTAATCTCTTTTCCCAAATAACTTATAACATCATAGTCCTGCCAAAATACATAATCCATTTCATCTGCAAACGGAGAGTTTTCTATATCTCCTGAATATACAATCGTTTCCTTTGGGAAAAGATCTTCCAGGAAATACTTTATTGTTGCATTATCATCGAAATGTACAAACAAACGCGCATCCGCCGGCATGGAACGCAAAAAAGCACTGTTAAGAAAGCCTGCTGAATCTCCTGATATCATGACATTTCTGGAATTTTTGCAGTGATCCTTTGCTATTTCCGCTGATTTCTGGTAGTGTTCCCTTATGTTAAGGACATAATCTTTATCATTTTTTCTGACATAATTCTCGATCATTTCTGATATTCCGTCTGTCCTATCCTCCATTTCCGGAATCGGTTTGTCTGCAATGAACCCATATCTGATAAAGAATTTTTTCCCGCAGTCAGGGCATAAGAGAGCTCCCTCCATGACTTCATTATGGAGCAGCGAGGGATTTTCAAGTTCCAAAGGCTTTCCGCATACAGGACATCTCAAAGTCGTAACAGAGCTTAGTGCAACGCCTCTTTTAAAACTGTATTTTTCTGTGTAGGCATTTAGCTTGGATTCGATCAGCCTGTTCATTTTCTGCAATCTTTCAATTTCTTCAAGATTTTGTGCCAACTTAGCTTCAAACTCTGATTTGAAGGGTTTAAGTGCCATGGAAAAATCACTGGTATACATAGTCTGAAACAAAAGATAGCCCTTCATTTCATCGAGTTTAAAGTTCATGCTCTTAAGAAGCAGAATTGTGTCCATAACACTGCTGTCAATCTCAGAAAAGCTGTACTGCGTATTCTCCCTTAGCGGTGTCAGTAGTCCTTCCGCAATATAATGCCTTACCGTATCTATAGATACGTTATGTTTTTTGGCAAATTCTCCAATCTTCATTGTCACATCCACTTTCCTGATCGCATCTTAAGTCACGGGGACGGTTCTTTTGACTTCATTCTTCTATTCTGCTTTTGCCTGCCATCTGAACTATATTACGCCCTATGCCTGTGAATCTTGTTATTTGCCGCACCGACAATCCGTGTTCTTTAAGTTTTATCAATGCAGCATTCCTTTCCATTTTACTATACTTCTGCAAGGCTGTACCACTTGTTATTCCAAGGATACTTTGTCGCACCACACAGCTTCTCCTTTTGCTTTTCATTGTAGTATTTTTTATCAGCACACTTGGAACCGGATTTGGTTTTTCAGCTCTGGCATGGTTTCTTGACTGGCCTTCACTGATACTTGTTCTTATTGTTGATATAAGATTTATAAAAAAGGCAACTACACTTGCTTTTTTCAGTGTAATTGCCTCGTTTTTATTTATTCATCTTCCGTCAGGTATTCATTGCCGTACTCATATATTTCATCAGTAAGGCCTATTTCCTGCCTTCTTTCTTCAAGCTTTTCTTCATGTTCCTTTTTAGATATAGCAGTAATACCGGCCTTTTCACACTCCGTCCTTACTATTTCATATGGATTATCAGGATCATCAGGATCGTCAGGAAGCTCATTACTATCTTCATCAAGTATATAGAAATAGTAATAATCATATCCATCGCCTTCGTCAAATGATATCTCTTCACTATAGATATATGCTGCATCTGGAATATCAAATGTAAGATCCACAGAAGAACCGTCTATATAAGGTGATACACTAAAGGTTCCATCACCATCATAGTCATCATAACCTTCTTCCCACTCTTCATACCACAGCTTGTACTGACCATCAGCATCTACAAATCCGGTATAACCTCCATGAGAAGTTGCCCCGCCAGATCCATAAGAATAAATCATACCGTTATAGCATATGTGTGTTTGACATCTGCTCCAGCTGTCACCAAAATAGCAAATCTTAAGACTTCCATCAATATTTTTGATCACCATGTCAAAACTAAATTCGGTGTCAAAAGATATGCTTACAACCATCTCGTAATCATCATCCAGACCGCAATCTATATACGTATCAGTGACACTTTCAACCTTCCATCCTTCAGAGTACTGATCTGCTGACGTAAGGTTACCTGTGATATCATTAAGAGTATACTTTTCTCCATCAGAAAGAACCAAAGAAGGTTCGATATACTGGCCCTTATCGCCTTCGATGTCATAAATAGCCTTTTCATTTCCATCAAGGAAAGCCTGATACAACTTAGAAGACTCATCATCAAGATCTATATAACCCTTATCTCTTGGCGCCATAATGGTTTCATATTCAGCTTCGGCGTCAGTATAATCGGATTTAAGGTTCCACTTGCCATCTTGATAATAGATAATCTTATGTGATTCCTCATAGACCATTCCATCAACTTTACCAAATGATGTAAGCTCTAGTCCGTTCACAGTCTCATCTGTATGATTATCAATCGTTACTTCTGCGATCTGGCAGTCATATAAAACATCATCTTCTACGCCTTCTATTCCGCTAACCGGAAAGAGCTGTGATACCTGACCATCATCAAATGTATAAGCATATATGATGTTGTATTCTGTAGCTGTATTGGCAAAATATGAACTGATAATGTAATCTTCCGTCCCATCATTATCAAGATCAACCATCTTAAGGTCTT
>JAEEGH010018731.1_pt1 | contig 14601 bp, 12 predicted proteins | sample 9134181 | NCBI WGS metagenome assembly JAEEGH01 (sample SAMN16246544, study PRJNA631951) | gut metagenome | biome: gut microbiome; feature: rumen; material: DP-attached | host: Bos | place: Iran: Karaj | collected 2018-10 | reverse complement strand
ACAACAAGCAACTGTAAACTGGCAATTTAAAACCGCTGACGCAAGGATCAAACTGAGCTCACTATACCCTGTCCTGTGACAGGGGTGAGTTTTGATTAATCGTCAACGAGACACTACACTAGTAATTCGCGGCAACCTGTTAATATACCTTATAAAAAAGGGGCGGCAGATCCTTGACGACTGCTGCTTCTTTTTTTTGATGCAGATGCATGCATACAAACTCATTGCTTGAAAGATGAACTGATATTACATATACTATAAATGTCGGAAACGATACCGATCCAACCAATAGAGTATTTAATCAATACATAAATCAATATGTGATAAGGGAGTACTATGAGAAAACAGATCAGATCAATAATACCTATAGCACTTGCATGCGCAGTAGGATTAACAGCCTGTGGAAGTAAGGCTGATCCACAAGAAAGCAGTACTATGCAGGGAAGTGAAAACACTGAGTCAACAGCGGGTAGTAGCAATGGGGCTGATGGCACTAGCATAAATGAAGCTACTGGCATAGATGGAAGCAGTGAGGAGAGTGCTGACAGTCAGGCTTCAAGCTCAGATACAACTGCATACCAGCCTGATTATAACTATACTCCACAGATAATAGATGATAACTACAGAACCTGCTATGAAGTATTTGTCTATTCATTTTATGACAGTGACGGAGATGGAATAGGTGATCTTCAGGGACTTATACAGAAACTGGACTACATAAATGACGGTGATGATTCAACATACAGCGACCTTGGCTGTAACGAGATATGGCTGATGCCAATCTGCCCGTCAACTACTTACCATAAGTATGATGTTACGGATTACATGGATATAGATCCTGAATATGGCACACTGGATGATTTTGATCAGCTCATAGCCGAGTGTCATGACAGAGGAATCAATGTGATCCTTGATACCGTTATTAATCACACATCATCACAGCATCCTTGGTTTGAAACGGCTGCAGAATATTTAAAGAATCTGCCATCCGGTGCTGAGCCTGATCCTTCAGAGTGTAAGTATGTTGATTATTACAATTTTTCCAAAGAGGAGCAGGATGGATATTGCCAGCTATCAGGTACTGATTGGTACTACGAGGCAAGATTCTGGTCAGAGATGCCGGATCTGAATCTTGAAAATGAAGATGTAAGAGAAGAACTCTCTGAAATGGCCAAATTCTGGATAGACAGGGGTGCCGATGGATTTAGAATGGATGCTGTCCTGTACTACGACTATGGTAATAATGACAGTAGTATAGAAGAATTGAAATGGTTTGTTGATACTGTAAAAGAATATAAAAGTGATGCTTACGTAGTAGGTGAGGCGTGGGCAAATCAGTCAACCTATGCAAAATACTATGAAAGCGGAATCGATTCTCTTTTTGAATTTGATTATTCAGGAAGTGAAGGAATCATATCCAAGGCAGCTCATGGAAGATACAGTGCCCTGAAGTTTGCTAGCGGACTTGAGGATATGCAGACACTGTATAGTCAGTATAATGAAGACTATATCGCAGCTCCTTTTTATACCAATCATGATATGGCAAGAAGCGCAGGATATTATGTTGGCGCAGATTCCGAGGCAATGACCAAGTTTGCGGGAGCACTTAATCTGATGATGAGCGGTAATGCTTTTATCTACTACGGTGAAGAACTTGGAATGTATGGCTCTGGAAAAGATGAAAACAAACGAGCTCCAATGTTCTGGTCTGAGGATGCAGACAGCGAAGGCCTATGTGATGGTCCTTCCGGAATGGATGATATCACCATGAAATATGGCTCTCTTGAGGCTCAGGCTGGTGATGCAGATTCCATCTACAATTATTATAAACAGGCCATTGCTATAAGAAATGCATTTCCTGCAATTGCCAGAGGGGATGTAACTGTATTTGAAGAGATTTCAGATGATGATGTCTGCTTTATGGAAAAGAGCGTTGACGGCGGCGAAGTGACTGATGCAAATGGCGATACTGTGCAGGTTCAGGACATTGTCATTGCAATCAATATGTCAGAAGAGACCAAAACAGTGACTCTTGCAGGAGATGCTCTGGAATATACAGCCCTTGGGGCTCAGCTTACAGTTTCTGATGAAGCTGTTGTATATGATGGAACTGAGATCACTATGCCAGCCAGATCAATTGCGATTTTGGTAAAAGAGTAATAGCAACAACGAGGAAACAAATGAAAGTTTACGACACATATATTTTTGACCTATATGGAACATTGATAGATATCCACACAGACGAGAGCATAGACGAGCTGTGGGAAGAACTGGCTGCTGAATATGGAAAAAAGGGCGTTGTATATACACCGGCAGCTATTCATGAAAAATACCTTGAGATGGTAGGGCAGGAAGAACAGGATCTCGCCAAGGCCACAGGCTTTAAATACCCTGAGATCAAGCTTGATAAGGTATTCGCCAGATTATATAACGAAGGGAAAAAAGTTGATCCAGTAAGAACACAAGCACAGATATTGCCAAATGATCAATGGATACAGCAGGTAGCTCTGCAGTTTAGAGAAACCTCCAGAACACGACTTGATGTATATGAAAACACAGTCAGCACTTTAAAGAAATTGAAAGAGCTGGGAAAAAAGGTATATCTCTTATCTAATGCACAGCGTTGCTTTACAGAGCCTGAAATGCGTCAGGTTGGTATATGGAATCTGTTTGATGACATTTTTATCTCATCAGACCATGAGAAGAAAAAGCCACAGCCTGAGTTTATGGAAGAATTGCTGAAAAAGCATAATATAGATAGAGACAGAGCAGTCATGATAGGCAATGATTTTACCAGCGATATCAGGATTGCCCTTGAATGTGATATGGAATCAATATTTCTGAACACGGACAGACATTCAGAAGCAGAGATGAAGTCTCTCCTTGCAAAGCAAAAAGCCCAGAAGCCCTCTGAAAAAGAAGTATATATTATTTCCAGCGGAGACATTAAAGAGATACTATAAAAATCTTAAGAAAAAACGCACTTGTATATAAATTTTTATTCCTCTATACTTTAAAGCATGAAATATTTTTGGATGTATATAAAACAGACACTGCGTTTCGTATTAAAGCCAATGTCTTTTTTGCCGGCAATATTCATGATGTGCCTTATATTTTCGTTTTCAGCTCAAAATTCCAACGAGAGTAGTCAGCTTAGCTATGAATTTGGAAAAGAGGTGTTAAGCATAGCTAATGAAACTTTTGATCAGGGCTGGACATCAGAACACATCGAATATCTGACAGAGCATTTTCAGTACTATATACGAAAGGCAGCACATATAACTGAATATTTCCTACTGGCAGTATCAGTAGCTTTTCCATTGTACGTATATGGACTTAGAGGAATTCCACTTGTGCTTGTGGCAGGAACGTTCTGCGTGGGATATGCCTGTCTGGACGAGTTTCACCAGTCATTTGTAGCAGGCAGATCACCTCAGAAAAAGGACGTATGCATAGACAGTATCGGAATTTTTGCAGGTATTATCCTGACGCGTATTGTGGGCTGGACAGGTCGCATGACCATTTTCAGGCCTCTCTCTAATTCCAGGAAAAAGAGAAAAGCTAATGAAGCTCAGTACTATCGCGAAAGAGATTATGATAGAAGATCTTCCAAAAAAAGATATCGTTCTGCATAAATATATGGCCGGCACCGGCGTGCCTGCTCATTCATGATCATAGATGGATGAGCAGGTACACTGGTGCCGGTCTTTTTGCTGACTGAATAATATTTCCTACCCAATAAATGCGTTCCCCTATGGATGCTACAGTAAAATGTGATAGAATAGCCTCAGTGGAAAAATACTTTGTTGAAAAAGTGGAGGATTTATGAAAGTTTCATTACAAAATCTGACTAAGAAATTCCCAAACAGAAATAAAAAAATACACAGTGATGTTGTGGCTGTGGATAATTTCAATATTGAAATACCTAGCGGCAAGCTGGTAGGACTTCTTGGCCCGTCAGGATGTGGTAAGAGTACAGCACTTAACATGATCTGTGGCCTTGAAAAACCAACAGAAGGCAAGATCTTTTTTGATGAAGATGATGTAACAGGACTGCCTCCTGAAAAAAGAGGTGTCGGAATGGTGTTCCAGAACTATGCACTGTATCCGCATCTGACTGTTAAGCAGAATATTACTTTCCCTCTGGAAAACCGTAAGGGCAAGGACAAGCTCTCCAAAGAGGAAATGGATAAGATGGCTTATGAAGCTGCCAAGCTTGTGCAGATTGAAGAGCTTATGGATAGAAAACCAAAGGAAATGTCAGGTGGTCAGCAGCAGAGAGTAGCCATTGCCAGAGCACTGGTTAAAAGACCTAGAGTACTTCTTCTGGATGAGCCTCTTTCCAATCTGGATGCAAGACTTCGTCTTCAGACAAGAGAAGAGATCAGACGTATCCAGAGAGAAACAGGTATCACAACCATTTTTGTAACCCATGATCAGGAAGAGGCTATGAGTATCTCTGATGAGATCATTGTCATGAAAGCCGGCGTTATCAATCAGGTTGGTAAGCCTCAGGATGTATATGATCATCCGGTCAATCTCTTTGTTGCCAAGTTCCTGGGAACACCTGCCATAAACGTGTTTGAAGGATATGTCAAAAATGGTGGCATATATTTAGGCGTTGATGGTGATGGCGAGGACAATGAGTACATCGGCGAGGCAAAGGCTGTCAAGGATCAGAAGGTATACATCGGAATCAGACCTGAAGGCTTTGTGCTTGATCCAAATGGACCATTTAAGGCACAGCTCCAGGGTGTAGAGATAATGGGACGTGATACCAGCGTAGTATCTACTCATAAAGCTTCACTTAATCCAACGATCAGGGCTATCATAAGCGCTGAGAACAGGGTTGATACCAGCAGCAAGACAGTCAGCTTTAGTATCAAACCGGAAAAGCTTTATATTTTTGATAAAGAGACAGAAGAAGTTATTTTGACAAATAACTGATAGTGTACATGGATATTTATTCTGATAACAATTTTTATCAAAGGGTGGATGATTATGAAAAATAACCTTAAGGGCTGGTTGTATCTTTTACCGGCGCTGCTGTTTTTAAGTGTATTTATGATATATCCTCTTATAGATGTTCTCATCTATTCCATAGAGGAAAATTACAATTTTGCTTCACAGTCCTATAGTGGAATAGGATTTTACAATTATTCATATGTCCTGCATGACCAGTTCTTCATACAGGCATTAAAAAATACTTTTATAATCGTTATAATCACAGTGCCTGTATCTACAGCACTGGCGCTTCTTATATCTATATTGCTCAGTTCTATCAAGCCTTTAAAGGAACTGTTTCAGACCATATATTTCCTGCCTTATGTAACTAATACACTGGCAGTTGGTCTTGTATTCATGATCCTTTTTAAAAAGACAGCTTATACAGATGGTATGATCAATCTTCTTATTAACTTCTTTGGCGGTTCTTCCATTGATTTCATCGATGGACCGTATGCAGCCAAGATGTTTGTAATGTGCTTTTATACTATCTGGGTAGTACTGCCATTCAAGATCCTGATCCTTACAAGTGCAATTGCATCTGTTAATCCGGATTATTACAAGGCTGCCAAGGTTGATGGAACATCATCATTTAGGATCTTCTATAAGATCACACTTCCTATGATATCTCCAATGATCTTTTACCTGATCATTACAGGCTTTATAGGTGCATTCAAAGCCTACAGCGATGAAGTTGCTCTTTTTGGTACCAATTTGAACGCGGCTGGCATGAATACTATAGTAGGTTATGTGTATGACATGCTCTATGGTGACAACGGAGGCTACCCTTCCTATGCAGCAGCGGCTGCACTTATTCTTTTTGCCATAGTGTTTACGATAACCAGCATCAATCTGATGCTCAGCAACAAGAAGGTTGGAATTTAATATGAGTGCAAATTCAAACGAAATAAATAAAATTGAGAAATCTGAAAAAATAAAAGAGATCATAAAAAAAGTCATTATATATCTGTTTCTGGGCATCTGGGCGCTGATAGTTCTGTTCCCATTTTACTGGATGATACTCACATCTGTTAAAAGCTACGGTTCATACAACTCAGAGTTTATACCAAAGCTCTACACCTTATCACCAACCCTCCAGAACTATTTTGATGCTTTCACAGCAGTGCCTCTGGCACGGTACTTTTTTAACACGGTGATATTTACTGTTGTGACAACTGCAATGATGATGATCGTCATAATCCTTGCAGCTTATGCTTTTGCAAGAATAGATTTTAAGGGCAAAAACCTTGTATTTGCGTTTTTCCTTTCTCTGATGATGATCCCTAATGAACTGGTGATAATCACTAACTTTGTTACTATCACCAACCTTGATCTGAGAAACACATTTATGGGATTGATATTACCTTCAGTCACTTCGATCTTCTATATCTATCTGTTAAAAGAGAATTTTGAAGAGATACCTGAAGAGTTATATAAGGCAGCTAAAGTAGACGGAACTTCTGATTTCAGATACCTCTACAAGGTCATGCTTCCAATCTCACAGCCAACGCTTGTTACTATTACGATCTTGAAAGTCATTGAATGCTGGAATTCATACGTATGGCCAAGACTTATAACTGATGATGCCAACTATTTCCTTGTATCCAACGGTATTCAGGAGATCAGAGAAAATGGTTTCGGAAGGGAGAATATCCCGGCAATGATGGCTGCAGTTGTAGTCATTTCACTACCACTTATGATCATATTCCTCATTTTCCATAAAAAGATAATGGCTGGTGTATCAAGAGGAGGTACAAAGGGATGAGAAACAAGCGTGATATTGGAAAAAGGTTAAAGGCAGCAGTTGTTGCTACTTGTCTTTTGCCATCTCTCCTGATTACAGGATGTCACGGATCCACTGACAGAGCAGGATTTGAGATTCCGGAAGAGTTTGATACATCTAAGACGTATGAGATCACCTTTTGGGCAAAAAATGATACCAATAAAGCCCAGACCAACATATACAATAAAGCGATAGAAGATTTTGAAAAGCTATATCCAAATATTGATGTAACAATAAGACTTTATACTGATTACGGTAAAATATATAATGACGTAATTACAAACATAACTACAGGGACCACTCCAAATGTGTGTATAACTTATCCTGATCATATTGCCACATATCTGACAGGTGAGGATATCGTAGTTCCGCTGGATGATCTGATAGCAGATGAAAAATACGGACTTGGCGGAAGCGAGCTGTTATTCGATGGACCTACATATGATGAGATGGTTGAAAAATACATGGAAGAATGTAAGCTGGGCGGCGTTACCTATGCCATTCCTTTCATGAGATCCACAGAAGCATGCTATATCAATAAGACCTACGTTGAAAAGCTTGGATACGAATTGCCGGAGACTCTTACCTGGGATTTTATCTGGGAAGTATCTGAGGCAGCCCTTGCTATGGATTCAGACGGTAACTATGCTGTTAATGGTCAAAAGACACTTATTCCGTTCATCTATAAATCAACTGATAACATGATGATCCAGATGCTGAAGCAGCTGGGCGCAGGATATTCAACAGATGACGGCACAATAGAGATATTTAACGATGATACAAGAAATATTTTAAAGACCGTTGCTGAACATGCCGGAACAGGAGCGTTTTCAACATTTGCAATTTCAAGTTATCCTGCCAACTTCCTTAACGCAGGACAGTGTATTTTTGCAATAGATTCAACAGCCGGTTCTACATGGATGGGTTCAGATGCACCTCTTAGTGATATCAGTCCGGACAAAAAAGTGGACTTCGAGACAGTTGTAATGCCTATTCCACAGTACGACACTGAAAATCCGCAGATGATCTCGCAGGGACCATCCATATGTATTTTTAACAAAGAAGATAATGGTGAAGTACTTGCGTCTTGGCTGTTTGCTCAGTTCCTTTTGACTAATGATGTGCAGGTGGCTTATGCAGAGACAGAGGGATATCTGCCAGTTACTCAAAAGGCTCACAACAGTGAAGAATATCAGGATTACCTTTCAAGAGAAGGTGAGGATGACAGCACCTATTACTCAATAAAGATACAGGCCTCCAAGCTGATCCTTGAAAATATTGATAATACCTTTGTTACACCTGTATTTAACGGTTCTACATCTCTTAGAAACGCTGCAGGTACAATGATTGAAAATGTCACAAAGGCAAAAAGGCGTAAGAAAACAGTTGATGATGCTTTCATAGATGATCTCTATGATGAAGTTTATTCGCTGTATCATCTGGATCAGACCAGTGCTGCCGGTGGCACCCAGACAAAAGACCTGGGACCGTTGCCTACAGAATCAGTTGTACTGCTTGTTACTTTGGCAGTAGTCTGGGTTATTTTGGGCATTACGTATTTCTTAAGAATAAAGAAAAATTGATACACAATATATTGTTTACAAGATAAAATATGTGTATAATTAGCATTGCATGAAAACTTGCTTGATAACGTTTTGTTATTGGGCAGAAACATTGGTAGTGTTGATCATGCGGTAACGATAACAATGATTATCTAAAAAGAGGAGAACAAAATTATGAAAAAGAATCTCGCATTAATTCTTGCAACAGGTATGGTATTCAGCCTTGTAGCTTGTTCAAGCGCTGAGACAACAACAGAAGCTCCAGCAGAGGAAGCTACAGTTGTTGAAGAGACAACAGATGCTGCTGATGTAGCTACATCAGAAGAAGTTGCAGCAGATGCAGCAAGCACAGAAGAGAGCACTGAGGAATCAGACGTAGCTGTTATGACATATGAAGAGTATGTTGCAGCTGATCTTGACACAGAAGTATGTGTTGAGACTTATGTACAGGCTAAGCAGTCATGGTGGGAAGACAAGGCAACTGTTTATACACAGACAGAAGAAGGCGCTTATTTCCTTTACAACATGGCTTGCTCAGAAGAAGATTATGCCAAGCTTGAAGTTGGTACAAAGATCAGAGTTACAGGTTACAAGTCAGAGTGGTCTGGTGAAGTTGAGATCACAGACGCTACATTCGAGTTTGTAGAAGATGGTGATACATTCGTAGCAGAGGCTACAGATGTAACAAGCCTTCTTGGAAAAGATGAACTCATCGACCTTCAGAACCAGTATGTATCATTTACAGATATGACTGTTGAAGCTAGCACAGATGCTGACGGCAACGAAGTAGCATTCCTTTACAACTGGGATGGTTCAGGTTCACAGGGTGATGACCTTTACTTCAACGTTTCTATCGATGGCAACACATATTCATTTACAGTAGAGTCATACCTTTGCGATAAGGATTCAGATGTTTACAAGACAGTTGAAGGCCTTAACGTAGGTGATGTTGTAGACCTTGAAGGATTCCTTTACTGGTATGAAGGTGTTAACCCACACATCACATCTGTTACAGTTAAATAATTATTTGTTTTTTCAGTTTTTAGTAATGACCATATAAACACGGGGCTGTCCTTTAGGACAGCCCTTTTTTTTATCATTTATAAAGTGGGAAAGTATAATTATAAAAAAATAATAGGTTTGTTGAATTTTTTGAAGAAAATGGTATACTTAATTTCCTTAACCTAAATTTTTGATGCGAGGTGAGAAGATGACAAAACTTCGTTTTTTTAATGGATTAAAAGAGATTGGCGGAACATTTGTAGCGGTTGAGACTGATACTACAAGGTGCATGTTTGACTTTGGTTTTGCCAATGCGGATATTATTGATAATAAGGCCAAAGTGGCTGAGGGTGATTGGGCTTACAACTACGTTAATCTGGGGATTTTGACGCCTATGGACGGTATTTATGATGATAATACAGCTCATAGACTGGGATTGAAGTCCTATAGTGAAGATGATAAAGACAATTTCTTTATTATCTCTCATATGCATATTGATCATATGGGTGGTCTTGGAATGCTTGATGATGCTGTTCCTGTTTATATGAGCAGTGATTCCTGCAAATTGTACAAGCATCTTGCCAAGATGAAGGATGTGGAAGTTAAAGAGCATAAGAAATGCATCGGTGTTGATTATGGACAGAGCTTTACTGTTGGGGATATCACAGTGAAGGTTGTGCAGATCGATCATGATGTTATTGGAGCTTGTGGATATCTTATCTCAACCAAGGATGGTAATGTGTGTTACACAGGAGATTACAGATTCCATGGTTTCCATAGGGATATAACAGAGGCATTTGCAAAAGAGTGTCATGGCTGTGATGCAGTAATTACAGAGGGTGTAACAGCAAGCTTTGATGATATTGATATGCTCAGTCTTGAGGAGCCTGAGACAATGGGCAATACAGAAGCTGTTCTTCAGAACTATATGAGAGAAAAAGCTTCTACAGAGCAGGGACTTATCGTATTAAACAATTACAATAGAAATGTGGAACGTATCCATAATCTGTTAAAGACAATTTCTGAAGCAGAAAGAGTGCTTGTTCTTGAGCCTGAGCAGGCTGATTATGTACATGCTTTTTACCCTGATGACAAGCTCAGTGTGGTAATCAGATCCGGAAAAGATGATATAGATCAGTACAGACAGAGCCAGCTTGATTTTGAGTATACAGCAGTTACTCTTGATGATATAGCTAAGGCACCTGCAAAATATGTACTTCAGCAGGATTACAGACATGTTTATGATCTTATCCCATTAAAGAATGATATTTCTATATATGTTCATGCTGATGGATCACCACTTGGAGATTATGATCCTTCTTTCAAGAAGTTCCATATGGTACTTGATACACTTGGGATCACTCATGAATACATGGGAACAGGCGGTCATTCAAGACCTTATTACATCAGATATATGTTGGATGCTATTGAACCAAAGGTACTTATACCTCTTCATAGTTTTAGACCTGAACAGGTTCAGTCAGCCAAGGCTGGCAAGCGCATATTACCTGAATATGGACAGAGTTATGAATTATCTGGCTCAGACCTGAAGCTGATCTGATGGAATAAATTATAGATAGGTGGTTATACGAATATATGAGAAAGTTAGCAATTTATTATACTTCTGATACACATGGACACATCTTTCCTGTTAATTATGGTACAGGAAAGGCTGAAAACAGTGGACTGTTAAATATTGCTGGAGAGATCAAAAAAGATGGCAATACCCTTGTCATGGATGGTGGTGACTCACTTCAGGGAACACCTCTTACACAGTATTATCTCTCTCATGCAGAGGGGTATGATTTTCATCCTGTAGCAGAAGGCTTTAATGCTATGGAATTGGACTATTTTACCCTTGGTAATCACGATTTCAATTTTGGCTATGATGTTATCAGAAATTATCTGAATGCCATGAAGGGACAGTGTGTATGTGCCAACGTTGAAGACCTTCGCGGAGAATTAAGATTCAAGAAATGGGCAGTGAAAGTCCTTGAGAATGGCATGAAAATAGGTATCTCAGGTGCTGTTACAGAGTTCGTCAATGTGTGGGAACAGAAGGAGCATCTGACTGAGCTTAAGGTAACAGATCCTTACGAAGCTGCCAGAAAAGCATTAGAAGAACTGAAAAAAGAAAATTGCGATCTCTATATTCTTATTTACCATGGCGGATTTGAAGAAGATCCTGCCACAGGCAGAAAGCTGTCTGAAACAAGAGAAAACCTTGGTTGCATGATTGGTAGAGAGCTTGGATACGATATACTCCTTACCGGTCATCAGCATATCGCTAATGAGAAATTCATGCTTGGCGGTACTTTTGCAGTACAGCCACCATCAAATGCTTCCAAATATATTCACATGGATATTTGTGAAAAAGATGGTTTTGATGGAATACAGGATGAATACGAGCTTTGCGGAAAAAATGCAGAAATATATGTAAAGTCAGAGCTTAGAGTTACTGGAAGTGTTCATAAGGATGAGCCATTTGGAAGAATGACTCCTATGGAAGAGGATGTTCAGAAATGGCTTGATGAACCGATTGGTGAGCTTGTGGAAGCTATAGAGCCGGAAGCCAAGATGGATGCAGCGCTCTACGGGAGTAAAATAGCTGCGATCTTTAATCAGGTCCAGCTTGAATTTAGCGGAGCAGATTTTTCATGTACCAGTCTTGGAAATGATCCACTTGGTCTTGCCAAGCCGATCACAATAAGGGATATTTGCAGAATATATACTTTTTCAAATACAGTAATGGTCCTGGAAGTTACTGGAGCTACATTAAAGAGCTCACTGGAAAGAGTGGCTTCATACTTTATTCTGGACGAGAATGGTCAGCCTGCAGTATCAGAAGAATTTCTTATGCCTAAGGTTGAACATTATAACTATGATTTTTATGCCAATATGGATTATGAATTTGATCTTAGAAAGCCTGTTGGTGAAAGAGTTGTAAAGATGCAGAAACTGGATGGCAGTCCTATAGATCCTGATGCTAAATACACTCTCGTAACAAGTAACTATAGAGCAACAGGTACAGGCGGATATACAGCTATTGGTAATTCAGAGATCATACGTAACAGTACTGAAGAAATGCCGGATCTGTTACAGGACTTTGTAAAGAGACATACTCCGGTTCCAGAGATCAAAAACTATAAATTAAAAGTTACATGGTAATACAATATAAGCCCCAGGGCAGTGCAGATGTTAATTTCTTTACATCGAGCACACCGCTGGGGCTTTATTATTCTTATTCACTGATCAATGTTCCATATAAATGGCCGTTGAATTCTTTAAAGTAAGTTTCTTCTATCTTTTTCATGAAGACAGTAACATCTTTTTCCTGAATATAGATCTCAAAGTGCACAGAGCCTACACATTCGCTTACGATGTGCGAGCGGATATAGAGTACGTTGGAAGAGAGCCATGTAGAGCCTGTATAACAGTTATAGTCATAGACAGGGAATACACTCTCAACCATATCGTCTATGCCAAATGGGATATTGAAGACATTTTTGCCTTCCTGCTCCAGTGTCAGTACGCCTTTCCTTTCATGAGGATTGCTTATAAGACGCATTTTGGTAAAACCAAGGTTGTTGTCCATGATCTTATAGGCAAGATTATTGATACTTGTAGCATAGTTTTTTTCAGAAGGATTAAATGTATAGGTCTTGATGACAGGTGGCTTTATGGACAGGGTTGAGGCATACTCGAAGAGGTCTTTATATGCTGTATGCGCTGCGTCTTCGGCCTCTTTTGCACAGTCCTCATTATCCAGTGCAGGAATGATACATTCGTAGATTGCCTTGTATATTGTCTGGTTGCCTCCAGCAATGCCCTGTGTATCAGCAGTTGTCATGATGAGCATATCCTGCTTTGGCAGACTGATCGCCAACTGACCGCCCATTCCGTACATAACGAAACCGCCTTGTTCATTCTGCCATATCTGCATGCCATAGCCCTGCTGTTCGCTCAGAATAGGACCAGTAACTATGGTGTCTGATATCTTGCTCGTGGCCTGTGAGATAAATTCAGCAGGAAATAGCTGTCTCTCTACGCCGTCTTCACATTTTACAGTGCCGTTTTCTGATAATACGTACAGAACCTTTAGGATATCCATAGGTGTAGCCATTAGGCCAGAACCTCCAATAGGCACTCCAAATGGGTCTGAGACGATATATGAATCTGAACTGAAATCCAGATATTTAAGGGCACGGTCTCTTAGATAATCAAGCATCTTCATGCCTGAGAGCTTTTCTATCAATGCTCCCATTACATGTGCTGCTGAAGTGTCGTAGTGGAATATTGTTCCTGGTTTGTGAGTAGGTGGAACAGTAAAAAAGCTCTCTACCCAGTCAGTATCCATATCTACCTTGTAAGTAGCGCTGGCATGGCAGGTGCGCATCTGAAGCATGTTTCTGATGGTAGTCTCTTTAATCCATGGGTGTGTATTGTTATTTACATATTCAGGGAAATAGGTGGTGATACTTTCATCAAGATTTATTTTGCCCTCCTGATATAAAAGAGAAATGCCAAGAGCTGTAAAAGTTTTGGTTATAGAAAACATACGATGCAGCGTGTTTTCTGTGTAAGGAGCATAGTAAGTTTCAAAGGCAAGCTTGCCGTGTCTCATTATCAAAAGTGAGTGCATAGGTATCTCGTTGCACTCCAGATTTTTTATAGCTTTTAAAATTGATGAAGATGAAATTCCAACTTCATGTGGATAAGCTTTTTCAAATTTAAACATATAGTCACCTCAATATAATATTTATTCTTGCGACTTCAAACAGAAAACCGCACTAGCTGCGGTTTTCGTAAGACAGTGAAACAAGAGGCAACCAAGCCCTTCGATGTTAATCGACTTTAAATGGCTTGGTTGCAACATTTTTGAACTTTATGTTCAAAAATGCATAGATTTTTGACACCTATATCATTATAAATATTTATATCAGTCAAATCTATGAATATCGATGTTGAAAAAAGGATTTTTTTGGATAAAAAATTTTGAAACCTGGAAAACACAGAAGGGTGAGTATAAAAGTTTATTTTTGTCTAAAGATTTTAATAGTTTTTTTAGATTAGTTTATATTATTAGCATTGATAAAAACACGATATTTCGATAACATTAAGATGCTTATAGTCTGTATATTACCATATTGGAGGGAAATATTATGCATGTAACAGTAGGTAAAAGTACTAATTCCGATGCTAGAAATGCCGTAGCTGAGGCCTTAAGAACAGCTGGCAAGCCAAAACTAA
>JAEEGH010018730.1_pt1 | contig 14602 bp, 10 predicted proteins | sample 9134181 | NCBI WGS metagenome assembly JAEEGH01 (sample SAMN16246544, study PRJNA631951) | gut metagenome | biome: gut microbiome; feature: rumen; material: DP-attached | host: Bos | place: Iran: Karaj | collected 2018-10 | reverse complement strand
CCGGCAAACGCCGGAGGGCTTTTTTTTGCCCAAAAGGCAGAGTTTTTGACTTCTGGGTGTGGGGCTTGTGGCTAGGTGGCTAGAATTCTAGGCTTCTAGCCGCCTAGAAAAGGCTAGCAATGCTAGAAGCTCTAAAAACACTAGAGGCGCTAGAAGCTCTAGAATTTCTAGAGACGCTAGAGGCGCTATTTCTAGAGACGCTAGAAGCCTAGCAGCCTAGAAAGCTAGCCACCTAGAAGCCTAACGGCCTAGAAGCTCCAGAAACGCTAGAGGTGCTAGAATTTCTAGAAACGCTAGAGGCACTAGAAGCGCTAGAAACGCTAGAGGCACTAGAAGCGCTAGAGGCACTAGAAGCGCTAGAGGCACTAGAAGCGCTAGAAACGCTAGAAGTGCTAGAAACGCTAGAAGCCTAGCGGTCTAGAAGTTTAGCAGCCTAGCCGCCTAAAAAACTAGCGGCCTAGCGGCCTAGTGGCCTAGAAGCTCTAGAAATTCTAGAAACGCTAGTGGTCTAGATGCCTAGCGGCCTAGAAAGCTAGAAACCTAGATGCCTAGCGGCCTAGAAAGCTAGAAGTCTAAAAATCTAGCAGCCTGGCGGCCTAGAAGCCTAGCGGCGTAGCCGCCTAGAAATCTAGTGGCCTAGCCGCCTAGAAATAATCCTGCGTGGTGCGGCTTGAGAGGCTTAACGTGTAAAGGAAACGATTTGATAGGGGGTAACAGTCTTGGAGATGCTTTTGCCGTCGGGCCAAGTGACCGTGACGACAATCTGCGTATTTTCAGGCAGTTGTCCGAAGCCGAAATGGAGCAGCGGGTCGGATTGCTGTCCCATGGAGGAATTGCCCGCGTTGTTGAGTCGCGTCTGGCGGAGGCCATTGGCCTCCGCTGTCACAACGGCACCGATGGCGGTGCCACGCAGCGACTTCAACTGGACTTTCAGCCACGAACGTTCGTTCATTTCTAGATTACCGGTGTTGCGGAAAACGGCCATGGCGGCAGGAGCGTCCTTTTCAGGACGACCAGCCGTGATCAAATCGGGCAAGCCGTCGCCGTCTAGATCGGCCCAGATGCCGGCATATGTGTCGATCCGTTCAATTCCGACGCCAGAGGCGACATCGACAAATGCCTTTCCATTATGGTTTAGGAAGAGCCGTGTCTTCGCGTAAGCAAGATTGTAAATCTGCGGGATAAAGACGTCTTCAAAGCCGTCGAGATTGATGTCCGCCACAGCGACGCCCGACCAAAGTTCATCGCCTTTATAGACGCCTCGACCGCCGATGGGCATGGGAGGGACGCGGAGGGCGGTTCGCCAGTCGGAGAAGACGCCTTTTTGGTTGTGGAGGATTGCGGAATCGTCGCAGACATATCCGCGAATGTCGTATTGCATGCTTTTGCTTGGGCCGACATATTTGTGGACAAGATTGGAAATCCATAGGTCAAGCTGTCCGTCGTTGTTGAAATCTAGAAACGCGGCGCCGATACAATGGCCATAACGATAACCGTAATAGGAATTTACGTTTTTATCGAAGAACTGCTTCGGATTATGACGGCCTTGAATGCCGCGTTCCTGCGCTTCGTCGAAGAACGTCATGTTCTGGTGGTTGATCCAGCAGAAGTTTGGCTGGAGACGATAGTTGGCGACGATGATGTCTTGAAAGCCGTCGTTGTTAACGTCATGGATGAGAATGGATCGTGCGTAGGTGCTGCGGTTGATGCGGGCGGTCTTGGCGACTTCTTCAAAGTGCTGTCCGAAATCGTTGTGCCACAATTGCAACGGCCAGTATTGTGGATTGCCGTTGTTCCAGTTTTCTCCCATTCCGATGATAATATCGGGGAAGCCATTGTTGTCGAGATCGCCTGCGGCGATGGACGCGCCATGCGGATCTGGCTTGTAGCCAAGCTGTTCGGCGACATTTGTGAACGTGTTGTCGCCGTTGTTCTTATAGAGGGCGCCGCGGACGGTCGCGATATCGACAAAACCATCGTTGTTGTAATCGACGGCGAGCGAGACGCCGCCGCCCGTGATGCCGGCCTCTTTTGTGATATCTTTGAAGGCGATATGGCCGGGCGTGCTTTCGTTCAGAAGGAGCGTCGCGCCGCCGACGAGCAGATCCGGTTTGCCATCGTTGTTGATATCCAACGCGTTAATGTGGTTTGTCTGTAGCTTCGGGAGGCTGTCTGAGACGTTTTGGAAGTTTGGGACGGCGACTTTCGCGAGGGGGCCTGTGGCGCGTGGCGGCTTGTCCACCTGCTGTGTTTTGTCGGCTGAAACATGGAGACATCCTGCGAGAAGGAGGGAGAGGAAGGAATTGGTTAATTTATAATTCATAAAGATTAATGATTAATGATTAATTTATCGGGATGGAAGGGATGAGTGAAGAATAATATCCACTTGTCTATGAAATAAACAAGCGGGCGGCTTGTTTTTTAGGTATTATAACAATAAAGTAAAGAAATGGCAATAGACTCAAACAACAAGAGGAGCAAATATGTTTTCATTCAGAATCAATTTGATTGTCGTGCTGTCGTGTCTGGTGGTTTGTGCGAATGAATTGGTGAATCCGAGTCTGGAGATTGACGCAGATGGAAATCTAGCCGGATGGGTATCCTACAGACCGGAAAATCCATTGAAAATCGTCCATGACGACGTGCAGGACGGCGAATCCGCCGTCTACGGCGAAATTTCGAAGGAGAAGCCCGCGTTCGGCATTTTGCAGGTCTTGACGTATGACAAGCCGGACAACCGCCCTATAATATTCGGCGGCTGGAGCAAATGCGAAGGCGTGACCGATCCCCGCGATTACAATATCTATTTGGACATTTTCTACGAAGACGGCTCGAACGATTGGGCCAAACACTCCAACTGGCAGACGGGAACCCACGATTGGGAGTACACCGTCGAGTGCTTTTGGCCGACGAAAAACGTCGCCAAAATCGAATACTATGTCCTTTTGCGCAATGCAGCGGGTGCGGGCAAGGCGTGGTTTGACAATTTCGAACTGACCCGTGAAGATCCGGGCGCCCGCATGCGCGTCATTGAAGTGCAATCGACGGCTCCGTTCCCGCAGAATGGCGTGCAGATCCATTCCAGCTTCTTCCATGCGGGAACGACCTATACGGCGCGAATCGTCGATGACATGGGCAAGATATTGGCGGAGAAATCGGACAAAGGGCATCTCGTCACTTGGACGCTTGATCTGCCTGAAGGCGCGTCGAAAGTCATCATCGACGGCATGAAAGATGGCGCCAATCCATTCCGCAACGAACGGACTCTTAAAGACGTGCAGACGAAACTGAAGAAGAATCCCGTTAAGGGTGCCTATCGCGTCTGGACGGCGGATTCCATGCGGAATATTTCGCCGTTTACGTATCCCGCCACGGAAGAATCGAAGGACATTTCATTGGAACTTGCAAAAGCGGAGCGTGAAAGCGCGCAGATTCTCGTGACGGCGGGAGCGAACAAAATCGACGTTGTCAACGTGGAGCTTCCTGTGCTGAAGAACGCGGAAGGCGTTGCGCTGAAAGGCGAACTGAAATGGGAGCGTGTCGGCTATATTCCGCGTAACGTGCCGCATGTGCTCAGCCCGGAAAGCGGCTATGATCCGTCGGAATTCTGGCTGCCGGATCCGTTGCTGCCGCCGCGTGATTTCATGGTTCCCGCGAATGCGACGCAAGGCGTCTGGCTGACGGTCTATGCAGACCGCGAAGCGGTCGCTGGCGACTATTCCGGCGTTGCAAATATCGTGATTGGAAATGATAAGATCGCCGTTCCGATCAGCGTGACGGTGTTCGATTTCGCGTTGCCGAAGACCTTCAGCTATCCGACGGCGTTCTGCCTGATGGATGGCCATCTCTTCCGTACATACGGCGACGGCGACCGCAATGAAACGCGCCGCAAGGCATGGGACATTATGCTGGACCACCGCCTGAATCCGGACGACATCTCCCGCACGACACCGCCGCGCATCGAAGACTTGCTCTATGCCCGCGAACGCGGTATGAACCGCTTCAACATTCTAAATCTCGTGCCGCAGCCCAAGCCGGATTTCAAAGGCTTGTGGGTCTGTTTCTCTTCTACGAAAGTCTATACGGATGAACTTTTTGAAGAATTCAAACGTCGTCTGGATCCGTACGTCGCAGAGTTGCGCAAGCATGATTTAACGAAATACGCCTACGCCTACGGCTTCGATGAACGTGGAGACGAATACAACGCCATCATGGCGCGTGTCCACAAATTGTTCAAAGAGCGTTATCCGGATGTGGCGTTCTTCACGACATCCATGATGTACAAGTCGTTGAAGAAAGATCCAACGCGGACGGACTGCTATGCGAATGACTGGTACTGCCCGTTGACAAGTGTCTATGATCTGGAGCTTTCCGAAAAGTTGCGCGCGAAGGGCCATCAGGTATGGTGGTACACATGCTGCGGCCCGAAGCATCCGTATGCGAACATGGCGACGACGGAATATCCATTCATCGAAGGCCGTCTGCTGCCGTGGATGAGCTACCTCTACAAGGCGGATGGCTTCCTCTACTGGCATGTGAACATGTGGCAGAACGCGAAGCGGTTCGACGATTCGATCTGCTACCAGCCGGATTTCGGGGTGTTGCAGGTTGCGTCGATGGCGGGCGACGGCCAGTTCCTGTATCCGGGCGAGAAGGGCCCGTTGCCCTCCATCCGTTTCGCGAACATTCGCGACGGTAGCGAAGACTACGATTATCTGACGATGTGCGGCGCGTCGTCCCGCGACGAATGCGGCGAGCTCATCAAGAGCATGACGGAATACACACGCGATCCCGCTTTGCTGCGTGAAATGCGCCGCCGTGTTGCGAAACGGATCATCGGAAAATAACCAACCGCTTCGCGGAGCTAAAAGCTTAAAGCTTAAAGCTTAAAGCAAATGCCATTGATAAGCACTGACCATAGGGAAGTTTTAGGTAAAGAGGAAAAAGGAAAAAAGGAAATGAAACTGAAAGTGCTGGGGATTGTCATTCTCGTCGTCGTGTTGGTGCATGCGCTGTTCGCGTTTGTCTTGATGCGCCATGGAAACGATAACGGCGGCGATGAGCAGGTTGTGGAGAAGGATTTGGATAACGATACGGAGAAGCCTGATTTCCAGTATGGCGACAACGCGGAGGCGCCCGCCGTAGAGGATTCAGGCCTGCCGGAGGCCCATTACTACGACGGCTATTACGAAATGGCGCTGGCGGAGATGCCGGCGAAGCTGTCGCAGGAGATAAACAAATGCAAGCAAGGAGTTTGCATTGATTTGACGAATAAGAAGATTCTGTGGGCGAAGAACGAGAAGACGGCCGGATGCATCGCGTCGATGACGAAGATGATGACGGTCTATCTGTTCATGAAGGATTTGAAGAAGCCAGGCTCGCAACTGACGTTGGAGACGCAAGTTCCGGCGACGCCGGAGGCCTGCAAGGTCGGTGGCCACCAGATCTACATGGATCCGAAGGAATCGTTCACGCTGGAAGAACTGCTGAAATGTGTGTTGATCCGTAGCGCCAACGACTGCGCGTATCTGCTTGGCTCGTTTCTTGCGGGCGGTAGTGAAGCGGTGTTCGTGGAACGCATGATGAATGAAGCCAAAGCCATGGGGCTGAACAGCTTCGTCTTCCACAATGCCCACGGCCTATATGAGTTGGATAAAGCTGGAAAGCGCCTTGAGAACATGGGCTCGCCCATTGAACTGGCGTTTCTGGCGGAGCAGCTGATGGACATTCCGGAAGTGATGAAATGGTCGGCGACGAGGCATGACTGCATCCGTGAGAATTCACCCAATCCGAAGATCAAGCGGTTCGATTTGGATTCGACGAATACGTTGCTCGGCAAGGCCTCTTGCCCGGGCGTAAACGGTATGAAGACCGGCATGACGAACGGCGCGGGCTTCTGCATCACAGCGACTTGCGAACGCGATGGCCGCCGGATGGTCGTGGTGGCGATGGGTTGCAACAATGGGAAGGAGCGTGACAGCCTGGTCAGCCAGATTCTCAATTGGGCGTACAGCAAGTAATTGCTTCGCAGTTATTTGCGCTTATGGCTTATGGCCGATGGCTTATGGTCGATGGCTTATGGCCGATGGCTTATGGTCGATGGCTTATGGCTTTAAGTTTTTCTAGCGTTCTAGAAGCCTAGCCTTCTAGCAAAAATCTATGAAAATCTATCTTTTAGGGACATGTTCTGGAACGGAGCCGATGCCCGGGCGAAATCATGTGTCGTGGGCATTGGACGTCAATGGCCGTCTGTATTGGTTTGACGCGGGTGAGTCGTGTAGCCATACGGCATATCTGCTCGGTCTGGATTTGATGGCCATTCGTTCGATTTTCATTTCACATGCTCACATTGACCATGTGGCTGGTCTCGCCAAATTGCTGTGGTGTTTGCGCAAATTGGATTCGCGGCACATCGGCAGTATGGAAGGCAAGACGGTGGAGGTATTTATGCCGAATCCACGCCTTTGGCCGGCCCAGTTGGAACTCATGAAAGAGATGGAAAATGGCTTCAAAATCAATTTCACGCTGAATGACAGATTGATCGAACCAGGCGTCATCTTCGACGACGGAGCCGTTCACGTGGAGGCGTTGAGGAACGGCCATATTTCATCGCGGGAATCATTCTCCTTCCGCATTCAGGCAGAAGGCAGAACCATCGTGTTTTCAGGCGATGTGAAATCCATTACGGAACTCGCAGAATGGCTTGATGACGGCTGTGATTTGTTCTTGATGGAGACAGGCCACCACAAGGTGGCGGATGTCTGCAATTTCGTGAAGGAACGTCCGCAGGTGAAGCGGCTCGTTTTCATCCATCATGGACGCGAAATCCTTGAGCATTATGAAGATGCGATCGAAGCGGCGCATTCGCGTTTAGGGATGGACGGTCGTGTGCAAATTGGCTACGATAGGCAGATTATTGAGCTTAAAGCTTAAAGCCTAAAGCTTAAAGCAAATGCAAACGAAAAATTGCGGCGGCGAGGGAGGGGCGCACTCCAGTGCGACCGTTTGCGCAACGCGCAAACAAGTCATTGACGCAATCGTCGCGCGCCACCCAAAAGTCTTTGACAAGCGGCATCTGTCGATGCCGCGGTCGCACTGGAGTGCGACCCTCCCGACCTATTTCAGCGGGAACCTCTTGCGGATCACTTGCCAACGTAAAGAATTCTGCTCCAAAATCCACGTTTTCAAGTCATTAGGTGATTTGGCAGCAAAGTGGTGAAGCTCTTCGTCCGTGCAACGGAACAAGACGGGAAGCGCATTTTCTTTTCCAAATAGTTCCGCGATATGGCGTTGCGCAATTCCCAAACGTCTGCAATGGAAGGCGTGACGAATCAACAACCATGCGAAAACAAGTCCGACCAATGACCAGAATGGCCAGATAGGAATAGAATGAAGCCATTGTGTCCGAAGGATTTGTGCAAACAGCAAGATAAATGTGACGCCGAGGAACATGAAGGAGTCGGTCTGTTTGCGGAAAATGCCGCCGATCAATTTGCGGAAGGAACTGGCGGATGTCTGGTAGGCGAATGTCTCCTCGAATTCTTCCGAGAGGAGGGCAATTCGCGCAACATGGCAGAGTTCATGGGCGAGCAGTTCGTCGCGGTTGTAGATGAGCCATTTCTCCTGCGTTTTGAAGGAACGGCGGATGATGAACATCGTGAAGAAATCTGGATAGGAGCAGAACGCGCAACCGCCGAAGAGAAGCGAGAAGGATGGATCGATGAAGAAGCCCGGAACCCAGTCGATTTCAAAGCGATAGAGCCGTTTGGTGTGGTCGGCGATTTTGGTGAAAAGCGAATTCGGGATGCGGTCGTTCGGCGTAACGATGATGCCTTCGGCATCGTATTTGCCGTCTTTTTGAAGAGCGTTTTCAAGCTTTTGACGATTCTTTTGGAAGAGGCGGATTCGCTTGGCGAAATCCGCCGCCGTCTCATCTTCGCCGAGCAACAGGCCGCTGGCATCGTAAGCCGCTAGCATATCGATATTTCCGCTGGCTGCTTGTTGCAGGTTTTCCTCTGAAAAAGGATTGTCCATGGATTTCAGAATTCCACTTTCGGGGCGGTTTTATCCGCTTCGGGCACTTCGAAATACGGCTTCGACTCATAGCCAAGCGTGCTGCCCGGCCACTGTTTGATCTTAGTGTTGAACATCCGCACGGCGTCGTTGTAGTCCTTTCTGGCGACGGCGATGCGGTTTTCCGTGCCGGCCAGTTCGTCCGCAAGGGCGCGGAAATTGGCGTTCGCCTTGAGTTCGGGATTGCTTTCGGAGATGACGAGCAGCCGCGAAATGGCGGCGCCGACTTCGCCTTCCGCCTTCATGCGGTCGGCCTGCGAAAGATTGCCGCCGGCCAGTTTTTCACGGGCGGCGGTGATGGCCTCAATGGCCTTCATCTCATGGGCGGCATAGCCTTTGACGCTCGCTACGAAGTTGGGAATCAAGTCATTGCGGCGTTTGAGCTGATTGTCGATCTGGGCCCATTGGCCGTTGACGTTCTCCTCCATCGCGACGATTTGGTTTTTCAGGCTGATCCATGCGCCGAAGGCGATGAAACCGGCGACGGCAAGACAGCCGATCAGTATCAGAATGGATTTTCCCATGGTTGTTTTCCTCTTATTTTTGAACCACTAATGGACACGACTGGACACGAATGCCTCGCCGCCGGGCCGACAATCTCTTATAGATTATGTTTGTACATAATGAATTCTGAATGCCGAAAAGTCAGCGACTCCGGCGGCTCGGCGGTTGTCATCGCTTCGCGAGGATGATTGTCAGAGTTTTCCTTTGAGCAGTTTGTCGAAATACTCGATGGTTTTCTTAAGACCTTCTTCCAGAGGGACTTTCGGTTCCCATCCAAGAACCTTCTTCGCGAGCGTGATGTCCGGCTTGCGCTGACGTGGATCATCCTGCGGAAGCGGTTTGAAGACGAGCTTGGACTTGGAGCCTGTCAGCTGGATGACCTTTTCGGCGAGTTCGCGGATGGTGAATTCGCCAGGGTTGCCGACGTTGACGGGGCCTGTCACGTCGTCGCCTGTGTTCATCAGGCGGACCATGCCTTCGATCAGATCGTCCACATAGCAGAAGGAGCGCGTCTGGTTGCCGTCGCCGAACAATGTAATATCTTGGTTGTTAAGAGCTTGGACGATGAAATTCGAAACGACGCGGCCGTCGTTGGGATGCATGCGCGGGCCGTATGTGTTGAAGATGCGGATAACTTTGATGCGGGTCTTGTGCTGCCGCCAGTAGTCGAAGAACAACGTTTCCGCGCAACGTTTCCCTTCGTCATAGCAGGAGCGGATGCCTGTGCAATTCACGTGGCCCCAATAGGATTCTACTTGCGGATGGACCTCCGGATCGCCATAGACTTCCGATGTGGAAGCCTGCAAGATTTTGGCTTTCACACGTTTGGCAAGACCAAGCATGTTGATGGCACCATGGACAGACGTTTTCGTCGTCTGGACGGGATCGAACTGGTAGTGGATAGGCGAAGCGGGACAGGCTAGATTGAAGATTTCATCGACTTCGACGTACAGCGGGAAGGTGACGTCGTGGCGCATGATTTCCAGATGCGGATTGCCGATAAGATGCTTAAGATTGTCCTTCGTGCCGGTGAAGAAGTTGTCGGCGACGAGCACATCATGGCCGTCTTTCAACATGCGTTCAGCGAGATGGGAGCCTAGGAAGCCTGCGCCGCCAGTGATGAGAATGCGTTTGCGAATGGAATAGTTTTGCATGGTAGTTGATGGGGTTATAATTTATAGTAAAAGAAACTTTTCGTTCATAACGAATGGATGAAACGGATGATTGGTCGTTACGGCAGAATGGACTGAAGCGGATATGCCGTGACGGCCAGATTGGCGGTGGCTTCAAACGGTGTCTCGACAGCAGGCGTGACGGCTTCGTGGGCGATATAGACAAGGCCATCTGCGGAGAATATCTCGACAGCGGTCGTGTCGAAATACAACGTCGCGCCGAAGGGTTTGTTTGGAATCCAATTGTAGATGCGATCGTTGATGGTCAGCTTGGCGTCTGCGGGATTGATTGCAAATGAGAGACTTCCGACTTTGAAAGAGGCTGGTTGGTCATCTTTCGCCACGACATGGAGCTCGCATGGCATGGGCAGAATGTTCGCGTTGGCGGGCAGCGGTTCGTCACGGAGGGAGGTGAGTTCCGCCATGGGCTTACGCGTCAGGCGGATGCCGTCTGTTGTCTTGATGAGGCCAAGCTCATGCGGAACAGACATGGATTGGTTGAAACGCATGCCGGGCGCGTATGCGCGAAGCCATGCGATCATGATGCGGCGGCCGTCTGGCACGTTGCAGTAGGTCTGCGCTGCATAGGAACAACCTTGCGTTCCAGTAAGCCGTTCCGCTTCAGGCGTGAACGTCGTGCCATCGAATTGGCCGATGGCATAGACGGCGTTGGCGGCGATGACCACCCAACGCGTCTCATCCGTGCCTTCAACGGGTAGTTCGAAATAGTCCGGACATTCGTACATGAAACCGTTGCCGTTGCAATCGCCTGGATAGACGGAGGCCTTCGTCCATTCCTTCAGATTCGGCGACGTCCAGAATTCCACCGTATGGACTTGATTCGGATGGCCGACGTAGAAAAGCATTGTCCAAAGCTGTGTCTTGTCGTTCCAATAGACCTTCGGATCGCGGTTGCCGTTCGTCTGGTTGGGGACGACCGGATTGCCGTCGTATTTTGTGAATGTCCGTCCATTCAACGAATAGGCGATGCATTGTGTAAATGGTTTTCCCGCAGCGGTATAGATGAGAACCATTGGCGGATTCTGTTCCGTTCCGAAGCCAGATGTATTGTTGATATCGACGACGGCGCTACCGCTGAACATCGTGCCAAATTTGTCTGGATGGAGGGCGTCGCCAAGCTCTTTCCAATGGAGGAGATCTTTCGAGACGGCGTGGCCCCATGTCATGTTGCCCCAGTCGGTTCCGTATGGATTATGCTGGAAGAAGAGGTGGTATTCGCCTTTGTAGAAGACGAGACCATTGGGATCGTTCGTCCAGCCAAGGGCGGGGGAGAAGCGTGTCCGTGGACGTAAAGCTTCCTTGTAAATATCTTTCGGCCAAGGCGTTGCAGCACAATACCAGTATTGCGTGTGGACAGCGTTGTCGTTGATGGAAACAGTCAGCGTCTTGCCGGAAAACGCGCCGACGGGAATAGGCGTGAACCAATCGGCGGCTTTTCCATTGGCAAGTTTCATGTCGAACGTCTTGATGACAGTGTCGCCGCAGGCGATGGTGACATCAACTTTCTTTCCGGCGTTGTCAACGGGAAGCATGAGCCACGGCTTCGCGGGGGAGACAGTGAATGAAAATAGTTTCATAGTGGTCAGTGATTAGTGGTTAGTGGTCAGTTTTTTCGGTAATTTCTATAGCCGTAGTATTGTTTGGTGACGCATTCGTCCGGCAGTTCCGCGAGAAAACGGCTCGGCATGCGTGGCTCACGGTGGTTCCACATCATGCGCGTCGCACAGTGAATCAGGCATAACTGCTTCTTGGCACGTGTGATACCGACGTAGAACAGGCGGCGTTCCTCTTCGACGCCATCTTCGTCATACAAGCTGTTCGAATGCGGAAGCAAGCCCTCTTCGACACCTGTGATGAAAACATACGGAAATTCCAACCCTTTTGAGCTGTGAAGCGTCATGAGCGTGACAAAATCCGCGTTTGCGTCATGTGCGTCAACATCCGAAACGAGAGCGACTTCCTGCAGGAATGAATTGAGATCCGCGTCATCATGTTCATCCGCGAACGTGGCGGCATTGGAGATCAATTCGTACATGTTGTCTTTTCGGTCTTCCGCATTGATTTCGCCTTCATACCGCGATTCAAGATCTGACAGTTCAAAAACTTTCTCAACGCATTCTCCCAGAGGATTTAAGGGAATGTCCAAAAGGCTTCGGATGAATTTTGCGAATGCTTTGACTTTCGGGCTCGCTTTCGGATAAATCGATTCGAAATCCGGAGCCGCAAGAAATTCGACAAGTGGTCTATGTTGTTCCAATGCAATGGCATCAAGCTTGGCCAACGTTGCGGAACCAATGCCGCAGCCCAAACAGCCGATGATGCGTTCAAGCGAAATAATGTCGCTCTTATTAACTTTCAGCCGCAGAAACGCAAGGAAGTCCTTAATTTCAGCGCGTTCATAGAAACGGATACCGCCAAGTAGTTGATACGGAACATGATTGCGAACAAACACCTCTTCCAACGTGCGCGACTGGCTGTTTGTGCGATAGAAAACGGCAATGTCTTTCAAATCCTCTCCCATGGCCCGCAATGTCATGACCTTCTGGCAGAGCAATTCAGCCTCCTGCACATCCGTTCCGGTCGTGATGTCATAGACGGGGCAGCCGATGTCGTTATCTGTAAAGAGCTCCTTTTCGAAACGGTTGCCGTTGTTGACGATAAGATGGTTGGCGGTTTCGAGAATGACCTGCGTCGAACGGTAGTTTTGCTCCAAACGGACGATTCGTGCGTCTGGATAATCGTCCTTGAAACTCATGATGTTATGGTAGTCCGCGCCGCGCCATGAATAGATGCTTTGGTCCGGATCGCCTGTCACATGGATGTTCTGCGACGGTCCGACAAGCAGCCGCATCAGTTCATATTGGAGGTGATTCGTGTCTTGATATTCGTCTATCAATATGTAACGGAAGCGGTTATGATAAATGTCGCGAACATCCGGATGCTCCTCCAACAGCTTGGCCGTCAAAAACAGAAGGTCGTCGAAATCGACAGCGTTGAGTCGGACCATCATCTCTTCGTAAAGATTCGCGATTTCCGCAAGTTTTTCCGGCGACGAGAGATTCTGTCCGACAGCAAAATCGAAAAATGGCTGCCGCTGGCATTTTGCCTTGGAAATCAATTCGTTGACAGCCCGCGGCGTCATGCCTTCCGGAAGCTTGAGATTCGCCTCTTTGAGGACTTTTTTCAAGACGGACTGCTGTTCGGACGTGTCGTAGATCGTGAAATCGCGTGTACGGCCTGTCTTCAAAAGTTCGATGTCCGAACGAAGGAACCGCGCGCAGCAGGAATGGAACGTGCCGCATGCGCGCGGTTCTTCTCCGACCAAGGCCGCGACACGGCTTTTCATTTCCTTTGCGGCTTTGTTCGTAAACGTCATGGCGAGAATTTGGCTCGGCCAGACGCCTTGTGATATAAGGTATGCGATACGACGCGTCACAACACGCGTCTTGCCGGAACCCGCTCCCGCGATGACCAGCATCGGTCCGTCTTTATGGATGACTGCTTCCAGCTGGGGGGGCGTCAAATTGGTAAGAATGTCATCATCCATGTTTGTTCAGCGGGCAGGTTGCGGTTTGGTGACAGTGTACGGCAAATCAATTGTCGTCATCCACCTCGATATCGCCTTTGGGGATATTTTCGAGAATGCCGTCTGCCTCCAGCATATTACGCAACTTGTCCAACGCCTGATTTTGTATCTGGCGGACGCGTTCGCGTGTGCGGCCGATGCTTTGGCTGACTTCCTCAAGCGTTTTGGCGCGATCGCCGTTCAAGCCGAAACGCAGCGTCAGAATCGTACGTTCACGCTCTTCGAGACGGTCGCAGAGTTTGATCATATGGCTGAGGGTCTCTTCATCCTGCACGAGTTCGTCCGGAGCGGCGGATTTGTCATCCGGAATGATGTCACGGAATTCGCCGTCTTCGCCATGCTGGATTGGATCATGGAGGGAGATGGTCGTCGTCTTGCCGAGGCGGAGGCCTGTGACAGTACGTTCCGTCAGATTGACTTCGCTGGCGATTTCCTTATCCGTTGGATCACGGCCGAGATTTTCCGTGAGTTTCGCCTTGGCGGCCTGGATTTTCGAAATTTTGGAGGCTGATTGCACAGGAATGCGGATCGTGCGGGCTTGGTTGGCGAGCGCGCGACGCATGGACTGTTTGATCCACCAAGCGGCGTAACTGGAAAGCTTTGCGCCTTTGCTCGGATCAAATTTTTCCACGGCGCGCATGAGGCCGATGTTCCCTTCGGAAATCAAATCCAGCAACGGAAGGCCGAGACCTTTGAAATCATGGGCGATTTTTACGACCAGACGGAGATTGCTACGAATCAGTTTTGCACGCGCGTCCGCGCTCGTCTGCGCATCTCCGTTCTTTATTTTTTCGGCTAGTTCCACCTCTTCATCCGTGGAGACCAAGGGGTACTGGCCGATGTTCTGCATGTACAATTTCATCGTGTCATTATCTGACAGCATTGCAAAAATCCTCCAAATAACGTTGTTACTTCCCCCCACATGCTTTTTCAGCATTCACTGTAGAAGCATGTTTCCCGATTTTACGCAAACAATCATTATACGCCTTTTTCCCGTAAAATGCAAGCGCATGGCCGAAAAAAAAGACAATAATGGATTATATAGCACCTGCAATTTTCTGCAAGCATCCTTATAACGGACATCCCCCGCCGTTTATTGACAAACATGGATGATTTATGACGGGAAAGCAGGAAATCGGTGGAAAAAGTTGAAATTTTGATTAATGGCAATACATTATGTTCTTTCCATTCTTGGAATCATTTTGTTTTTTTATTAAACTAACATAGTAGCGAGGAGTTCAACATG
>JAEEGH010018729.1_pt1 | contig 14602 bp, 13 predicted proteins | sample 9134181 | NCBI WGS metagenome assembly JAEEGH01 (sample SAMN16246544, study PRJNA631951) | gut metagenome | biome: gut microbiome; feature: rumen; material: DP-attached | host: Bos | place: Iran: Karaj | collected 2018-10 | reverse complement strand
TGAACTTTTCCAATGCACTCCTGAGAATATTCTTGTTCATCTCCGCAATATCTTTAAAGAGGGAGAATTGACGCCAGAGGCAACTGCTAAAGATTTTTTAGCAGTTCGTCAAGAGGGGGCGCGTATGGTTCAAAGGTCGCTTAAATATTACAATCTGGATGCCATCATCGCCGTGGGCTACCGCGTCAACAGCCTTCGTGCCACGCAGTTTCGGCAGTGGGCGACAAAGGTATTGCGTGATTTCGCGCTTCGAGGCTATGTGCTAGATCGCAAGCGAATGGAGAACGGACGTTTTCTGGGCGAAGACTATTTCGAACATCTGCTGGCGGAAATCCGTGAAATCCGCTTGTCTGAACGCCGTTTCTACCAGAAGATCACCGACATTTATGCCACCAGCATGGATTATGATCCAAAATCACAGACGACTCGTGAGTTCTTTGCGAAGGTGCAGAACAAACTGCATTATGCCGTGCACGGACACACGGCGGCAGAGCTAATTATGGAACGGGCGGATGCGGAGAAGGAGCACATGGGGCTGACCACTTGGGAGAACGCCCCCAACGGCAAAATCCTCAAGCCAGATGTTTCAGTGGCGAAGAACTACCTGAACGAGACAGAGATGCAGGATCTTGGCCGCATCGTCAACGCCTATCTTGATCTGGCGGAGAATCGTGCCCGTCGCCACGTTCCGATGACGATGGAGGATTGGGCCAAGCATCTGGACAGGATTCTGATGGCGGATGACCGGGAGTTGCTTCAGGATGCGGGCCAAATTTCCGCCGAAGTCGCTAAAGCGTTTGCGGAGGGTGAATTTGAGAAATTTCGTGTGAAGCAAGACAAGCTATATCAAAGTGAATTCGACCATTTTCTAGCTGAGGCAGTACAACAAGAGAATACCGTTAGTGAAAACAATCATCATTCATGATTCATTTGTCCGCTGTACGGTGAGTTATGTCATGATTTGACGTTTTTCAGTTACAGCTATGAGTCCATGGACGCATATAATTGGCGTTTATCATGTCCATTCGTGGTTCATTTCCGTTTCAGATACGGCTGGATGATGCGGAGGAAACGTTGCGTCGCCGCGAGAGTTTTCGCGGCGGTCGCACGGTTCGGGAAGCCGCGCGCGAAATTCGCGTCGGCGGCGGCCGCCGCCACGACATGATATTCTGCCGCAACGCCTGGCGCCAAATCCTTCAGTCGTTCCGCTCGTTCCAACAAGTCCTCTGACGGAGGACGTTGGAAATGAGCAAGATCCAGCATGCCGCTTGTCAGCCGTTGGCAGGCCATGACTGTCTGTCGCGACGATGCGCCATGCCGTGTCTGCCATTTCCATTGTCGGATCAGCTTGTGCAATGTCAAATGGAACGACAGCACTTTCATCACTTTCTTCCGCAGGAAGAAAAGCACGATGATCAGCACCCAAATCGCTAAAGCAACCGCCTTCGCCGCTAAGCTCATGTTGCGGAGCGAATCCGATATGCTGGCGATGATCTTTTTCAGCCATTGAACGATCGATTCAGTTGATTTTTGCAACGTATTTGTCACCGTGAAGAGGGCCTCTTTGACGGTCGCCTGCGCCATTTCCACAATGTCTGGATTCATTACATGGCTGTCATGGACGGCGCGACGGAAGATCCGATCCACAAAAGATTCCTTCTTTTCGGAATTCCCTTCGCCTTGACGGTTCCGCCCATAGCGACGACGGACGTTCTGCGGCGAATTCCAGCGGTTGGGCGGTATAATGGAAAATTCCGGCGGTTTCGATTCCCATTCGTCACCAAATGGATCCAACAGGGCGCTGAGGGCTTTCGGCGTATTGCCGATTTGCAGGTTGCCGGGGGCGACGCCGTCGAAAGTCAGCCAACCATAAGGCGTTATGAAAATCTGGACCCATGCGTGGGCATGGTATTCATAGATTTCAAAGCAATTGGTCAGCAAGTTGTAGTTGCCAGGCGAATAACCGGTCACGAGCCGTGAATGAAGGCCTGCCGCGCGAGCCAGAACGGCAAACGCCTGTGCAAAATGCTGACAGTAGCCGCGCTTCGATTCGAACAAGAAGAAATCGACCACTTCTCCGCCGGGGGGGACGGGAGGACATTGCAAATCATATTTGTAGGATGTCCGCAAATGGTCACGGATGCGGCATGCCTTTTCGTACGGTGTCGTGGCACCGTCTGTTATTTCCCGTGCAAGTTCATAGGTTCGTTCTGAAATGACGCCACGCGGCAACGCACGATAGTTCGGGCCGTAATTCCAGTGAAACGCGAGAAAACGATCCATGTCCTGTCCAGCCTTCTCGCTTGGCACGTAGGACATGACGAAATACGACAACGGCGGCTTGGGCTTCTCCAAGGCGCGAAGGCCAAGCTTCACATTATCATGTAGATGCAGAAGCAACGTCTGCGGATCGTCGCCAGCGGGATCCCGAAAGCGACCGTGCTCAAAACGGTATGCGTACGGAAGCAACGGTCCTATCTGCTTTTCCAACATGATGCGCTGCGGAAACAACGTCCCGTATTGGGCGCGGATGCGGTCCGCCAGACTGTTGCCGGATTTCATCATGTCAGACTGCGTCCATTTCGAGCCGTCGTATGTATCGTACATTTGGACGACCCAATAGACTTTCGCTGGAGCGTAGGCGCGGAAGACGAGATCCGTGCCAATGGTCGGTGATGCGCCGTCGCCGTTTTGCGAATCGAACGATGGAGCGTCGTCCATCTTCGCGGTGTTTTCGGCGTCTTCGGAAGAATCCACGTCGTTTGGTTGATCGTTGTCCTGTTCCGTCTCCTTTTGTCCATTTTGGTCAGGACGTGTCCTGCTCTGCCATTTGTCCCAAATACGTTCCATGAGGAGCTCACGATCATTGTCGAACGATACGGGAATGATGCCTCTGCCGCGTAATGCCTTCTTAAATGGCAGGATATAGATCAAGAAGGCCATCAAGACGAAAGCCGCCGCAAAATGTAGCAGACGTATTGTCCAGCTGCCGTGCGTTAACGGCAACGTCACGCCGCGCTCACGCAGTTTCATGCCGACGAGCAACGATGTGCGCGTCAAATACATGATAAGCAGTACAAGCAGCATCGACAAGAAGAAAGCCGTTAGAAAACCGCGCCGTCCAGGCAGTAATCCACCATAGCCGAGCATGCAGCAACAGCAGAACAGAAGGAAGCCGTATTCACGTGGACGGCGACCGATGAACAAAGCCAAAATCAGAATGGACATTCCTTCGAAGGTCATGATGTCCCATGGGACTTCCGTCATGCGGATCTTCACCCAGACGAATGCCGTGGCGCCGACCGCAATCTGGGCCAATTGCCGCATGAACGGTGGAAACACGCCCATCGGAATACGCGAAAGCAAGACCATGAACGGAGCGGCGATCATGACACCAAACATCAAATCCGGCTCGCCTTGCAACCATAGAGCGCAGAAAACGGCGCCGACGTATAACAGCACGTAAAGGCATTGCACCTTCAGTGGCACGTCGTTCGATTTTGCGCTCATCAATTTCATGCGTCTTCCCTCCCGCCGTCATTGAATCATTTGCGCCATGCTAAGGGCGGGCGACATGCGCCGCGGCGAAAGGCCGCGGCCTGTCTCCAAACCTTCCGTGTTTTGCGGATGATGCAGTTTTGCCTTAAATGCCGTCTTCGACGCATGATACCAACGGAGGTCCATGCCACGCCCCGCGAGCATTGCCAGTTCGTTGTACAGGCTTTCAGATTCGTTCAACGAGAAGCAGTAGATGATGGAACGGGCGGGCAGTTGTGCGACCATGCTTTCGATGACATCCGTCAGTGGAATGTCGCCGGATTCCATCGTCGCCATCATCATCATCGCTTCCCGCCAATTTTCTTCAACAGGGCTTGGCGGAAGCAACATGAGACGTTCTCCTCCGATGCCCAACGCCAGATTGCAAGTCTTGCGGGAGAGATAGTTGCAGATGCTGGCCGCTGCGATAAGCGTCGCTTCGAGATGAAGCGCAGGGGCTTCTGGCGTCGCCGTGCCGCCGACACCATCGATGAGAATCGCGACGGTGAGTTGCGATCGCCGTTCGAATTCTCGTACCATCAGCTTATTGTGGCGCGCCGTGCTTTTCCAATGGATGAAACGCATGCCGTCGCTTGGATGGTATTCACGCACGCCGTAGAAATCCTGCGAATATCCGGCGGCATTCGTCGGATTGCTGGTAAGTGATGTTGAGAGTGAACTACCTTCACTAAGGTCTAGATTTTCAAGTGGTTCCACAGATGGATAAACGACGATGGCTTCCGGTAGGATGACTGTCTTCTCAAGGCAGTACACGCCCGCTGGATCCGCGCTGCGAATCACGATTTTGTCCAACATGAATGCACCGCGCGCAGATGGCATCACCGCGCGGTTGACGATGCGGCTTTCGCCAGGCTCCAAGGTGGCAACGACGGATGATACTGTCCTATTCTGCGCGAACAGCAGCTTTTCGATGATGACAATCGTTTGGCGACGATGTCGCTTGAGGTTGCGACATTCCAGTGGAAGATTCGCCAACGTACCGACATGCAATTGGTCGAACGGCCTGCGGACTATCTCTATTCCTCTCAACGTGAAAAAGGCGGCGGCCATACTGATTAACAAGACGGACGTCGACGCGCAGGCCAGAATCAACGCCATTAGGTTGTGATTCACCTGTGAAATGCCAAACCAGATGACCGCATTGATTGCGATGCACCAGGCTCTGGATGTCGCTTTGAGCATCATCTGGTCAGCTCTCCCATCTGGACATTGGCATCTGGGAGAGGATGTCTTCCAGTGCCTTGGCGGAAGTCGCCCATTCCGAACGTGACTGCAGGCGAAGCGGCATGCGGTGGGCCAATACGCAGACGGCGAGATCGCGTGCGTCCCGAGGCATCACGTGATCGCGGCCTTTCATCGCCGCAAGTGCTTGGCTTGCACGCAACAAGGCCAATGTGGCACGCGGCGAGCAACCGAATGCGAAGGCGGGATGGTTGCGCGTTTTGTTGATCAGTGTCACGAGATAGTCGCGGAATTGAGCGGAAACATAAACCGTTCGCACAAGTGCTTGGCAATGCAGAAGATCTGAAGCCTCCAAAACGGCTCCCAACGATGTCAGCGGATTGTCTTCCACATGGCTTTCCAGAATGCGTTTCTCCGTTTCTGGATCTGGATAGCCCATCGTCAATCGCATGAGAAAACGGTCCAGCTGCGCCTCTGGAAGCGGGTAGGTGCCTTGGTATTCGACGGGATTCTGCGTCGCGATCACAAAGAACGGTTTATGAAGGATATAGGAGCTACCATCAATGGTTACACTGGATTCTGCCATGCATTCTAGCAGGGAGGATTGGACACGTGGTGTGCCGCGGTTGATTTCATCTGCCAGAACGACGTTGGAAAAAATTGGGCCGGGCATGAAGACGAATTTCTTCAACGATTCGTCATAGATGTTCACGCCTGTTATATCGTTTGGAAGCATGTCCGGCGTGAACTGGATCCGCTTGAAATCCGTGTTGATGGAACGTGCTAATGCCTGCGCGAGTTTTGTCTTGCCGACGCCTGGCACGTCTTCCAGAAGCACATGGCCGTCAGACAACAGCGCGATAATCACATGGCGAATGACATCATCCTTCCCTTGGATGACCTTCGCGATGTTCGCTTGCAGCCTGTCCGTCACTTCCTTCACGAAGGAGAGGCTACGGCTGTCGCCCAAATCGTCCTTGCGGTCAAAATGTTCCGTAAGCGCATCAACATCCGTGTCTTGCGAAACGGCAGAATAGATGAGCAGAACATCATCGATTTGGATGTAGTCCTGATGTTTCAGCTCCGTCGGCTTCATGAGCGGCTTGCCGTTGAGGAATGTCCCGTTGCGCGAACCGAGATCCTCCAACAGGACGGAACCCTGCTGATAGGTCAGCTGGCAATGCTCGCGTGAGACGCCGACGTGGTTGCTCAAGACGAGATTCGCATCCGGCCCGCGGCCGATGATGCTTTTCCCTTCGGGAATCACGAATTCGCCTGTCGCCTTGTAATCTTCCTGTATCGTTAATTTCGGCATGGAACAATCCTTTTCCGAGAATCGTCGGAACGTTTTTTACAAATCCGCTTCCATCACGTAGTCGTTCATGAAGAAGCCGTTGCCGATGGGATTGTCAACGGTTTCAATCGTCTTGAAATCATTGCGGACGTATGCTTTGATGGCTTTTGCGTTCTGACGGTTCACGTTGAGCCGCAGATGCTTGTAACCTGCTTCGCGGGCCATTGATTTGGCCTTCTGCAACATCATGGAACCGAGACCTTTCCCCTGATAGGCGGTCAGCAGATAGCATTTGTGTAGCTTCGCCGTCTGCGGCGCACCGTCGTAATGGCCCCAGATAAGATAACCGACAGCATCCGTGCCGTCGAAAACGCCGTAGAAATGGATGCCTTCATCGAACTCCTTATCCATGACCGATTGTGCGTACATCATTTCCATCATGTACGTAATCTGCTCAGGAGAAAGGATTTCCTTGAATGTAACCGGCCAGACGGCATCCGCTACTTGTCGGACAAGCTTCAACTCGTCCTTTTTTAAAAGTCGTATCGATATGTCCATGACTTATTGTTCCTTTTTGTTTTTTTACATAAAATAAATCATGCGCGTCCATGTGCAACTAACGGACACGATTGCCGAATATTTTTTTTGAGTGAATGTTTGACAAACGAAAATAGTGGATTAATTTTCTTGAAGTGATGGAAGTTGCTTAAAAAAAAGTACTTGCAATATTTTAACATCTTCTGGCGAATAGAAGGGGGCCATGCATGACATTTGCCATGATATCGCATATAGGCATAAAGCGTTGCCTGATGTTTTTTCTTTGGATGTCCGCCATTCTCGCTGCGCAGGAAATTTCACAACAGCCTATGCCTGACGGCGACATCTTTTTCCAATCGTCGTCCTTTAATCAGCGGATGGAACTTGAAAAAGCCGCCATATTCAAACATTTTGGCTTCGACAAATGGAAAGGCACTTGCGTCGAACAGGGGAAATTGATTCAACGTCTTCCCGTATCGGCGGATATGTTTCCTCCACTTTGGAAAAAGAGCATCGTTTATATTGAAGGAAAACTATCGAATTATTATTTTTCTGTGCGAATACAAGACAAGAAGAACAAATTGAATTTCGCGGAAATCAAGCTGTTTTTAAATTCGACACCATTGCGTGCACAAGAGCACATGCTTCGATTCTGGGCCACCTTAAGAAGCAACTGCTCCATGTACATGGCCCCTGGCGTCAAGCTGGATGCGGATACGGCATTCAACGAAGAAATCATTGATGATTCATTCTCGCCAAACGATATTGAAAATTTCACTAAACTCGGCGACCATTGCATCTATTCCAAACACAATTATCTGTCTTTCTCACGTAATAATGTCATGGTGTCGATTCTCTTCAGGAACAACGACGAGAAGATGTTCCAGCTGGCTCAACGGATTGACGCGCAGTTGTATCTGGCCTCCGTTCAATCAGATGCAGAAGACATTGATATTGTGTCTGTTCCAGGCTTTGTCGTCGATGAATCCGGCTTTTCGACAAAGCCATCCGGGGGGCGCAAACGCATATCTGCATTATGGCGCCGTATCAAGCAATCCACGGGTGATTTCTGGGACGGGCTGACGCATGGGATGAAAAAGTTGCTTCGCTGAAACTGAGGCACACAAAAAAAAGGGGCTGTTGCAAAAACTTTTAACAAACAATAGTCTTTTTGCGGAACCACCCAGGTATCCTATGTAAGGAGAACGGCACTCGCCTGAAAGGCATAACTTGCCTGAAAGGCATAACTTGCCTGAAAGGCATAACTTGCCTGAAAGGCATAACTTGCCTGAAAGGCATAACTTGCCTGAAAGGCATAACTTGCCTGAAAGGCGAACTTTATGGTAACCCCGCCCTTCAGGGCGGGGGGCGAGTACGTCAAGACAGGCCGTCTGAAGGACGGCACCCGCCTGAAAGGCGGCACTTGGGAATTGTGTTGATGACGCGCCCATAGGACGCCGGCAAGGAAGACATCCAGTCCTGAGGTGCCGTCTTCCAGACGGGATATCTTGTGTCGGATACTCCCCCGCCCTGAAGGGCGGGGTTACCACAAATAGCGCCTTTCAGGCGGGATACATCTTTCATATGTGTCATGAAGCCAAAATTGGAAGGGGCTGTTGCTTACCTTTTGAGGTTTTGCAACAGCCGCTTCATTAATGTCTGACAGGACTGGGCATATATTTATTTCTTAATCGTAAAATCGCCCGCCTTGACGGCTTTCATCTTGACATACGCTTTCAAACGCGCAAGGTCAAGCTTCTTGATTTTCTGTTCAATCTCATTGAGCATGTTGATGAATTCCGGCGACATCACGCGTTTCGGCACTTTGATGATAGGCGAAAAAGTGGGGGCGCCTGGCAATTGTTTCGAGTTTTCGAATTTGCATTTGAATTCGGTCGGCACCGACGGATATTCATTGGCTTTCTGCAACAACTGGATTTTCACCAGCAATCCAAACAATTCATTGGCGGTATTGTCAAGTTCTTCCGGCGCATCATTTTCCCTGTAATAGAAATACACGGCATTCAGACTCCGAAGATCTTTAAGGGAATCACTCAAATAATCGGCCAGAAAAATATCATCCAAGGCCTTGTTCAAATCATATGAATCCATATTCCACCTCCTGCTCTTATTGGTTCTAAATAACTGCGTTGAAACATTCAAACGCAAAAAAAAAACAAATCCATGGCCCCCAACCGTCTAAAAGACTATTCTTTAAGATATTTTATTGTCTGAAAAATGCAAACAGCCGGAGAAAATTTTTCTCCGGCTGTCTCATGTTTCATCTAGATTTGGATGGCGATGTCAATCCTTCGTGAGCTTCATCTGCGGGAAGAGGATGACGTCGCGGATGGAGGGCTCGCCGGTCAACAGCATGACGAGACGGTCGATGCCCATGCCGAGACCGCCGGTCGGCGGCATGCCGTAGTCCAACGCGTTGAGGAAGTCTTCGTCGATACGGTCGACTTCGCCGTCGGTGTCCGCGCGGCCGATGAGCTGCTGGTCGAAGCGGGAGCGCTGCTCGATCGGGTCGTTCAGTTCGGAATATCCGGGGCTGATTTCCTGACCGTTGATTTCAAGTTCATAGACATCAACGAGTTCGGGATCGTCCGTGCAACGTTTCGCGAGCGGGACGAGATAGGCGGGGAGGCGTGTCACGAACGTCGGCTGGATCAGCGTCGCCTCGATCGTCTTGTCGTAGATTTCATGGGTGACGGCCTTGTCGTCCATGTCGTCCGTGATGTCGAGTCCGAGGGCTTTCGCTTTTTCGCGCTTCGCGGCCAGCGGCAGTTCGAACCAGTCGTCGCCCATCTTGGCCTTGATCAGATCTTTGTACGGGGCGACGCGCCATGGACGCGTCAGATCGACTTCGATGCCGTCCTGCCGTTTGAACTTCAGCGAACCGAAGAGCTTTTCGGCGACGGTGCAGACCATGTCTTCGATCAGTTCCATCATGCCGCGGCAGTCCGAATACGCCTGGTAGATTTCGATGGACGTGAATTCCGGATTGTGCTTGCGGTCCATGCCTTCGTTGCGGAAGTTGCGGCCGATTTCATAGACGCGTTCGAAGCCGCCGACGATCAGCCGCTTCAGATACAGCTCCGTGGCGATACGCATGTACATCGTGCAGTTCAACGCGTTGTAGTGCGTCACGAACGGACGGGCCGCCGCGCCGCCGGCCAGCGGTTGCATCATAGGCGTTTCGACTTCCATGAAACCACGGCTGTCCAAGTACTTGCGGATTTCGGAGATGATCTTGCTACGCAGTTCAAACGTCTTGCGGACGTCCATGTTGCAGATCAAATCCAGATAGCGCTGGCGGTAGCGCTGCTCCATGTCCGTCAGGCCATGCCATTTTTCAGGCAGCGGACGGAGGCACTTCGACAGCAGTTCGAACTTCTCTGCGCGGATGGACGGCTCGCCCGTGCGCGTCACGAAGATTTCGCCTTCCGCCGAAATGATGTCGCCAAGATCCAACTCTTTGAACTTCGCGTATTCGTCGTCGCCGACGATATTCTTCTGGACGTACAGCTGGATGGAATCGTTGCGGTCGCGCAGGCTGGCGAACAGCGACTTGCCCATGATACGGCGTGCGATCATGCGTCCTGCTACGCGGACTTTTTTCACTTCGCCTTCCGCCAGTTTCGGCGCGATTTCCTTCACGACCGTGCTCGGCGTGATGTCATCGACGCGATGACCGTAGGCGTTGCCGCCGGCTTCGACGATCTTGTTCAACTTCTGGACACGCTGCGCACGCAGATCATCCAGATTTTCCATCGGTTGCTCTTGGTTTTCGGACATGGTTCTGTTCCCTTATGATATATGGTATAAAAATGGATTCAGGCAAAACTTATAATGTAATGCCTGAATCCATTTTTTCCTAATTATTTACAGGAAAGTATGTGTCATGTGCTGACGGCGGAAACCGTCAGATGCGACGGCGAGACGCCGCCGCCACACCTTGCCAGCGGCGGGACGCCGTCGTTACGCCCACAGTTTCTTGTAGAGATCCGCGACGCGGTTCTTGCAGAGGGCGATCATCTTAGCTGCCGATTCATCTCCACCGAAATACTTCAGCATCAGGCGGCCTTCCTCCGCGCATTCTTCATGGTGCAACGGCAGGATTTCGCGAAGGCAGAAGTAGGCGAATTTCACATAACGGAATTGGCCGTGCAACTGCGGCGCTTGGTTCTCAATCCAGTTGACCGCTACGCTGCGTTCGTCTTTGATGGCGGCGCGCAGATCGGGGAACTCGCATGTCGGCGCGAAAACCAATGAATAGTACCAGTCGAAGAGGCCCGTGTCCTGCGTGCCGTGGGAATCGGAGACGCCGACGACGGGAATCTTCCGACCTTTCGCACGCTCTTCACTCCAGCGGGAGACCTGCAGATTATTCGCTTCGGTCTGACTGATCCAGAATCCACCGATCAGTTCGAACGCATCAAATTCGCATTTTTCGAAAAATGCCCGCTGCAGAGCTTCGCTGACGTTGTAGTGGTCGCCTGTGATCCAGTACGGATGGCTGAAAATCGCGATGCCGCCGCCTTCCTGAATCTTCTGGAAGCACCATTTGGAGGAGGCGTAGCAGTAGCGGTCATGCTCGTCCAGATATGGGATGTCGAGATTCTTCTGGATTTCCGCAACTTCCTTTTCGTACTGTTCCGTCTGGCGATGCAAATCGTTGACGCTGAACGCTCCACCGAAATTCACCTGATGGACGCAATTGCGCGGCGGATGGACTTCCTCGCCCGGATAGACTTTGAAGTTCGTCTCCAACTTCTTGAAGGCTTCGATGACTTCCAACGACGGTCCATAGCGGTGGTGATCCGTCAGCGCGAAGAAGTCGAATCCGTGGCGGCGGTAATTGGACGCCACATAGAGGGGGCTTTCACGACCGTCCGAACGGCAGGAATGGATATGGAAGTCGCCTTTCCATGGACGATAGGCGAACAAATCCGCTTCGACGGCGTACAGGCAGAATTCCGTCTTGACGGTGCGGCCGCCTTCGACGGAATCCGTCAGAACCAGTGTGTATTCCTGTTCCATCGTCGGCGTGAACGTCACTTTGATGGTGCCATTATCAATCGCCATGTCGATGTCACCTTTCACATATGTATCGCGCTCTGAAAGGATCATCGAATACTTGTGGTCGTCCTTCAGCGAGATGTGGTCGTATTTCGGACGGATGGTGACGGTCGCCTGCTGGCCGACCTTCAAGACTTTCGGATAAACGTCGTAATTGTAATCCTGCAGCTTCATGACAATTGCCCTTTTTGTTTTGAAATCGTTGATTATTCCTGTTGAAAAATTAAATTTTTAGTAACGACGGCGTCCCGCCGTTGATCGAGATTATCGACGGCGGGGACGCCGTCGTTACTAAACAATATCTCCTATTTTTCGATAATGGCAAGCCATTGCATGAAAACACCACTCACCAAATCAAAAGTTTTCCAGAAAATCTGTCGAGACGCGGCTGTCGCGGCGGGCCGTTTCAGCATGCTGTCGGAAGGGGACAGAGTGCTCGTCGGCATCAGCGGCGGCGAAGATAGCCTCACGCTCATGCATGTTCTGACGGAGCTCCAACGACGGTCGCCGTTTCATTTCGACATCATCGGCGCGACCATCGACATGCAGTTCGGAACGTTCAAGATGGACATCCTTCGTGACTACGCCGCCCAAAACAACTGGCGGTTGGAAACTGTTTCGTTGGACGGCTATTCGCTGATGAAAGAAAAAGGCGCAGAGGAACGCCCCTGCGCCATGTGTTCGCGGCTTCGCCGTGGAAAGCTCCACGGCTTGGCCGACCAATTGAATTGCAATAAAATCGCGTTGGGACAGCAACTTGACGATTTATGCGTCTCGTTGCTGCTCGCCATGTTCCGCGGCGGTGGTTTGAAGACCATGGGGGCGAACGTCCCTGCGGATGCAGCCACCAAACGGCTCATTCGACCACTCTGTCTTGTGACGAAAGCGCGCATCCATGAAGCTGCCGTCATCGCGGATTATCCGAAAATCAAATCCTGCCCGTATGAAGAGCAACTCCGCAACGACGGCGACCGTTTCTATCTCGAACAGCTTCTAAACACGCTGGATACGCGTTTTAAGGATGTCCGCTCCGCCATGCTTCACGCCATGGGGGATGTGCGTTTGGCACATCTACTGGATACGCGCTATTGGTCTGTGGAAAACGCAGATCCAGATGAAGGAAAGCTGTAATTGGGAGGGTCACGCTCCCGCGTGACCGGCCGCGCAGGAGCGCGGCCCTCCCACGTTACTTCTTGAAGTACAGCGGCGCGAAATGATCGACGTCGTGGAAGAAGACTTTCGGCAACGGGGCGGAGCTGCTCAGTTCTTCTTTGCCTTCGGGCAGATATTTGGAATAGTCGTAGCGGGCGAAATGGAAACTCCATTCTTCGCCGTCGGCGGGAGCCTGACGGCCCTTCATCCACGGAATCGCCTTCCACGGAACGGCAATTTCCAACGTCCAGCTTTCGTCTTTGTCCAACGGTTCATTCAGCGTGCCTTTACGCGTGACGGCGCTCTTCAGGCCTTCGCATTCCCACTTGCAGGCTTCTTCGCCGTTCAGACCTTTCGTACGGTCCGGGTGGTAGGCGTCATAGACCGTGCCCATGGCGTTGATTTCGAAGTTGATGTATTCCAACGTCTTCGGTCCAGGACCGGGGGCGAAGAAGAATTCCAGAACGTCGTCTTTGTAGGTCGGGCCGTCGTGGAAATCTGTGTAGGCCATCAGATCGAGATCCTGAGCGATCAGCAGAACATAGAGATATTCGTCATCCCACGCGATGCGGCCTTCCGTCTTCGAGATCGGTTCCGCATAATTCGGTGGGCAATGGAAATGCGTCACGGCGGGAACGGATTTCCACGCTTCGTCCATCTTGCCGTCAATGACGAACTTACCGGGGGCGCGGACGCAGGTTGTCGAAATCATTTCGCCCGACGGCTCTGTTATCGTTATTTCCGTCTTCTCTCTTGAAAAACTGATGCATCCCGTCATCATGCAGGCCAATGCCGCGCAACCAAACAGTTTCATGAGTTTCATTGATGATCTCCTTTAAAAATATTATTGGATAAACAAAAAGCCTCCGCCTGAGCGTTTCCCCCAGGCGAAGGCCCATTGTTCATTTACAATAGCATATTAATAGTCTCTCGACCAGTTGCCCATTGTGGTCTGGTACTGGTTACGGGTTTCGACATGGCCGTCCGCCCACTGGTAGTTGTGGCTGTTGCCGGAGTTGTGAACAGCGTCGTGGGGATTGCCGATACGGTCCTTCGTATATTCACCGCTGCCGGCACCAGGCAGCACACTCTTGTTCTCATTATTGCTGTAATCCGTGTCCTGGGTCGTATAAAGGCCGCCCCAGCAATCGGATAGCGTGTCACTGACCTTGTTGTCGGTGAAGAGGATCGTGTTGGCGGCGTTCTTGATGTTGCTCAGCTTGCAGCCCTTGTCCAGACGGTTGGATTTGGCGGAGTTGCAGGTCTGGTTGATGGCGTAGGAGACATCCCAGCCGTCCATCAGGGTGTTGATAGCCGTGGTGTGCACGGTGCCTTTGAAGAACACGGAGCCGGCGGGGCATTTCCACGCCTTGCGGTCGCCGAGGTACTGGTTGTACATGTACATGTTGTAGCAACGCGCATAGCCGTCGCAGGGTTCGTAGTAGTTCGGAGACAGCGTGCCGTCGTAATCGTCCGCATACAGCAACTGGGCGGTGCCGATCTGCTTCAGGTTGGAGGTGCAGGAGATGCCACGGGCCTTGTCACGGGCTTTCGACAGTGCGGGCAGCAGCATGGCCGCCAAGATGGCGATGATGGCGATAACCACCAACAGTTCGATCAAGGTGAAGTGCTTTTCGTTTCTTTTCATTTCTTGGGAATCCTCTTTGATTGTTTCTTTACTTTACCTACCTAACGGCTATTAATAAAAAATTAATTTTCAACATGTATTATAATACTTCTCTGTCAAGTTGTCAAGTTATTTTGTAGTTTTTTCCAGTGGAAAGGACGAAAGGG
>JAEEGH010018727.1_pt1 | contig 14603 bp, 14 predicted proteins | sample 9134181 | NCBI WGS metagenome assembly JAEEGH01 (sample SAMN16246544, study PRJNA631951) | gut metagenome | biome: gut microbiome; feature: rumen; material: DP-attached | host: Bos | place: Iran: Karaj | collected 2018-10 | reverse complement strand
CGCAGCAACAAAGCCAACAGCAAGGGGCACAAGACCTAGCGGCTCGGTCATATTATGCGAAGCCAGATATTCCGCCGAAGGAGCAACGATATGCTTGAAGTCGAGCAATGCTTCACCCAAGATGGGCGGAATGACCATCAGGAATGAAAACTGAGCGAGCGACGAACGACTGTTGCCCAGCAGCAGACCTGTAGCAATGGTAGAACCGCTGCGCGACAAACCTGGCAACACAGCACAAGCCTGAGCTATACCGATGATGAAAGCATGCCAAGGGGAAATGGTTTCCCTTTCCTTCGGCTTATAGAAATGTGTCAAGGCAAGCAAAGAGGCAGTGATGAGCAGGCAGACACCGACAACCTTCAACTTGATGGTGTCATCAGCATAAAGCGACTCGATGCTGTCCTTCATAAAGAGTCCGACGATACCAACTGGAATCATCGAAATGAGGATATTCACGACATATCGCTGCTCGTTGTTCATCTTACCATTCTTGAATGGAGAGAACAGTCCGCCGAAAATCCAGATCACTTCCTTCCAAAGGATGACCAATGTTGACAAAACCGTAGCCACATGAACCACGATGTCAAAAGTCAAGCCACCGGCCTCAGCCTCTGGGCCGAGAAGTGCCTTGCCAATCTCAAGATGTCCGCTTGAAGAAACAGGAAGATATTCCGTGAGGCCCTGAACTATGCCTAGGATAAGAGCGTGTAACCAATCCATAATGTCTCGATATTTGGTTATTGTTCTACGCTATCCTTCTTATTGCGACCCTTCACGCAGATTCCTACAATCATCAGCAGGTAGCCGAAGAAACAGAGATTTGGGCCATAGACGACGCGGGTATTGCTGAACACATCGGGGTTAAAGTGCTCGGGAGTACTGGCTGGACCGCAAGTCATAATGAACCCAAGCAGAATCATTAGGGCAGCAATGCCCATAATGATGAAGTTGATCTTAGTTAAACAAAGACGCATATTTTAATTAACAATTAATAATTTACGAATAACAATTATTGGTTCGACCGAGTTACATCAGGTAGAGGTCATCTACCGACTTGCCCATATACTTGTCGGCAGCATGCCAGGCGGCAAGAGCAGGAATCAGGACACCTAGGGCGACCACTGTTCCAACCAGAATGAGAAGCGGAACGGGTTGCAGGAGCACCTCTGAAATGACATTGGCCAAACCCTGGCTGGCGCCACCATAAACGAGTGCAGCAAGGGCCAATAGCGCAACGAAGGCTGCAATCAGGCCACAGACGATGTGGGTTTTGATGAAGGGCCAGCGAATAAACCACTTCGTAGCGCCCACCAGTCGCATCGTATTGATGAGGAATCGGTCGGCATGCAGTATCAGACGCACGGTATTGCCAATGAGAGATACGCAGATAATGAGCAGGACCACAGCCAGGACTGACAATACGATGGCAAAACGCTTGAGGTTAGCATTCACCATGTCGAGCAGCGTATCGTTGTAGTCGATGGCCGCTATGTTAGCCCCTTGGGTTCGTTTCAGTTCCTTCACGATCATCTCGATGCTGTCAGCCACCGCATATTCAGCCTTTAGTTTGAGTTCGACAGTAGGAGATAACGGATTATAGCCCAAGAATTCGGCAGGATTCTCACCGAGTTCGGTCTGTAGCACCTTCAAGGCGCTGTCTGCACTTACATATACGGCATCAGCCGTGTATTTCGACCTGTTGAGTCGCTTCACCAATCGCTGTCCGTAGTCGGTCGAGGCGACGTCACTCACAGTAACGGTCACCGTAAACCGCTCGCGCAGTTCCTTGGCCACACGCGCAGCCACCAATCCGCCCATCGTCATCAGGCCCAGCACGAAGAGCACCAGAGCAATGCTGAGGGTGGAGGTAAACTTTGCGCCGAAGAATCGCTTCATTTATACTGACAGATTACAAATATCAATTTTATATATCTATACAATTTTTGGGTGGTTCGGAAGAGCCGAAATTACCCAAAATCGGTGCAAATATAATACATTTTTGCACGAAAAGCAACTTTTTTGCATGAAAAAGAACAAAATACGTCGTTAAGTGGCACGATTTTGAGAAATAAATACTATTTTTGCACCCTAAAAACTTATCGATATGGCTTTTTCAAACAATAATTACACGGGGTCACCCTCAACACCGGTAACACTCCATCTCATCATCATCAACGTGGTGATGCTTATTGCCGACAACGTATTTCGCTCCAAGGGAATCAATCTAACACAACTCTTGGGCCTCCACTATTACGACGCCCCGAACTACCACGTCTGGCAATCGTTTACTTATATGTTCATGCATGCCAATTTCACCCACCTCTTCAGCAACATGTTCTCGCTCTATATGTTCGGACGCTTGCTCGAGATGGTCTGGGGTGCACGACGTTTCCTCATCTATTATCTTGTCTGTGGTGTGGGTGCTGCCCTTGTTCAGCAACTCACCTGGCGTTGGGGCATGCACGATGCGATGGCAGGTGCCCTGATGTACGCCAATCCCAGCGTTCCTGCCGACCAGATCAGCGCGATGTCGTATGCCGAACTGCTCAACTATTGCGAAGCATATGTGAACAATTATATCACTGTGGGTGCATCCGGTTCTGTCTTTGGCATCCTTCTTGCATTCGGTATGATGTTCCCCAACGCCACCATCTTCCTGCTCTTCCCGCCCATGCCGCTCAAGGCCAAGTGGCTCGTCATCGGATATGGTGTCTTCGAACTTTTCTGCGGCGTCGCCAACACTGCCGGCGACAATGTGGCACACTTCGCCCACCTCGGCGGCATGCTCTTCGGATTCATCCTCATCATGTTATGGAAACATGACAAACGCATGACTTTCTGATTTATGATCAAATACAAGACTCTTCCCATCTACGGCAAACTCATCTATATCACCGTAGTGGTCTTTCTGCTTACGCAACTTTGGAAACTCGTTGGCGTGCTTTTCGTCTGGAGCGGCTACAGCTGGACCCATTGGCTTGCTCTGCCCTCCAACCTCAACGACTTCCTTATGCATCCCTGGACACTCCTCACCTACATGTTCTGCCACGCAGACCTTAGCCAGGATCCTTTCCACATCATCTTCAATATGCTTTGGCTATGGTGGTTCGGTCAGTTCTTCCTCCGCACCCACACCAGCCGACAGTTGCTGTCGTTCTACCTCACCAGCGGCATCTTCGCAGGTCTCTTCTTCCTGTTTTGCTACAATATTTTCCCCTACTTCCAGTTGGAACGCATGTATTCCTATGTAGTCGGGGCATCTGGCGCCATCTGTGCCCTCATCGTCGCCGTCGGCATGAATCAGTCTCAGCAGGTCATCGGCCTCAATCTTTTTGTCAAGGTCGTTTGGGTCAAGATGAAGTGGCTTGCGCTCGTGATTCTTGCTCTCACTGTGCTCACGGGCTTCAATGGAAGCAATGCAGGCGGTCAAGTCTGCCACATCGGAGGCATTCTGTTCGGTTTGTGGTATGGTTGGATGGAGCGTCGCGGCACCGACATCTGCGCCTGGCCGTCCAGACTTATCGACAGCGTCGGCAAGTGGATTGAGGACTTCCGCAAACCCAAGATGAAGGCCACTCGCGGAGGTGGACGTGGCCCCATCGGCACCGAAAAGCAGCGCGACATGGACTACAATGCCGATCGCCGCAGCCACGAAGAGCAGATTGACGCTATCCTCGACAAGATTTCAAAGCATGGCTACGACGGACTGACAGCCGAAGAAAAACAGATGCTTTTCGATGCCTCGAAACGAAAGAAAAGGGAATGATGTAGCTTAATACAGATTTCATCTATCAAAACTGTATGCTCCAATCGCGGCATACAGTTTTCATCTACTAAATCTGTATGCTCCGACCGCGGCATACAGTTTTCATCTACCAAATCTGTATGCTCCGACCGCGGCATACAGTTTTCATCTACCAAATCTGTATGCTCTAACCGCGGCATACAGTTTTCATCTACCAAATCTATATGCTCCAATCGCGGCATACAGTTTTCATCTACCAAATCTGTATGCTCCAACCGCGGCATACAGTTTTCATCTACCAAATCTGTATGCTCCAACCGCGGCATACAGTTTTCATCTACCAAATATGTATGCTCCAACCGCGGCATACAGTTTTCATCTACCAAATCTGTATACTCAGACCGCGGCATACAGTTTTCATCTACCAAATCTGTATGCTCCGATCGTGGCATACAGTTTTCATCCACCAAATCTGTATGCTCCGATAGCGGCATAACGATTTGGCATATCAAATCGGTATGCCTCGACAGGAGAAAGTTAATTACGCTTACGAAGTGAACAATCTACTGAAATCAGTCAAAAATATTTATCAAAGGAACACATAAAAAATAGCGGGCATGGTGTTTGCCATGCCCGTATATGTTAATTACTTGATGATGGTGGATAAAACTTATTTCCCTCGCCTGTGTATAATGTATTCTTATCAGTTATATAATTGAACCATAGGTCAGTCTCTGCAGTTGAAGGAGGATTCTTGCCACCATAAAAATATTGATAGCCCTTGGTGATCTTCGTCAATTCCTGCATCCAGTTGACGCTTACCGGTGCCCACCAGATGGAAGGAATGCCACCAACAGATGAATACTGGATAATAGTCGTCTCACCAGCGTCCAATAAAACAAGCTCTTCTGTAGGATTGACACCATAAGCAGAACCGACCAATAGCTTGACATCGCCTATTTTATCGACTCCTGGCAACGTATTAGCGAATTGCTCTACTTCTGTCTTGGTAAGTCTGTTACCAGCTGCAGCCGTCCAATCCATATCAGGCACACGGCATGCTTCGAGTTTAATGCCGTTCTTACTATCATCCACATTGATGGGACGATACATGGGCTTGCCATTAATATCGTTGTAATAAACCTTGTTTGCAGAAACCAGATTTTTCATATCCTGGTTCACTTGGTTAGCTCCCATAAGTTCATGCAGCTCATCCGTAATAGTTTCATTGCCAGCCTTGTCAGTAATCACCAACTTGACAGGCAATGTACCGCCGACGGCACGAATTGTAACACCGGTATTCGAAACGTCAAAGACAACGTCATTATAGTCGAAGTCGAACGAGGCAAGGTCTTCAGCAAAGAAACGCTTCGACGAAGGTTCGGGAAGGTTTCCTTCGATAAAAATGATGATATCATTGAAGTCATAGTCAGGAGCTATGTTAAGGAAAGAACCTCGCTCCCACATATCCTCGAAGCCGATGACCATTACCTGGGTATTGCTTCCTTCAGGTGTGCCGTAGAACAAGGTGGATGTACCTTCGTAATCATCATTTGGACGCACGTTCGACCAGTAGGTGTAGTCATTACCATTATCTCCATGATATTTCAGATAGAAGCGGAACTCAGCACCCTCCGTAAGTTTAACAGTCCTTGCAATACGAGGGTTTCCAAAATTGCTCTGCTCTTCACCTCCCATATTGTGGTACCCAAAGAGATTCACCGGTGGTTGCTCAACTCCGTTCTCATCTTTATAGACCAAACCGAAATCGAAATTATAACGCCGGATAATCTCGATACCACCAGCATATCTTACAGCAGAAATCTTGAATTCACCTACCGAATAGAGGTGATAGTCATGCTGTCCTACGGTGTAGTTGTACCTCTCTTCTGGGACAACCGTCAATACGGAATCAAGCATAGCCTGCATGCTAGTGCTTAAGGTCTGATTGGTTTGCAAAGGACTTACTTCACATGTTATATGTTCTGCCATCGTGGCACGGGTCTTGGCATCACGGACGCTCTGCAACTTCTGGGCATAGAAGTCCCAACTCTGGTTAGCTGATGGCTGACCGAATTCCTTAACGAAGCCATTCTCAAAAGCTTTTTCCTTGAGCACGGCTGTTTGCACGTCAAAATCCTCATCCTGGCATGAGGAGAGGCTGCCAAGCCCGAGAAGAGAGGTAGCGATAATCGCAATAGGTAAGATCTTTTTCATAATTGTTGTAATAAAGATATAAATTTAAAAATGAGTTATTAAGCAATTTATATCAATTTATTAATTACTGTATTTATAAAAACAAAGGTAAAACATATAAAAAATACTAAGGTAAATAATAAATTGAAAATTATACAATACGGGGACAAAGATAGATAATCGCATTCAAACTGCCAAGAAAAAAACATCATGTGTCAATCATCAGACTAAAAATTTGCCATTTCAACTTCACATTTGCAATCTCAAAATATCATTTCACCTGTTTTCACATACTTCTTATCTTTCGTAAATACAAAAATCAGGCATGACCGAAGCCATGCCTGATTGAACAATTTGTTGGAAGATGATTAATCCGGTTCATCACCCAAGAAGGAATATAAGTTTTCAGGATTTACTGCAGTTTCATACCAATAATAGTAAATTGGGGCGCCTTCTTCCGTTGTGGTTCCTGAATCTACAATCTTGCCATAGAAATTATTATATCCCAAGGTAATCTTCTGAAGCTCCTTCACCCATTTGGTTGACACAGGAGCGATGAACATGGCAGGAACTTCTCCGTTAGGGGTCAACGAGATAAGCTGATAACCACCATCCGTATTGATCGGATTAGGCTTTCCTGTATCGGGATCCAATGGACCATAATCAGGATAGTTCGTAGCATTGAGCATCGCATTCTTATCATAACTTTCAGCCCATTCATCGAGCACAATCAATTCGACTTTGCCTTTGTATGTACCGTTGACCGTAACGCTAAAATTATCCACCTCTTGTTTATTAAGGCGTAGGCGTGTTTGACCTTGCACTTGTTCCCAGAGTGCAATCTGTACAGGATCCAACCAAACACTTCGATCGCTATGCTTGGTGATTTCATAGGCAGCCACGTCGATGGATTTGTAGAAAGTCTTTTCTTCACCATCTTTCATGCGTTTATAGGTCACTTTCTTTACCTTATTATTATCAGCGAATTGCTTTTCCAACATGAGTTCATGAAGCTCACCGTAAATTTGGGTATTGCCACTACGATCGGTGACACGCAGGAAGACGGGTTGTTCACCGCCCACAGCACGAAGCACGATGCCAGTGCTCATCACATCGAAGACCACATCGTTGTAGTCCCAGTCGAGTGACTTCTTGTCTTCGCAGAAGAAACGCTTAGCAGTAGGAATAGGAAGTTTTCCTTCGATGAGTAAGACAACATCGTTAAAGTCAAAGTCAGGACCTTGACCCAAATGCCAGGCATCTTCAAAACCGATCATCATAACTTGTTCATCCACGCCTGCTGCGGCATCGATGCGCTCAGCGGAATAAAGTAAGGTAGAACATCCTCCATAACTTGAATAATCGTTTGTAGCTTGTCTCCACTGACCCCAACTATTTTGGTACCAATAGGTATGATTATTAATTTTTTGATTAGAATAGTATGTACGTCTCTCCCCACCAACTGTGCACTTTAAATAAAAATAGAACGATGTTTCTGGGGCAATAGAGACCTGAACACCCCAACCAGGATTGCCGTATTTTGCAGGATTATCTTCACTAACTTCTTCGTCCGGATTTTGGGGATCAGTAGGCAGCCATCCATCCTTAAACCCAGGACCGAAAAGTTTTACCTGCTGATTATTTTCTTCATCAATATAGCCAATCTCAAAATTGTAGCCATTTTGACTCTTATCTATTTGTATATCTCCAGCATATCTTACTGCGTAAATTTTGAAGTCACCAGTAGAAACAAGATCGTATCCGTTCTGTCCAACATCTGAATTGTCGTGTTGTTCTTCCAATGCATAGGCAATTTCGTCAATAATGTTCTTAAAATATTGATCAGTTGGCTGTTCGATTTCAACTGGTTGAGTAACTGCCTGAGTAGCACGTGTCATACCACCCCCTTGACCAATGGACTGCAACTTCTGTGAATAGAAGTCCCAACTTTGGTTTTCCGATGGTTTACCGAACTCATTGATGAATGCATGTTCAAAGGCATGATCCTTGAGCACTGTGGTGCTCACATCAAAATCCTCGTCATGGCAGGACGTGAGGCTGCCAAGGCCAAAGATAGCCATTGCGGTTACCGCAAAAGATAAATACTTTTTCATAATTGATTTTTGTAAAATATAAAATTATTAAGCAATTTATCAAGCAATAAACTTTGTATTCACAATTTACAAGGTATATATTATATAAATTGAAAATATACAAAATCGAAGGCAAAGATAGACAATCTTTTTGACTCCGCCAAGAGAATCACAACAATAGGCAGTTTCCACTTACACAATTTGCTGTTTCATTTTAAATGTTGCAATCTTTACTTTGCATTATTCGACATTATATGAATATATATTACTCAAATCGACAAGTATTGAAACAAAAAACGCTTTAGTACAATAACCACTGTTGCCAAAAAACAGGCATGACCGAAGCCATGCCTGATTGAAACATTCTGAAAAAACCTAATAATCCTATTCTTCATCATGATCGTAAGGATACAAGTAGTCGGGGTACAATCCATTCGCATACCAGGGTATCAGGTTGCCCTCATCGTCGGTCTCGCCGCTGCCACCATAGAAGTAACGGTAGCCCAATGTAATCTTTTGCAATTCCTTCATCCAGATGACAGATACGGGAGCAATCCACATAGAGGGGATGTTTCCGGGGGGCGTGGCTGTGATTATCTTATATGGAATCTTGTCCTTTTCGTCGGAGCTCAAAGTTGACAAGGCTTCATATTTTGAAATTTCATCCAAATTATAGCTCGGTTGATGCTCTGGAAGAACTATCAACTCGGCCTTGCCAGGGAATGAAGGATCAGTGCCAAATTTCTCCACCTCATTATTATCATCGTCAAGTCGGGTAAAGTTGTCTCCATCAGTACCCAATCTTGTCCAGGTAGCAATCTGTACGGCATCGAACCAGACGCCAGGATACTCTTTATTAACAGAGTAAGCTGCCACATCGATGGGCTTGTAGTAGGTCTTGCCATCTTTTTGATAAGTCAGCTCCTTGGTGCGGTGCCCCACCTGCGGCTGAATGCTACGCATCAGTTCGTGAAGTTCACCATAAGTGGTGGTTTGGCCTAAACGATCGGTGACGCGCAAGAAGACGGGCTGCGTACCACCCACGGCACGAAGCACGATGCCGGTGTTGGACACATCGAATACCACATCGTTATAGTCCCAGTCGAACGACGTCTTGTCCTCGCAGAAGAAGCGTTTGCTGGAAGGAAGAGGAAGATTTCCTTCGATGATGAAGACGACATCGTTAAAATCCTTGTCACACTCGAACTGGGTATATTGACTCTCGCCTTGACCCCAACAATCTTCAAAACCGATAATCATGATTTGCTTATCCGTCTGAGTTTCCTCGTCGTAATATTCTGTAGAATAAAGCAAAGTAGATGGGCCTTCATAATAGCCGATATCTGCATCATCGGCATTATTATAAACGCACCAACTTCCATCATAGCGTTGGAATCTCGGTGTGCCATTTGTATAGAATGCCTGAGGTCTCGTTCTTAAATCATACCATCTTCCATAACTCCAATATCCAAATATACTAGTGTACTTCAAATAGAAATTGAACTTCTGGCCTTTTGGAATTGTAACTTCAGCAGCCCAACCAGGATTGCCATAGTGATCTTCACCAGGGGTAAATCCGTTTTTAAACCCAGAGCCGAAAAGATTGTGCGGTTCTACAACGTCATCCGTAATATCAATAGTACCTTTATCGTCCGTTGTTATTGAAACGCCGAAATCAAGACTGTATTTAGATTCAACTTCTATGGCACCCGCATATCTTACAGCGTAAATCTTGAAGGTGCCGGTTGAGGTAAGCGTATAATAGTTCTGGCCTGTACGCGAATTGTCGATACCTTCTTCCAAAGAATAAGCGACATTCTGAACAAGACTTTTAAATTGAGGTGTACTTGGCTGACTAATGGATTTATTCACACCAACTGGAACTTCATCCATCGTAGCGCGCGTCTCACCAGCCTCCCGACGAATAGATTCCATCTTCTGAGTATAGAAATCCCAACTCTGGTCGGCAGAAGGCTTTCCGAACTCTTTGATGAAGCCTTGCTCGAAGGCACGTTCCTGGAGCACAGCGGTGCTCACATCAAAATCTTCATCCTGGCAGGAGAAGAGGCTGCCAAGTCCAAGAATAGACATTGCGATAATCGCAAAACGTAAGTTCTTTTTCATAATTGATTTGTAAGATATAAAAAATTATTAATGCAATTTATCAAGCAATAAAATTTGGTATTACAATTTACAAGGCAAAATAATACGCAAATTGAAATGTACAAATTCGGTTACAAATATAGACAATCTTATCTGCTATGCCAAGAAAAAAATAACCATAGGCTATTACAATGAATAAAATTTGCCATTTCAACCCCATATTTGGAAACTGGGCTTAGCATATCACAACCATTTCTGAAACCATATTATGCGATTTAAACCTTCCATATGATGTCACGTCATAGAGACAAAAGCAAGAAAAATAGTATAAACCCTATAAAACGACGAAACAATGAAGAAGTTACTTGTTACCCTGGCAGTAGCCATCACCGGAGCGGTTCAGGCCTTCGCCCTGACCCCTATGGCGATCCGCGAGAACGCACGTTTCTTGACCGATCGTATGGCTTACGAGCTTAACCTCACGCCTCAGCAGATTGAGGACTGCTATGAGATCAACTATGATTTCATTGCATCGATCAATCCCATCATGGACGAGGTGGTCTATGGTTACCCCGAGTATATCGACAGGTACTACAATTACCTCGATTACCGCAACGACGACCTGCGCTACATCATGACGGAGGCCCAGTATCTGGCATTCATTTCGCTGGACTATTTCTTCCGCCCCGTCTATACGTATGCCGGCAACTGGTTGTTCCGCATCTTCGATATCTACACGAACCATCGGTTCTTCTACTATGATGCTCCGTTGATCTACCACTCCTATTACGGAGGTCACGGACGTCATTACTTCCCCCACGGCTACTATGGAGGAGGCCGCTATCATCACCACGTGTATGCACATCCTCGTCCCATCCATCGCAGAGGCGGTCGTCACGACTTCGGTCCTCACGCCGCACGTCCCCGTCATCACGCAACTCCTCATCACACTCCCAGTGCTCCAAGGCACGAGAGAATGGATCATGGGCGCAATGACAACCACCGAGGAAACGACCATGGCATCAACCATCGTGGTGGAGGCAATGACAACCATCGCGGCAAACCAGGCGGTGCCAACCAAGGCGGCGGCAATAGTCGCGGCAACGACCACGGCAATCGCGACGGAGGTGTCAACCGCGGAGGCGGCAACAATCGCGGCTCGCACGCCCAGCCGAGCAACAGCGGTCGTCAGATGCGCCAGCAGGCAAGCGGCAGATCTGAGCGTGTACAGGGCAGCGTGATGCGTGGTGCAAGCGGTACCACACGCGCAGCAAGCTCATCGCACATTAGCAGCGGCAGTTCGCATCGTGGAGGCGGCAGCTCTCACAGCGGAGGTTCGCGTGGAGGCTCCCACGGAGGAGGATCAGGCTCGCATGGCGGTGGACATCAGAGACGCTAAAAACCGAATTGTATGGAAACAGGCAAGAAATACACCAGTACATTGGTGGTCGAAGAATGCCATTTGGCATATGCAGTGGGTAGCGGGGACCTCAGGGTCCTGGCTACCCCTATTATGTTGGCACTGATGGAGAATGCCGCTATGCTTTGCGTGGCCGACAGCCTGGAAGAGGGCTATACGACAGTGGGAGGACATATCACGGCTTCGCACATCAAGCCCACCGGCATCGGACATACAGTTTCTGCCACTGCCGAGCTGGTTGGCGTAGAGGGTCGGAAACTGAAGTTCAAGGTAAGTGCTTCGGACGAAGACGGCCTGATCGGAGAAGGCGAACACCTGCGCTTCATCGTCGGACGTGAGAAATTTATGAATAAAGTAAGATGAAAAGAAAAGGACTGACTATCTTGTCACTCATGCTGCTGGTCAGCATCGGATTGCAAGCCAAGACCATCAAGGTGCTTGCCATCGGCAACAGTTTCTCGGAAGACGCCGTAGAAAACTACCTTTATGAACTTGCTGCTGCACAAGGGGACTCTCTCGTAATCGGCAATGCCTACATCGGCGGATGCAGCATCGACCGTCACCTCGGAAACCTAAAGACCGGCAAGACAGACTATGCCTTCCGCAAGATTGTAGGAGGCAAGAAGACTGACACGAAGAAATCTCGTCTCGATTCCATCATCGTGAACGAACCTTGGGACATCATCTCCCTGCAGCAGGCCAGCCCATTATCGGGGCAACCAGATTCATTCAAGAACTTGGGCGAACTGAAGCGGATGGTGCAAGAACTGGCTACCAATCCGAACGTCGAAATCGTTTGGCATCTGACCTGGGCCTACCCGCAGAAGTCACGAAGCGGTGCCTTCAAGAGCTACGGAAGCAGCCAGGAAACGATGTACAAGGCCATTCTGAATACAGCCAAAGAAGAGCTCCCCAAGGTGAATATTGAACGCTGTATCCCCTCCGGCATTACCGTACAGTTGGCACGTGAAGACCTGGGAGACTGCATGAACCGCGACGACATCCACCTTTCATTATCGTTGGGTCGTTTTGCTGCAGCCTGCACCTGGTGCGAGTTTCTTACAGGCAAGTCCATCCTCTATAATACCTATTGGCCCGATGACGTCAGCGGTTTCGATGTTAAGATGATCCACAAATCGGCGCACAAGGCGATGAAGAAGGTCAACAAGATCATGAAGGCCCTGCATTAAGCCTCAACAATATTGTCCCATTTTTCGATAATGAAGAGCGTATCCGCACGACAAGATTGTCAGCAGATACGCTCTTTCAGTATTATGTCGTACCTTTGCATCGTCAAAAGAGACATAATGTTGTTAGATTCATTTGTAATATTGGATTGTGTTTTTGTGTAATTGATTGTGGTTTACTCACAAAAGGCTTATTAATTGGTTTTGGAGGTTTCGCTGTGAGGCGAAACCTTCTTCATTTGATGCTCTTTTACAGCTCTATGTAAAAATTTTGCTGAAAAAATTTGGAAATATGATGCAAATCCCTTATCTTTGCAGCGTGATCTAACTACCGGTATTAACTTAAAATTTTATGCATTATGAAACACTTTCTGATTAGCCTATTCAGTCTGTTGCTTATCTGCCAGGGAACTGAGGCTCTCGGTCAGATAAAGAAGGCTACCATGCCCAAGGGCAACATTATGAGCCTGGAATGCTCGGCTATCGGCGATGTGCCCGACCCCTTCTACTATTTTAAATTAACTAATGAGAACGACGTCATCAACGCTGTTTACTGGAGCACACAGGTTCAGAAATATACCAAGGTAACGATGGACGTGATGGTAATGGTCAAGATGCGTAATATCATCACCCGTCACAGGATGTTCGAATATGCCAAGGAATATCACAACGAAGGAGGACAGAGCCGTTTGACCTGGCACTTGATTGCATTCTTCTCGAAAGGCGGCCACTTCGAAAGCACCGGCTACAATTACATCCCTGATGAAGATGCAGTCGAAGAGCTGAAGAACATCTTCAAGCAGCAGCTCAACGAGCCATCGACGTTGTTTGTAAGCTTCGTCGACAAGGATGGTGAAGAGCTGGTGGATGAGGAGCTCGAAGAATATCAGAACGATCCTGCCCTTCGTCCAAAATCTGCTGATAAGCCTGCCCTGCCTCTGCTGGAAGTTGAGGAAGAAGAAGAAGAGGAAATGTAAGAATGCTGAAACCCTATCTGAAGCAAGGGCGCAAAGAAGCAGGGTGCGATGAAGCGGGACGCGGCTGTCTGGCAGGTCCCGTCTATGCAGCTGCTGTCATATTGCCGCCCGACATAGCTGAGCGTATCGCAAGTGGAGAGAGCGGGTTGGCAGCCCTGAACGACTCGAAACAACTCAGCGAGAAACAACGCTACGCGCTCAGGCCAATCATCCAACAGGAGGCATTGGCCTGGGCCGTTGGTGTGTGTGACAATCACGAGATTGATCGGTTGAACATCCTTCGTGCAAGCATCAAAGCCATGCACCGAGCCATCCGCGGACTAAGCATGACCGAGGCCGACGGCCGGGAGTGCGTGTTGCGCGGCGGCGAAGTGGTTCGTCCAGAGTTTCTGCTTATCGATGGCAATCGCTTTTCTCCCTTTGCCGACATTCCACACCAGACCATCGTGAAGGGCGACGGCAAGATGATGTCGATAGCCGCCGCCTCAATCCTGGCCAAAACCTACCGTGATGACACAATGAATGCCCTGCATGAGGAATTCCCCGTCTATGCATGGAACGTCAACAAGGGATACCCCACCAAGGCACATCGAGAGGCTATCGCTCAACATGGTGCAACGCCTTACCATCGGATGAGCTTCCGCCTCCTACCCGAACCAAAACAGCTGGAGATAGAGTTTGACAATCAATAGGAAGAGAAGGGATTACTTCTCTTCCTCTTTTTTTTCGGTCTTTTGTTGCGTATCCTGTTTGGCATCTTCGTCAGGCATGCCGTCCTTCATGCCTTCCTTGAAACTCTTGATGCCAGAGCCGAGACCGCGCATCAGCTCAGGAATCTTTCTACCCCCAAAGAGGACGAGAACTACTATGGCGATGATAAGG
>JAEEGH010018722.1_pt1 | contig 14605 bp, 7 predicted proteins | sample 9134181 | NCBI WGS metagenome assembly JAEEGH01 (sample SAMN16246544, study PRJNA631951) | gut metagenome | biome: gut microbiome; feature: rumen; material: DP-attached | host: Bos | place: Iran: Karaj | collected 2018-10 | reverse complement strand
GCATGTAGATGCTAAGAGCATAATAGCTGTAGTCCGTAAAGTAATCCTTTGTAAAAGACAACGCTCCTATAAGCAAAAGACCTGCTACTGCCACAAAAAGGCTCTTTGCATGCTCTAAGATAAATCCCGCACCAACGACAAAGAAGAAGATGCAGGGAATAAAAAGGCAAACCAATCTGTTTATGTCAGGAATGATCATAACATCGAGTACGACAGAACCGATCACAGCCGACATGAAGAGCATACTTCCGATCTTGTACTGAGGCGTGAGCTCACCCGATTTATCTTTCCCAGTAATAAGGTGCTTAACACTTATGAAAAGACCTATGAAAGTAATCGGGAACGTGAACTCAAACAGTGATGCATATCCGGGATAAAAATGAGCAAAAGTAAATTTATCCGACCCAACAGTTACACCAAGAAGCATGAGCTTTAAGTTGTATAAAACCCTGCCGGGGAATGATCCGTCAAAGGATATGAACGCTTCTCCCGTTCTTGCTGCGGTAAACTTGTTAAAGCAGATAAAGTCTGTAACTATTTCGGGAAGTCCCAGATAATTCACTGCGTAAAACAGAAGGAGTGGTGCGAACACCACCATGAAAGTCACAAAGGATGCAATGACATCTCTCCAGGTAAGGATCTTTGTCTTTAAGCCATATGCGCACAGGCAAAGAAGGAGAATCGGAACTACAATGGTAGCAGCCCCGTAGCTGTACATACAAACAGCAAAAGCTGCTGCGCTAAGACAATAGAACAGGCCTTTTTTCTTCTTGACTCCCAGCATGAACAGCCAGAAGGAAAGCATCATGTTAAAGGGCATGATGTTGCAGTCAAGACTCCATCTTGAGAGGATCACATGCCATGGGCAGATTGCAAGGAAAGCTGCTCCAAGGAGTGATAACTCATTCCTATATCTCCTGCCCTCCAGAGTGATCCTTAGCACCGCATATAAAAGAGCTACCGTAAGAATTCCGCATACTGCCGGGATCATTCTCAGGTTCCTGATCGAGGGTCCAAACAAAGAGATTGAAATGACATTCAGATAAATAAGCAGAGGACTTCCACCGCCGCACCCCCAGGTTATAGGGTAGATGGGCCAGTGATATCCGTTCCTGTCTATGCCAAAGGTTGCGAGCGTATATGCATCGTAGCCGATAGACGCCTCATCCTGCTGAAGTCCGAGAGGTATTTCTCCGAGCTTGTAGAGTCTGATGACAGCTGCCACTATCATGATCAGGAAAAAGATAATACCGGATGCCCTGTCAGAGATACCCGGCCTTTCATTCTTCCTGCCCCTGAAATACAAAAATACAGCTGCCACACCCATAAGGATGTAGGCAGCTGTAGCTATATAGTTGTAATAATCGATTACTCGCATTATGATACTTCCTTTTTATCTGGCATGCATAGCAGCGTTCCAGTCAGTGATACCCATATAGGATGCAGCTCTGCCAATGTAAGCTCCTGCATTTCCTCCGTTCATCTGCTGGAAGAACTCCCAGGAAAGCTTACGTGATCCGTCCGGCCTTGTAAGGCCAAGTGACAAGCCCTGCGCCATCTCAACGGGATAATCGGTCTGCCTGTTGAAGGTTATAAGCTTGATATACTGATTGGTAACGCATCTCTGATAAGCGTATACAATGGCTGCTGCCTGCGCTTCCTCTCCCTGAGTGGAAGAATATCCAACCTCAGTTAAAAGAATCGGTCTAACAGCGCCCTTACTGTTTCTGAAAGCCGGCTGACACATGTAATCTGTCAGCTGCTCTATATTTTCCATCGAAATGAAAGGAGTGTCAATACTGTGGGTGATCATCGCCGGGTTCTTGGGTGTCCAGAAGCTCGTCCAGTTCATTGGATAATTGTATGGGTGCTCAGCAAGACACCAGTCGATATTGCCCTGTGCTGTGATACATGCGTTGAAGGCATCAAGCATGCTTCTTGCTGAAAAGTAAGATCCGTTGTGGATCCTGGTCCAGTTCTGATCAAGGCTGATGCATACGTAAGCGTTGGCATTTCTGCTCTTGATTGCATTGTAGCAGACTCTGACAGAATCTGCATAGAGCTGTGCATAAGTCATCTGATCTGTAACGCTTGAATAGTTCCAGGCATTCTTAGCATTTATCTCATTGGCAATAACCCAGTTATCAACCTGTCCGCATCCATTTTTGCCGTTATATCTGCTGGCAAGGAAGGAAACCACAGCCTCGAGATACTCAAGTCCGTTATCCTCTGAGGTGTTCATAAGATAGTAAGGTGCTCTGCCGATACCTCCCCTTGCTGTGGGTGATATCATGAACTCTTCACCGCGTGAATAGGGATTGAGAAGAACCATGGTCATGCCCATTCCCTGATTTGTGCTGGTCCTTACGCAGTGGTCATACTGACTCATATAAGCGGAGTCAAAGTAATAGGTCTTACCGTTGTATCCGTACTGAATACCGCCGTTTCCACCTATGACATCAGTGAGATTTATGTTGTAAGCTCCTTGCTGAACGCCGAGCTGAACAACCTCAGTATTACCGTTTCCAATCTTTGCGCCGTCAAGAATAAGGCCCTTTTTGCCGTTGTTCTTCCTTGCCTGTGAGCCACCTCCTGCAAGTGCTTCGGGATTGGTTATATACTTGGCTCCTGCCACAGCAACAAATGCTCCGCCCTGCTTTACAGCAACCTGGAACTTGTCATAGAGTCTGCAGCTGGTTGTCTGATAGCCCAGTGGCACAGAAAAAACTGCGCTTCCCGAAATCGGAAGTGATGCTATGGGAGCTCCTGCCGGTGCGCCCTGATACGGCTTTTCCGCAAAGAGATAGTAAGCTCCGTCGTCACTGTCAGGAAGGTCCGACGCAGAAACATTAACTATTACATTTTCTCCGGAAATAGAAACTGAATTGATGGTAACTGCACCTTTTCCTGCAGCCTCTGCCTTAACAGGCACAGAAGAAAAGACACTTAGAGCAAGGACAGCCGTAGCGACTGCCATGGAAAGTGATGAAAAGATTCTCTTATTCATGTAACCCCTCATTTCGAATTATTTAAATTCTACAGTATTTTTATGATACCGAAAATTCGCCTAAATATCAACAACCCCGGCTCCAAAGAGCCGGGGCTGGGGGTGTTATCAATAATCAACTTTCATCATACATAGTCCCTGAGGAGGAGCTGTAGGGCCGGATCTTTGACGGTCGCAGGCATTTAAGATATCTTCCATTTCCTCGGGTTTTATGTTTCCAAAGCCTACCTCTAAGAGAGTTCCTGTCAGGATCCTTACCATGTTCTGCAAAAATCCGTTGCCGTGGAAATAAAATCTGATATAGCTTCCGCTCTCCTCGATGTTGATGGTATCAACGCACCTTACAGTGGACTTCTTCATCTTGGTGTTTCCGCAAAAACTCTTAAAGTCATGGGTTCCCACAAGAACTTCTGCTGCCTTTCTCATGGCTTCTGTATCGGGCTTTTTATCAAGTATGGTCACATACTTTCTGTCAAAGACCGGCTTACTCTTTCCATACCAGCAGGTGTATCTGTAGGTCTTACCAAGGGCATTGTACCTTGCATGGAACCTCTCCGAGCAGGCCTTAACCTCATTTACACTGATATCATCCGGAAGATACTCGTTCATGTACTCCTGAATCTCTTCCTCTGTCATATCAGTATCAAGAACAGCATTAGCCGTCATGGCTCTGGCATGAACACCTGCGTCGGTTCTTCCGGCGCCGATGACATTTACAGGGTTATCGGCGGGAGCATTTATCATCCTGGAAAGGACTGATTCAAGCTTACCCTGGATCGTCATGTCTTTTCCCGGCTGTCTCTCCCAGCCATAAAACCTGGTCCCATCATAACTTATGATAAATTTGTAATTGCGTTTCATAAAAAGGAAACCTCAATCTAAAGATTTATTATCTGATTTCAATCTTAACACAAACGCTTACTGCCTTGCCATCTCTTATAGCTACCGCATCATCACCTGATACTGTGCTGCCCTGAACGGTCTTGGTATCTCCGTTTGCAAACTCCACAGAGATTTCCTTGATCTCGTAATGTCCCGGGATCACATCACTCTTTGCATCAATCTCATAAGTGATATTCGTATCTGCTAAAAGAGTGCTCTCAACAGTGTACTTACCTGCCTCGTCCTTAATAAGATACTCAGGAATTGCAGGAGTTGGAGCAAATACCAGCTTATCATCCTCGCACTTAAAGATGTTCTTACCAAAGAACATGAGCTTCCACATGCTGATAAACTCAATGGTTGAACCTGAAAGTCTTGCAACAAAGCCTTTTCCGTGGATAGCCTTGTTGGGGTTCATGCTGCTTGCAATAAAGGAAGAATTCTCAAGTGTGCTTCTTCCGTAAACTTCCTTATCAAGGAATGGAATTGCCTGCATCTTAAAGTCCTCAAAGAACTCGCTGTAGAGTCCGCTCCTTAAGAGCTCAAGCAGATACTTGTACTCCATGTGAAGCCAGATTGACTCATTCTCAAGCCATCCGGGTGTGAAGGACTTACATCTTCCATACTCAAAGCTTGCGTTCTCAAGTGAAGCGTTAACCTTGTACATGGAGAGCTTTTTATCAAAGAGGTCACTATCTTTAATTCTGTCGTAGATCTTTTTCTTCTCGTCGTAAGTATTCTCAAGCTTAAAGAATCTTACAGGTCCTTCAAGGAAGTAAGGAACGTTCTGAACCTTGAAGCTCTTTGGATAGATTCCGTCTTCCTTCTTGTCGTACTCAGAAGCTTCGAAGGTGAAGTATCCCGGAGCAATTCCCTTGCCGAGGTCAAAGGCCTTGGATACACCCTTTTCAAGTCTCTTTTCCATCAGGCTTAGGATCTCTGTAGCTTCCTTTGAAGAAATAGTCTTCTCTTCATCAAAGAGCTTGCCATAGACCTCTCCTCTATAGCTTTCAAGTACAGCATTTCTGTTATCCCACAGATCAAAATCAGAGGTAAATCTTGTTTCAATATCCTTAAGACTCTCGATGAATTCAATACTGTCAGTAGGAAGTGTGATCTCAGCATCAAACTTTGAAATTGCATCCTTAGTAAATCTGATCATTCTAAGGAGTTCATAACTCTCATTCATGGATGAGCCAAACATTCCCGGCATACCGTTAAGAGCATCGTACCAGCCGGGCTTTCCGCCCTCCATCATAACGCCCATACCTTCAGGATCAAGGGCTGCAAACTTGCAGGCTGATAAAAGGACGAGCTTGGACAAAAGACTCATCTCTATATCCCTGCCCTCTGCATAGGTCTCAAAGCTGCCTTCCTTCTTGGCATTATCTCTTTTTGCCAGATAGTAGTACTGACGAAGACCGTTCTCAGTCTCCTCGTATTTCTTATGTCTTGGAAGGATCTCTACCTTTGCCTCAAAGGCTTTAACCCTTGTATCTACCAAAAGCTCTTTTTCCTTGTCAGGATATACCTCAAGGAAGTCCTCAATAAGGTCGAGGTTGTAGGTCCAGTGATCTGACCAGTAGCCCTCACCGAAGTCGCCGTTGATGGTCTCTGTAGCCTTCTCCATTACCTTGGAAAAGAGCTCTTCGCACTCCCTGTCGGAGATTCCCTTCATGGAATCTTTGATTGCAGAAACCAGCTCGCCCGGTGTAAATGGCTGCTTAAGCTCAACTTCACCAAGGACATTCGGGTTTACAGTAAACCTGAGCTGCTCGATCTTAAGCGGATTGTAGCCATCCATCTGGATAAGTGAGTAGAATCTCTTTATATTCTCATCACCGACTATGCGGCTGAAGAATGTATCGCATCTTCTGTTCTGGTTGACGTCTCTGAAGTTACCGTTGCCCTGTGAGTAGAACTCGGGTGACATGGAGAAGTAGTTGTAATCTCTCTCAAGATCGCCGTGCTTTCTGGAATATACATAGAAAGTATGTCCTCCGGGAAGTGAGATTGGCTTACCTCCTCTGAGAACGTTATCCATGTAGTTGTATCTTGTGTAGTCATCAAAGGCCTTGTTTGCAGTTGATGTTGCAACATCTGCTGTAAGCTCGTCTGTGAGTCTCTCAGCCTCTTCAAACTTCTCTTCAAAATACTTTGGATCAATATCTCTTTTAAGGAAATCATCAAAGATATCCTTGTTTCTTACCTGTCCGATGAGCTCGTAAAGAGTCATGCTCTCTCCGCTGCCAAGAGTTTTCTTCTTAGCAAAGAAGCATGTCGGGAACTCGTTTGATACGTTCTGCTCTTTTGTTACAAGCTCGTCAAAGCCTGTTCCTGCAAAGCCCACAGCCTCTGAAAGAGAGAGGTCATAAGCAAATACAAGTCCGGGATCAACGATGGTGTGAAGGTCATTTCCGTCTTCATCAACAGCAAAACCAAAGTTTCCGCCGGGAACCTTCTTAACTACCGCTGAGTCCTCCATTGAGAAACGTACTCTGAAGAAAGGTCTCTTCTTGTCTGCATCCTCAACCTGCATGTATGCCTTGGTGGTCTGTACCATGTTCTTCATTACGTCCATCATGCAGCCGTAAGGAATAAGTGCAGGCATTCCGTCGAGGACTTCAAGCTCACGGCTCTCAGCGCCTGTGTTGGTGATGGTCACCATTCTCATAAGAGCTCCGATCTCCTCACCCGGAAGAGTTGCATACTTAACCTTTACATCAAAGCCGTGCTCCCTGTCGTCATCCTCGATGGTAAGGGTGTTCATATGGATCTCCATATCGGCATTTGCTGTGTTTTTTACAAAGGGCTCATAGACCATTCCGTTTGTCTTAATGAAGGTTCTAAAGCCTGTTCTTGATACATTCTGATAAGCTGTATGCGCAGGGTAGAACTCCATGATGCTGTGATCCTTATCCTGCACGCCAAAGCTTACTACAGCCTGTCCCCTGTTTACGTAGTAGCACCAGATAGGCGTTCCCTTGATTCCGGCAATTCCCGGAAGAAAGCTGGCGAAGGGACTCTTCTTGCCATAGCCCTTCATTACGTCCTTAACTTCATTCATGTTTTTCATCAACACACTCCTCATAAATATTATAAGTAAACTTCAATTGTATGCTTTCCATCAGAAAGGCTGTCAATTTCTGCTGCAGTAAGTATGGCTCTCTTACCGTCTTCCACTGTCATATCTTTGCCATCGACAACGGCCTTGCTCACCTGATAATCACCAACTTCCTTCTTGCCGGAGTTGATATATCTTACCTCGAACTCTTTTCCCCTGAATGGAAGTGTTATTGCAGCAATGCCGTTATCATCAAACTGCTCTGCCAAAAGAGCCGGCTGCATGCATAAATCTCCTGCCTCTCCCCTTACGCCAAAGCTCTGGGTAACAACAGTCATCATCATCCAGCTTGCAGCACCTGTGAGGTAGTTATAAAGACCTCTTCCCTCTGCGTTAAAGTACTCCGGAACGCCGGGATAGATCCTGCTGACTTCAAAGTTTGAAGAAGCCTTATACAGTGAATTAAGCGCCTTGTAGCCTTCCTTCGCAAAGCCCCTCTTGTACAGCGCATTACCGAACATAACTGCCATATGGGAAAAGACAGCTCCGTTCTCCTTATCGCCGTAGGAGAAGCCGAACATTCTTCCAAGGTCTGTTCTAAGGGCCTTAAAATCTGTATTTAAGCGATATCCGCCGATGCCTTCTTTGTAGAGGTACTTATCGGCACTCTTAATGATCTCTTTTACGTTTTCTTCCTTGGCAGTGCCTGACATTACAGAGAAAACCTCTCCGGTGAGCATCATTCTCACGTTCTTGCCATCCGGAGTGTCAAACTCTCCCTCTACTCTCTTACCGTTGTCATCGTAATATCCGTTGAACCAGCCGTTTCCTTCAGAGTCTGTAACCCACTCTTTTTCTCTTATCTGGTTCATCATAAACTCAGCCTTTTTCTCAAGAGCAGCTGCGATATCTTCTAATGAGATTTCCTCTTTATCTCCTGAAACTGCATGGGATACCTTGTCCATGTAGCTCATAAGAAGTGATTTCTTTTTCTCAGGTGATGAAAGAAGATCTGCGCCGTCAGCAAAGATCAGTTCCTTGAGCTCAACTGCAACAGGAGCTGTGGTCTTGCCTGATCTCTCGCCGTAAAGTCTTATATACTTAGCAATATCAACAAGATTTCCTGCATATCCGCATGTGAAGGCAACGCTCTCTCCCTTGTGTGTTGCCATATCAAGAGCATCGTTCCAGTCAGCGCCGCGAAGTCTTATCTCGCCGTTATCTCCGACATCATAGATTGCAGATACATTCTCAATAAGTATGTGCTCAAGAACGCTGCCCTGATACTCTGCGCCGTTTTTGTCCTTCTGGACAACGCCGTATCCTTCGCCATACTCTGCGTCTCTCTTCTCAGCTCTGCAAACAAGAGCATCCTTAAAGTAAGTAGCATTCTCACCCAGGATTTCGATATCTCCTGTCTGGTCCATGTAGAGCTTAAGTGTAAGGAATGGCCAGAAACCGTGATCCATCCACACACGTGGGATTCCGTTTCTGTCTGCCTTGAACTCGCCGGGCTTATCACCGATGATGGTGGCATTGGTGCCATCAAATCTTACACCCTTAAAGTTGTCGATGATCATCTTCCTTACGCCGTCGGGATCGGTAAGAAGAAGTGCAAGGCAGTCCTGCCACAAGTCTCTCCATCCTCTTCCGCCTCTTCCATAGTCGTGGTGAGGAAGGAATGAGCAGCCGTAGATCCTTCTCAGCTGTGGCTGGAAGGTGATCCATTCCATATAGTTATCAAAGCCTGCATCCCCGGTCTTTACGTGGATGTTTGTCAGGTTGTTCCAGTAGTCTTTTGTTTCTTCAAAGATTTTGTCTGTATCTTCCGCTTTTGTAATAGCCAAAAGAGCGTTTGCAATGTCTTTTTCCGGATCTGTTGTTGCGCCGATTGCAAGCCTGATGGATACGGACTCGCCCTTCTTAAGAGTTACTCTGTCAAACTTAAGGGCTCCTATCATCTCTTTTCCGTCAACGTTAAACGGTGCTTTCTTCCAGGAAGAAGATGTGATATCAAGAACGGTTCTCGGGCGCAAAAATGTTCCTCCCTCACCGATATATAAATCCGCATCAGCAATGAATTCTACAGGTCTTGCTCCGTTTGCTCCCGATCCGAGAACAAAGTATGTGGTGTCGTTTATCTGATGGCCTCTCTCATCGAAGGACAAAGTGGGCTTGACCACTACGCCGTCCTCACATACCCTGGCCCTGTTTAAAAGAGCTGTTACATGCCTGTGGTCTCTTAAGTTATCTGCGCTTCTTCCGTAGATTGGGATCGCAGCCACAGGGGTAAAGGAGGTCTCAGTGTCAGAATCATTGGTGATCTTAACGGTCATGATCTCTGATGGAGTATCAAGGAGTGAGAAGATTGTAACCTCTGCGGTCATGTTTCTCTTCTTGTCTGTCCTTGTGACCTTCTGCCACATGCGTCCGCCTTCAAGAACCACCTTATCCTCAGCATCGGTAAATCTGTCTGCTTCCTGCCCGGCAGATGCTCCGCATGCTGACCAGATCCCATCCTCATAGGCGCAGAAGAAGTTTCTTGTATCTCTGTCGCTGTGAAGGTTGGAAATGCTCTTTGGTGCTATAAGGAAGTGGTTCTGATCAAGCTTGGCATCTCCGCCAAAATCAGGTGAAACCGCACTTCTAAGGCCGGTGTTGCCGGCAACGGGAATGTAAAGTCCACTGCTGTGCTGTGGGTTCTCCATCCTGAAGTCTCCGCCTTTACCGGTAAATGTGTATCCGCTCATGTTAGTTGTCCTTTCAAGCAAGTGTTAGTCAAATTTTAAAATAGTGGTCAGGATGCGCTTTGCACAAGGCTCGATATCTGCTCTTGTAATAGCGCCCATCTCCATAGCTTTCTTAACTCTGTCAGGGAATCCACAGGCCATCTTAAGGTCGTTCCCTGCCTTGATCTCCTTGTAGTGCTCTCCTCTTGTCCACCAGTCGGAAGTTACCATTCCCTTGTATCCCCACTCATCGCGAAGGATTCCTGTAAGGAGGTCTCTGTTCTCAGAAGCTCTGTGTCCGTTGATGGCATTGTAGGAAGACATGATGGTGTAAGGCTCAGCCTCTTTTACTATAATCTCAAAGGCCTTCAGATATATCTCTCTGAGAGCTCTCTCTGAAACTCTTGAATCGCTGTGCTTTCTGTTGGTCTCTTTATTGTTGCAGGCAAAGTGCTTAACACTTGCACCTACGTTGTTACTCTGGATTCCTCTTACCATGGCTGCTGCCATTCTTCCTGTGAGGTAAGGATCTTCTGAGTAGTACTCGAAGTTACGTCCGCACATAGGATTTCTGTGGATGTTGATGGCAGGTGTGAGCCATACGCAGAGGTTGTTCTCCTTGAGTTCCTCTCCGCCTGCGCAGCCTATCTGCTCAGCGATCTCACGGTTCCATGTGCATGCAATAAGTGTTGAGCATGGGAAAGCTGTTGTAAGTACTCCGGTCTCGGGAGCAATACGAACACCGGCTGGACCATCTGCTGTCTGAGCATTCGGAACACCGTACTCAGGAAGATTGCCCATACCAAATACGTTTCCTACACCAGTGTTTGGCTGTCCGCCTACCAGATGAATAAGGTCTTCATCTGAAAGCTGTGCCATGAACTCATCTATAGTTACCTTGCCCTCAGCCACATCAAAGAAGGTCTTAGCACCCTCCTTAAAAGGCCTTGTGAGGTAGTGCATCTCTCTGCTTCTTACAAATGGAGTAAGGGCCTCTTCTGTGCCGGGCTCCATCTTTTCAAATACGCATTCATTTATATCTCTGGCTGCGCCCAGAGGAAGCTCCTCGTAGCTGCCATCTGATAACATTCTCTTCTTAAGAGATACAGGACCTGCCTTGTGGCTGAGCTTCTCTACGGTGATATCTTCAGCATTCTCCCATGTAAAGTCAGTCTTCTTAGCATCTCTTACGCTGTTTCCGATAAAGAACTCGTAGCTTCCCTTCTCGAGAACGTAACATGCATCTGCTACCTTGCCGAGGTCATCATAGGAAGCCATTGCTTTCTTTGTAACTGTAAGAGTTATGTCCTGACTCTCGCCGGCTGAGAGCTCTTTTGTCTTGACGAAGTCGCCCAGTGCTCTCTCAGGCTTACCGAGCTTGCCCTGTGGAGCCCCAAAGTAGAGCTGAACAACTTCCTTACCTGAGGCTTTTCCTGTGTTTGTAACCTTTACATCAAAACTAAAGCTATCCTCAAGCTCTTTTGCCCCGGTAACTGTGATGTCAAAGGTTGTATAAGAAAGACCGTATCCGAAGGGATAGATAACCTTATCCTTCGCTCCCGGAATTGTCTCGAAATATCTGTATCCGACATAGACGTCCTCTGTATACTCAACATAATCAAAGGACTCGTGGAAATTCTCTGTTGAAGGATAGTCCTCAAGTCTTGCAGCAAAGGTATCTGCAAGCTTACCTGAAGGGTTAACCTCTCCGAGAAGAATGTCAGCTGCTGCATCTCCGCCTTCCATTCCGCCCTGGTTCATGTAAAGAGCGGCATTTATGGCATCGTCTCCTGCAATGAAGCTGCAATCGATGATTCCGCCCACGTTAAGGACAGCGATGACATTCCTAAAGTTCTCCTTGGCTGCCTTTATCATCTCTTTCTCCCCGGCATTAAGGTAAAAATCTCCGTCAGGGAAAATCTCCGATGAGAAGGAAGGCATGCTTCTGCTCTGAGGCCAAGGATTAAACTCCTGATTGCACTCAATGCTGCTGCGATCCCAGCCCTCGCCGGAGAATCTGCATATCATAACAATAGCAGTATCTGAAAATGCTGCTGCATCCTTAAGCATATCTGCAGGAACAGGAACTTCTTCAGTCATTCCGGGAACTCTTCCGGAATCATACTGCTTTTTCATTTCTTCTTTATATAGATCGATCAGGGGTTCATAGACTGAGACGCCCTTAGACTTTAGGCCGTCGTACAAAGAATGTATATAGGCACAGTAAACATCGCCTGAACCGCCGCCACCTTTTACGTAGTCAACGGCTGCCTTGCCCATAAGGACAAGCTTTTTATCTGAGCTAAGAGGAAGTGTACCGTCGTTCTTTAAAAGAACCATTCCCTCCTGTGCTGCCTTTCTGGATACTGCAATGTGCTCACTACTTCCTGTTATTCTCCTGTCTCCTCTTAGCGGAAGAGCAGGCTGATAATTAAGTCTTGCCCATTTTTGCATAAAAAATACACCTCCATAGAATATAGCCACATTTTACCATGTTTAAATGGTATGAAAAGAGCTTTTTTTCTATGAAGGTGTGAAATTTCTATAAATGAGCAGAACTATAAGCCGGGTTATGTCGTGAATGATCATCTATCTAGGACTGCTGTCACCAACAGCCTCAAGCGACCCACCTGAGAGCGAACCGGGCCGGCTCATGGCTCTCTTTTCGGTCTTGCTTCGGATGGGGTTTACATGGCTACTGATGTTACCACCAGCACGGTAGTCTCTTACACTGCCTTTCCACCCTTACCGAATGCAAAGCATTCGGCGGTATATCTCTGTTGCACTATCCTGGGAGTTGCCTCCACCAGACGTTATCTGGCATCCTGCCCTGCGAAGCCCGGACTTTCCTCTCCCGCACCCTTTCGTCTGTGCGGCAGCGATCATCCATCCTGCTCATTAGGAGTCACATTATATCATCTTTTTCTTTTTCTAACAAATATTATTATTGCAGTCAGGACAAATGCAGCTATAAGTACTGTTACAACCACTGATCCTATCGGACGACCGGAGCCTAGTACAGGTGGCACATCTTCTGCGCTAACTACAGGTGCTGCTGCCGGCTCAAGAGTTTCTGTCTGCTCCGGAGCATTTACCTGCGCTGAATCCTCTGCCTTCACGGGAGCTTCATCTTTATTAGAATATGTAGGTTCTGCTGCTGTTTCGGCAGCTTCGTTCTCCATAACTGGCGCTTCTGCTGCCTCTTCCATAGCTGGTGCTTCAGATGCTGCCTCTTCCATGGCCGGGGCTTCGGATGCTGCGTCTTCCATGGCCGGGGCTTCAGATGCTGCATCCATAGCAGGCTCATAGAGTGACGTTGAGCTGCTTGTGTTTGTGATGCCGCCGGTAACCTGCGAAACTGCATAGCTTCCAAGCAGTAAAACTGCAAAGGTTGCTGCTATTGCTGCGTATCTCCTAAATGGCACGACCTTAGCCTTAGGGGTGTCGACTTCCTTTGGAGCTTCCTCCAGTTGCTTCTCAACATTCTGAAGGATGCGCTTTTTCATCTCGTCGTCGACTTTAATATGATCCATTACTTCTTGATACTTACTCAAAATCGTACGCCTCCTTCAAAATATTTTTAAGCTGTGTCCTTGCTCTTAAAAGGTCTGATCTGACAGTCGCCTCCTTACGGTCAAGAATCTTTGCTATCTCTCCGGTTGAATAACCTTCCTGGTAAAAGAGATGGACCACCTCTCTGTACTTAACAGGAAGCTGCTTAACAGCCTCCCATACAAAGGCAAGATCCTGCTCTTCTCTTCCAACAAGCTCCTCCGAGAGTTCATCTGCCTCCCTGACCTTGTTATATTTGATCTTATTCTTACTTATATTAGACGCCACGGTGATAAGCCAGGCCTTCTCGTGTTCGGGCCCGTTAAAATCAGGACTGCTCTGCATATACTTTATCAGTGTATCCTGCAAAACATCCTCCGCATCTTCCATATTATGAAGGTATGAATAAGCAACACGAAGAATCCTGTCCCCATGCTTGTCCATAACTTCTACCACACTCTCCGGCGGTGGTCCTCCGCAAAATAAGCTTAAAAACCTGAATACAAATCGAAACATATCTATCTCCCCGAGGATATTGCACCCTCGGGAGATAGTATAACATATCAGCTTCTCTTTGCCATCATTCTTACAAGATCGTAGAACTCTTCTCTGTAATCATCGGTATAATCAAGCTCTTTGTATGCTTTCATAATGTCTTTAAACTCGATGGTTCCTGAGTAATCACTCTCTGAAAGAAGCATTGCAAACTCTGATACAAGACCTGCAAAAGCAAGGTTGTCACTGGGCTTTTCTGTGAACTTCTCTTTATCTGCAACAAAGGTAAGAAGCTGTGACTTGTCCTCATCAGGCTCTTTGTAACGGATCTTGATGGTTGCAAAGTCATCGGAACCTGTATCTACTGCACTTGATTCAACCTGCTGATACTTAAGGTCGATTGCTGACTGCGCACCTACAGGAATGATCTCATAGAGAGCTACTACTGTGTGACCCGATCCAACTTCTCCGCCGTCCTTTTTGTCGTTATTGAAATCTACAGCGTCCATTACTCTGTTCTCGTAGCCGATAAGTCTGTATGCATTAACAACTGCGGGATTGAACTCAACCTGGAACTTAACGTCTTTTGCAACAGTTACAAGAGTTGAACTCATCTCATCAACAAGAACCTTGTGTGCCTCTGATTCGCAGTCGATGTATGAATAATTTCCGTTGCCATAATCAGCAAGAGACTGAAGTGCATCGTCCTTGTAATTTCCATCACCAAAGCCAAGGACTGAGAGATAAATGCCGTCATCCTTTTTTGCCTTGATAAATCTCTCAAGATCATCGGGATCAGAGATACCTACATTGAGATCACCGTCGGTTGCCATGATAACACGGTTGTTTCCACCTTCGATGAAGTTTTCCTTTGCA
>JAEEGH010018719.1_pt1 | contig 14606 bp, 8 predicted proteins | sample 9134181 | NCBI WGS metagenome assembly JAEEGH01 (sample SAMN16246544, study PRJNA631951) | gut metagenome | biome: gut microbiome; feature: rumen; material: DP-attached | host: Bos | place: Iran: Karaj | collected 2018-10 | reverse complement strand
TAACCAGCCGCCCATTCCAATGTCACCTCGTCGCTAGCCACGTTGGTAACAGCCACAATAGGTGCGGCACAATCGGCTATAGCCATGCATTCGCCTTTGTAGAAGTGGATGGCTGCGCGGTAGGAGTAGGTGCCGCCCGAGTTGCCCGAGTTGTAGTCGGTGAGCGTGTAGGGGCTGCTGTCCCTATAACGATAACGCGCCTTGTTGCTGGCCGATTCATAGTAGCCCGTCAGTCCCGAAGAACTCGTGTGAGTTGAGCCCGCTGGCTGGTTCATGAAGGTGGTCATCATGATGCTGCTGACACCGTCCCACATGAAGGGAGTAGTGAACTCGTAGTGCTGCCATCCCGAGGTGTTCATGGGGTGGGGAGCAGGACCGTACACTAGCTGCTGGTTGTTGGGGTTCTCCAGTGTGGCGTTGCTGATGCTGGTGACAGCGGAGTTGGTCATGAAGATGGTGAACTCCTTGGCGTATGACGAAGAAGCGGTAAAGCCTAGGTCGATGCCGGTGATGCCGCCTGCGGTGAGGCCGGCGGCGGTCAGCTCTGCAGCCGTCCAGATGGTCTGGTAAGCTGTGTTACCGTATGAGCTGTAGGCAATGCAGCCCGACTGGCCGGTGGTCGAATTGCTGTAGTAAACTGTGTCGGCCGTAGTGGGGTCTAGTTCAGCGCAAAGGAGATTGTGTGTGGTGAAAGTGATACTATCCCAAGCACCTTCGCCATCGCTGTCGCAATTGGCACGCACACGAACCTTATATTCAGTGCCTGCCTCCAGACCTGTGAGGAAGATATAGGTGGTATCGGAAGTGAGAGAGGTAGGCGTGCCAGTCGAGTTCACGCTGTCCACCTCGATATCGAAGCCCGTAGGCTCCACAAAGCCGCCACGAGTGGCCCATGAGACCATGGCCGAGCTGACGCTGACCATAGAGCCGTCAACATCCAGTTCTGCCACTTCGGGGCAGGCCGGGAGCAACTCCATTTTGAAGTCGTCGACGTACGCGTACCATGAAGTGCTGGAACGCACAGCCTTCACTGCCATGTAGGCACCATAGCCTTCGAAGCTGCTGAAATCGGTCACATACTCATTCCACATGGTGCTGTTGCCCACATTGACGATGCCCACCTGCTGGAAGGAGTTGATGTCGCTGGGGTTGGTCATCACGCCCACTTGGAACACGGGGCTGTAGCTGGTGCCGCTACTCTTGGCCCAGAAACGCAACTGCAACGAGGTGATAGGATAGATGTCGGTGTCGATGCCCGGCAGCACTACGCATTGGTAGTCGCCATAGGTGCCGGTGGTAGTAGTGTTGTACCAATACAGGCCGCGGCTGCCACCCGTGGTGTGGTTGTAGGTGCTGCTACTGCTCACATAGGGGTAGCCGAAATACTCCGAGCCGTTGTTCAGACGGCCCCAGCAGTTGACCCATGTATGGTTGTTGCTGCTACCCGTGGGGACACCTTCATAGGACTCAAAGCCCATGGTGTAGGGCAGGCTGTCGAGATAGTTGCACTGCGTGCGGATGGTACCGTAGATGTATTCGCTCATGCTGGTGCTGCACTCTGCGGCCACAGCATAGGTATACTCCGTATTGGCAGTCAGCCCAGTGAAGGTATACGAGTTGTCGGTAATATTATATGTAGTATCGCCATTGAAGATGACACGGTAACTGCTTGCGCTGCCCGTATTCCAACTAATGGTGACTTCGTCGATAGTGGAGCTGGCCGTCACATTGGTTGGCGGATTGCACCAATCGTCGGTCAGGAAGATATCGTCGATGGCCATATAGGCAGTCGACGACGGCCGCGGGCACTTGATGGCAATAAAGTTGCCATAGCCCGTATAGCTGGATAAGGGAATCACAAACTGCGTCCATGTAGTAGTAATTGCCGTGCCAGAGAAGGTGTAGACCGGGGTGAAAGTGCTAGCATCAGTCGGGTTGGTCATCACACCCACAATAGGAGCGGGATGGTAGCTAGTGCTAGTGGTCTTGGCATAGAACGCCAGCGTCAAGTCAGAGATACTGTACACGCTGGTGTCGATGCCCGGCAGCACGGCATACTCGTTCATGGCATAACCCGACGAGGTCGTGAAGTACCAATACATACCCTTGGTACCACTATGCACATAGCTGGTGGTGGTAGTAATATAAGGATAGTAGTTATATGTACCGGTGGCATCGTTGATACGGTTCCAGCAATAGGGGAAGGCGTCGGCATACGACACGCTCGAATAGTACGGGTCGCTCTCAAAGCCGTTCTGATAAGGCAGGCTGGAAATAAAATCACAAGCCGTGCGGACGGTGAGCATACGCATCCACGAGGTGTCAGAGCTGCACACTGCCATCAGGTAGAAGTCATACACCGTATTGCCCGTAAGACCCGTGACGGTGCCCATCGTGTCGGTAAAGTCGGCATAAGAGGTATTAGTGTCACCCACCGTAAAGCCTGTGGGACCATAAGCGATAGTCCACGCCGAACCGACGTTGTCGGTCCAGTGGAAATCTATAGAATTAGGCTGCACGCTACTCGTGGCAAACGACTCAGGTCGCGGACAATCGGGAATATCCACACAGCCCACATTGATTTCAAAACCAGAATACTGCACCGAACCATCACTATGGAAAGTAATAGTGATAGGACCAGTTGTGTAGAACGGACCGAAGCTCTGCATCATCGAAACTCCGTAGTCGTCAAACAGCGTCTCGCCGCTAGTTCCCACACCCGAATAGATGCGGAGATAGTCGTACGTGCTCTCTGTATAAGAGCTGCCACTGACCATCAGGGCATGAAGGCTGTCGGAAGGATACACCACCAGTTCGGAACTACTGATGCTGTTGCTATAAGAACCCGAAGGACCACCATCATCATATATCGTGGCGGCACAGGTGCGCAAGGTGTCGCTACCGCTGGTAGCCATATTCATAACAACAAATCCCACGCTAAAGCTGACCGGACCGTACCAAACGCTGCTGTCGCTAGAGCAGATGGCTCTTACGTATGCATCATACATACCAGTCGGCAAATAGCTAACCGTAAAGCTAGTGTCGTAGGCAGAGCCAACGTTGACCACTGCCGTGTCGGGATTGAAACCGCTAGGTCCCCATGCCACTACCCATCCGGTAGGATCTGTGGCTTCGGGCCAAGTGAACTCCACCTCGTCGTCGTCAACAGAGACAGACAAGTCGGTAGGAGGCAAACAGAATGAACCAGTAGAATAGCTGAAGGTGGCCTTGGGCAGGAACGTCTCCACGCCACCATCGTCACCGTCATAAATAGAATTAAGCGGAGCATAGCCGTAGACGTACACAGAGGCGCCACTGCGGGTGATGCCGTACCAATAGTTTTCACTATAAGTGGCTTCAGTGGTGGTGATGTCCACCAGCAGGTTGCCGCCCTGATAGGAGTAGGGTAAGGTAAAGTTGAACACCTGTGTGGCGGTGGTGCCATTCACCACTCCAGTCCACACTGTGACTGCTCCAGTGGTCGACACAAGGTCGGTGAGCACCGAGTCTGCAATCTCCTTCAACTTGACGGTTACCGTTGTGCCCCATGGCGATGTGGCAACTTGCGACTGGTAGAACGTCAGCGACGTAATGTAGCTGCCGTTCATGTCGGTCAACATACTCGACGGATAAACCATCTGGTTGTGCTGATCCGCATCGCAGTAGTAGCCATAAATCGGGATGTACGTGTTGGTCGCCGTCCCGTTGGCCACTGTCAGCGTCTGTGCATTCATTGCCCATGGCACTGCTAGAATAAGTGCCAACAAAAGCAACATTTTTTGTACATGTTTTTGCATAACAGATACGATTTTTGTTAATAATTAAGTTGACTATATTATTTTATAAATTATCGATTAGACAACATTCCCTAAACTTTAGACCTCGAAATAAACGACTTGCAAAGCTGCCCATTCCAAATTTCCCAAAATATCAAAAAAATACTATACCCATATAAAATAAGGTGCAAAATTACATAAAAGAGGTAATGAAGGAGGATTAATGTGACAAAATGCCAAATAAAGTGGCAAAAAAGCCATTTTTCGCCCCTAAAATAGCTAAAACGCTACCGAACGACCCCCGATTTCCAACATCACTTCACCCATAAAAATAGGCAATAGGGCTCACGATACAGACTTTCGCCACTATTATTGTGCCATATTTGAAATAGTGCGTATTTTTGCAACTGTATTAACAGAGCGTTTGGTTAATACTGAGGTTAATTTGTGAAGCCACGGCAATTTATTTGCTGTGGCTTTTTTTTGATCTTTGCCGTGATTCTTTTCAACCTCCATCCAGGGGGCTATAAGTATGATGTCACAGCCACACCCCAACCCCGTAGGGCCGAGAAAGAAAAGGTTCGAGAGTCTGTCAAATAATAACGAAGGGGACTTACAGCAACTGGGAGGCAAAGGTTTTGCCGACAGGCACCACACGGTCGCAGCCATTCAGATGGATGATGATGCCATCTTTCTCTTTGCTCACCGACTTAATGTTATGCTTATTGACTAAATACTGGCGGTGGCAGCGCACAAAGCCTTCTTGCTGTAGCTGAGCCTCGAGCTGCTTCATGGTGTTGCGGACGATGCGCGTGGCCACTCGGCCACAGTCGAGGTAGTTGATGCAAATGTAGTTGTCGACGGTCTCAACATAGAGGACGTTCTCGCGCGGCAGGGCAAAGTCAAAGTCGCCCGCACGGTTCTTGATGCGCAGCATGTCGGAAAGGATGGGCTTGGGGGCAGAGTCTTCAGCCACAGGTGCTGCAACTTCGGTAGCGGGAATACGAGTCTGAGAGTTGTCGAGCCGATTCTTGAGTTCGAGCGACTGCTGGTAATAGGCAGCCCGTTCGGCTCGGACGGTCTCAAGTTCGGAGTTAAGGGTCTCGGCTTGCAACTGCAAATCGTTGTTCAGCTGGTTGATATGCTTATTGTGTACCAACACGTCGATAGTGACGGACATAAGGGCGACAATGAACATGGGCACCATGTAGAGCCCCAGCAGGTCGAGGGTAACCCGCATGAGCATTTGATAAAACATGACCATGTCGTTCTCGCCTAGCAAGTCGCCTAGCAGAGAGACGAGAAAGTCAATAAGCAAAAACTCGATGGAAACCCAAAGCATAACGTTGCCAAAGGTCCAATGGGGACGCACCTTGAGGGCATTGTAGAGAAGTATGCGACTAGCTATGAGTATGACGTAGCCTACCATGAGCAGCTGGATAAGGTATATCTTGGCATCAATGGGTATGGGGATGGAACCTGTCTCGTTGAACATGCCTAACGGATGGTAGACAAAGAAAAAAATGAGGGACGCCAGCCCATAGAAAAGCAGAAAGAAGAGCACTCCCCTCTTAGTAGAGACGAACGACGGTATCTGAATACTACTTGTCATACGAACAACAGATTATAGTATAACATATAAAATCCAACCAACTGCAAACCACGAAACTTCTATCCGTCCTGTTACCACAAAAGGGAAGGTCACTTTGTGTGTCGACAAGGCAAGCAGAAGTTTCTATTCCTTCACACACAAAATGCAAAATTACAACTTTTTTTTCTCTCTCGCAGTGTTTTTTTTGTCACCCATGATCCATCAAATCGATAGCAATATATAATTCAGCCAGTTAAGCTAGACTATAAGCAGACCATATTAACATTTTCAGACATTCGGTTTGTCGTATTTCGTTTGGTCGTTACGCATGTTTAATCCAACATCCAAGGATTCTGGTATCCCAAATACGGCTTGCCCTTGCACCCTACGGTTCCGCCCCTCTCTCGGGCTCCTCCCCTGCCTCTCTCCCATTTTGCATCCTCTATCTTCCCGCCCCATCATCTGTTCCCGATTCACCCCCCTTGCTGCCGCCATGTCCATAGGGTGGGGAGGCCCCCTACCCGCTATCGGTCCGTTTCTCTATCGTTCGATTACCGCATCACGAGTGGAATTCAGAGCGAACAACCGCTAACTACCTATCATCGAAAGCATTTAGACACCACAAGTACAAACCAAGGGCAGCACTTACAGAAATCGGAACAAACCCATGCTAGCAACACCTATCACTATTCACTAATCACTCTTTTTGATGCTCTGGGCAATAAATATCGAAAAAAAGCGTTTTGAATCGGTATTTTATGAGTAATGATAACATATAATGTATAAAGTTTCTCAGCGTCGATAAGAAAAATGGTTTCGTATAGCGATCTGACTTTGGAGAATGGGTTGCGCCTGCTGCTGCACCGCGACACGACTACACCGTTGGTTACGGTGAACCTGCTTTACGGTGTAGGGTCGCGCGACGAGCGCAGCGACCGCACGGGCTTGGCGCACCTAATGGAGCATCTGATGTTTGGCGGCACCCGCGAATACCCCGATTTCGACCGCGTGGTGGACGACCTCGGGGGTGAGAGCAACGCCTTTACTAACAACGATTATACCAACTACTACCTGACCCTTCCGGCACAGCATCTGCGCGAGGCCCTACATCTGGAGGCCGACCGCTTGCGCGGCGACTGGAATATCGATGGGGAGTATTGGAAAGCGCTGGATGTGCAGAAACGGGTGGTGACGGAGGAATACAACCAACGCTATATGAACCAGCCCTACGGCGACGCATGGATGCTGCTGCGGCCACTTTGCTACAAGCTGCATCCCTACCGCTGGTGTACGATAGGTGCCGACATAAGGCATGTGCAGGAGGCTACGGCGGACGAAGTGCGAGAGTTCTTCAGCCGCTACTATCGTCCTAGCAATGCTACGCTGGCAATCGCTGGCAACATCGACATGGAGCAGGCGACGAATTGGGTGCGACAGACATTGGGCAGCATAGGACAGCCATCACAGCCCCTGCACCGCGCAAGGACGACCTTCGACGAGCCCGAGCAGACGGAGGCCCGCCGGCTGGAGGTGGAGCGCGAGGTGCCCAACACAGCCATATACAAGGCGTGGGTGATGTGTGACCGGTGGTCGGAGGATTATTATGCCTACGATATGCTGAGCGATGTGCTGGCAAGCGGCCACTCTTCGCGCCTGTACCGTCGGCTGGTGGTGGAGGAGCAGCTGTTTGCCGAAATCAACGCCTATATCACGGGCGACTTGGACAAGGGACTCTTTGCAGTGAGCGGCAAACTGCGCGAGGGGGCCTCCACAGGACAGGCCGAGAGAGCCATCGACGAGGAGATAGACCACCTGCAGCAGGCACCCGTCGAAAGCCACGAACTGGAGAAAGTGGCCAATCGATTTGAGAACACGTTCGTGTATTCGCAGTACAAGGCCTCGGACCGCGCCCTGAGTCTCTGCTATTTCGATATGATAGGACAGCTGGAGCTGGTGAACCATGAACCCGAATGCTACCGCAGGGTGACACCCGACGGCCTACAACGGGTAGCGAAAAGGCTGACACCCGAACGCTGCTCGACGTTGATAATGGAAAAAGTGAAAAGAGATAGTAAGCAATGAACTGGTCACAGTTCACTAAAATGATATAACTAATGTCGTTCAAGGAGTTTGTTAAAGACGGATTGACCTATGTGGGGGATAAGATAGCCTCCATCCCCTATAAGGATATAGCTCGCAGCATCATCCGGTTTATCGGCGACCTGCTGCACCGCACATTGTTTACCGTGCTGCTGCCCAAGCGTTACCGCTCGCTGACGAAGCAACAGATATATACCATCATTTTCAAGTCGGACACGCCGGCAGGCAAGCGGTTCGACATCTGGCTGCTAATACTCATCGGAGCGAACATCGTCACCATCATGCTAGAAAGCATGGCGGGTGCGGCGCATTGGTTCTCGGTGTTGATGAAGGCTATAGGATGGCTGTTCACCATCTTGTTCACCTTTGAATATTACCTGCGCATCTACTGCCTCAAGCGACCGTGGAAGTATGTACTCTCGGTGTTTGGTATCATCGACTTCCTTTCGATCTTCCCCGCCTACCTGAGCCTGTTTGTGCCCGCGGCCTCTACTATGTCCGTGCTACGGTTGATGCGAGTGTTGCGCATCTTCCGCATCTTCAAGATGCAACGCTTCTTAGATGAGAGCCGATTCCTTATCAACGCCTTGCAGAGGAGTGCAGTGAAAGTATTGATTTTTATGCTGTTTGTATTTATCATGGCAGTCATTCTGGGTGCTACGATGTATGGCATCGAGGGTGGCGTGAACCCCGCCATAAGCAGCATCCCCGAAGGCATCTATTGGGCGGTGGTGACTATCACCACAGTAGGATATGGCGACATAGCCCCAGTGACGCATACCGGACGGTTTGTGTCGATATTGGTGATGCTGCTGGGCTACTCTATCATAGCCGTACCGACGGGCATTGTGGCGGGCGAGACCATAGAGGAATATAGGCAGCAGCGGCAACACCACCGACGGAATAGAAACCATCGCCGACCCGAGGCCGACAACTACGCTACTACTGCTGAGAGCAACACTTCGGGACCCGCCTACACCGACGACGGCGAAACGCCCCCTCTCTCCTCGCCCACACGAAAGTCGTGGGACGACGACCCTGGGGCCAGAATCACTCCCGAGGACCTATTGTAACAAATTAAAAATTAAGAATTAATAATTAAGAATTAAAAACCAATATGTCTGCCCCACAAAAAAAAACAGACATAACATGTAAGATTTCGAGGGATTGTACGTCATAATAATAGACACTATAGGAACTATAAAATATAGAAATAATAATAAACTAGAGATTATATGAGAAAAACCATCATTTTGCTGCTGCTGGGGCTAGGTTGTTACACTGGCTGGGCCCAGCATACGGTGAGCGGCACTATCACCGATGCCCGTACGGGCGAAACCCTTATCGGGGCCACAATCTACGACACTATCTCAAAAAAAGGGACAGTGACCAACCAACATGGGCGTTACACGCTCACGCTAAAGGAGGAGAAGGCAGTGGTCCGCATTTCGTTTGTGGGGTATGAGCCCCAGTTCCACCCGCTGGCGATGAGTCAGAACCACCGACTGGACGTAAAACTGCATGGGTCGGTGATGCTGCAGGAGGTGACGGTTCGTGGCGAACGCATCCAGCATGTGGAGAGTTCGCAAACTAGCGTCGTCGAGCTGCCCGTGGAGCAGGTGAAGGCGGTGCCGGTCATCTTTGGCGAGACCGACGTTATCAAGGTGGTGCAGCTATTGCCCGGCGTACAGAGCGGTGCGGAAGGCATGTCGGGCATGTATGTGCGCGGCGGCGGTCCCGACGAGAACCTGTTTCTGCTGGACGGCGTGCCGATGTACAACGTGAACCACTTGGGCGGCTTCTTCTCAGCGTTCAACAGCGACGCGGTGAAGAACATCAGCCTCTACAAAGGCAGCTTCCCCGCCCATTTCAGCAGCCGACTGAGCAGCGTGCTCGACATCACCACCAACAACGGTAACGACAAAGAGTATCACGGCGGCTTGAGTGTGGGACTTATCTCCGCCAAGTTCAACGTGGAAGGTCCTATCGTAAAGGAGAAGACCACCTTCAGCATCTCGGGACGGCGCACCTACGGCGACGTGCTGATTCAGCCTATCATTGCCATAGTGGCAGCTACGGAAGGCCTCTCTGGCAGGACCAATGCCGGTTACTATTTCTACGACCTCAATGCCAAGGTGACACATAAATTCAGCGACCGCAGCCGCCTCTATGCCTCCTACTATATGGGCGACGACGCACTGTATGCCCGCTTCAAAGTGGGAAACGGCTATGTGGTGGACGAAAGCATGCGACTGGGCTACAATTGGGGCAATATCGTGGGCAGTCTGCGTTGGAACTATGAGCTCTCGCCCAAGCTCTTTATGAACGTGACTGGGGCCTACACCCGCTACCGCAACAACCTCAGCCTGTCGGAGCTGTCGGGACATCAAGACTACGACAACACCGGGCACCTCATCAACTATGGCGACACGCTAACCGTTCGATTCAATTCGGGCATCGAGGACATTACGGCACGTGCCGACTTCGACTACGCCCCGACCCCCGACCATGCGATAAAATTCGGCGGGCAGTATATCCACCACCTATTCAAACCTGAGACCTCCAGCTTCCTTGAGTCGTTCAACTACCAAACCTCGCAGTACCGTTTCGACACCGTCCTAGGGCAGAGCCGCGTGGGTGCCAGCGAGCTAATGGCCTACGCCGAGGACGACTGGCGCATCAACGACAAGTTCAAGGTCAATTTCGGCTTGAACCTCACAGGCTTTGCCGTGCAGGGCAAGTTCTACCCAAGCCTCCAGCCCCGACTGAGCGGACGCTGGCTTATCACCGACCGCCTCTCCGCCAAAGTGGGCTATGCCTATATGACACAATACCTGCACCTGCTGAGCAACAGCAGCATCAGCCTACCCACCGATCTGTGGGTGCCCGTCACCGCACGTATCACGCCTATGACCTCACAGCAGGTGGCGGCAGGACTGTTCTACAACCTGATGGACATTGTAGACCTCTCGGTCGAAGGCTACTACAAATATATGGACAACCTGCTCGAATATAAGGACGGAGCCTCGTTCTGGGGTAGCTCGCAAGGCTGGGAAGACAAGGTGTGCATGGGTCGCGGATGGTCGTACGGCATCGAGTTCCTTGCTCAAAAGAATATTGGCAAGTTCACTGGCTGGATTGGCTACACTTGGAGCCACGCCGACCGCCTCTTCGACCGTCCCGGTCAAGAGCTGAATGGCGGCAGAGTGTTCCCAGCCAAGTATGACCGCAGGCACGATGTGAGCCTCGTCGCCACCTACAAGTTCACCGACAAAATCGACGCCAGCATCAGCTGGGTCTTCTCCAGCGGCAACGCCGCCACATTGGCAATGCAGGAATTCGACGCCATTGAGCACACGTCCGACGAGTATTATTACGGCCTGACACCCTACATCAGCAGCCGCAACAATTACCGCCTGCCCAACTACCACCGTATGGACGCAAGTGTCAACTTCCACCGCGACCTCAAGCGCGGCCATCGCACCATCAACATCAGTGTCTACAACCTCTACAACCGAAAGAACCCATACTTGGTATATCAAGGGTCTGACTATAGCTGGCTGGTCGACGGCTATGGCGAAACCAAATACCTGAAACAGCTCTCGCTCTTCCCCATCATCCCGTCTATTAGTTACACATGGACTTTTTAAATTGAAAGTTGAAAATTGAAAATTGAAAATTTGCTGACATATCAACATATCAACACATAACATAACTCGAATCATGAATAAAAGAGTTTTTCCCTTCATATTAGCCACCTTGGTAACCTTGGGCTTCTCCTCGTGCGAGAAAATCATAGAATTTAACGGCGAAGTTACCGACCCATACCTTGTGGTCATATCCAAGCCCCAAGCCGACAGCACCTGGATGCTGCGCGTGTCGCAGAGCCGTTTCTTCCTCAGCAATGCCGAGGTTCCCGCTATCGACAACGCCCAAGTGATTGTCGCCGTCAACGGCAACGAGAGTACCGCCTCCAGCGAAGGCGACGGAATGTACAACACCGGCATCGTGCCACAACCAGGCGACAGCCTGAGCATACGCGTCATATCACCCCACCTGGGCGAAGTGAGTGCCGGCTGCCGCATACCCCAACGGCCTGTGGTGTCGGACTTCACCATCGAATACGACACTACCATGAACGAACACTGGTGGACCGACATTGACGACAGTGTCCATGTCAATGGTTACGTCGAAGGCGACATCAAATTGCACTTCAAACTCCACGACCCCTCCGAAGAGCGAAACTATTACATGGTGCGTCTTGCCACCAAGACATGGGGGAGTTGGCAATACAGCTATATTACCATCGATGACGACATTCTTTTCGACATTGATGCCACCAACGAGGTGTTCGACCTATACGAAGAGGAAGACAACAGTGGCAACGCCATCAGCTTCACCGACGAACGCATCAACGGCAACGCCCACCCTATCACCATCAGTGTTTATATCGGACATGTCTCTCCGAACACCTATTTCGACACCCCCGACCAAGAGCTTGAACTCTCTCCCACCCGCTTAGAAGTCTATGCCATCAGCCGCGACCAATACCTGTACACCAAGACCCTCAAAGCCGCCAACAACTACGACGGCTTCATGCAGGTGATCTCAGAGCCTGTGCAGGTGCACACCAACATCGAAGGGGGCATCGGCATACTGGGAGCCTCGTCCAAGGTGGTCATCAACGTCTTTGAATAGCCACATGCCACGCATCCTCGTCACCGACAAGACCCACTCCGTGCTGCAGCAGACACTGGAGGCTGCAGGACATGCGGTAGTGGTGGACACCACCGTCTCCTACGACAGCCTCCTAGAGCAGATAGGGCAATACGAGGCGTTGGTGGTGCGCAGCAAGATTAATATCGACCGCCACATCCTCGACCACGCCCGCCACCTGCGCTGTATAGGGCGTGTGGGTGCCGGCATGGAGACAATCGACGTGGACTACGCCGAAAGCCTGGGCATCCGCTGCCTCAACTCGCCCGAAGGCAACCGCGACGCGGTGGGCGAACATGCCCTAGGACTACTCCTTGCCCTGATGGACAACATAGCCCGCGCCGATGCCGAAGTGCGGCAAGGCCTATGGCAACGCGAAGCCAACCGAGGGCTGGAAATCAAGGGACGCACCGTCGGCATCATCGGCTTCGGCAACATGGGCAGCGCCTTCGCCCAACGGCTGCAAGGCTTCGAATGCACCATCATTGCCTACGACAAGTACAAGCCCACCGGCTATGCCCCCGCCTATGTTCAGGAGGCCACCCTTGCCGAGCTACAGGAGCGTGCCGAGGTGCTGAGCCTCCATGTGCCGCTCACCCCCGAAACACACCACATGGTCGACCGCCACTTTATCCAACACTTCAGCCACCCCTTCTACCTCATCAACACCTCGCGCGGTGCGGTGGTAAACACACCCGACCTAGTCGAACAGATGGAGAGAAAACACATTCTCGGTGCCGCCCTCGACGTGATTGAATACGAAGACATGAGCCGTGACGGCCTCGACCTCGAGCACCTGCCTTCCGCCTTCCAATATCTGATTGACTCGCCTCGCACCGTCCTCACCCCCCATGTGGCAGGCTGGACGGTCGAATCGCGCTTTAAGCTTGCCAAGGTACTGGCAGACAAAATTGTTCATACACTCTCCCATTAACGCCATATAGATATGCTAATCGTCAAAGACTGCATCGTTTCCGAAGACATCGCCGACCAGTGTTTCTGCTGCGACCTTGCCCAATGCAAAGGCCAGTGCTGTGTGGAAGGCGACTGCGGAGCCCCCCTGCTCGAATCCGAGATACCCATCCTTGAGCGCATCCTCCCCTCTGTCGAACCCTACATGACCCAAGAAGGGCTTGAAGTGGTCCACAGCCAAGGCGTGTCGGCACTCGACAACGCTGCCGAGCCCTGCACCCCGCTAGTCAACGACCGCGAATGCGCATACGTGGCGTGGGGAGAAGACGGCACCGCCTTCTGCGCCATCGAACAGGCCTACCGCGACGGCAAGATTGACTGGCCCAAACCCGTCAGTTGCCACCTCTACCCCCTCCGCGTGGACGAATACGGCGAATTCAAGTCCATCAACTACCACCGCTGGGACGTGTGCCGCTGCGCCGTCGGCAAAGGCAAGGAATGCGGCGTGCCCCTCTACCAATATCTCCGCGAGCCCCTCATCCGCCGCTTCGGCGATGATTGGTATGAGGAACTGCTGGAGCAGTGTGCCATGTTCAAAGCACGCTAGACTCTCGACACGAAGAAAATTTAACAGCCTGAACAATATTTTTCGGCAAGAAGTGTTATTGCATCATCATGGATAAGGAAATAAGAAAACACTATGCCATCGTTTGGTGGCTGATGGGCGCGATACTGGTCATCGACCAGATGGTCAAAATTTGGGTAAAAACACACATGCATATCGGCGAGGATATTCCGCTGATAAGCAATTGGTGTCTGCTCCATTTTGTCGAAAACGAGGGCTTTGCCTTCGGAATGAAACTGGGCGGCAGCGCAGGCAAGATTATCCTCACACTGTTCCGACTGGTGGCATCTGCTGCACTGCTATGGTTCTTGATATACAAGGTAAACCGCGGTATGCGTAAGCCATTAGCCGTGTGTCTAGGGCTGATTGTGGTAGGTGCTGTGGGCAACTTGATAGACAGCTGCTTCTACGGCCTGATATTCAATGAGAGCTACTACAACGTGGCCCAGATGTTCCCACCTGAAGGAGGGTACGCACCACTGCTGCAAGGACGGGTGGTGGATATGTTCTACTTCCCACTGATTGACACGGTGTGGCCCACATGGGTGCCTTTTGTGGGCGGCAGACCGCTAGTATTCTTCAACGCTATATTCAATGTGGCAGACTCTGCCATCACAATTGGTACTATTTGGTTAATCGTCGACCAGCTATTTTTTGCAAAAAAGGAGGAAGAAGATACCATTTTGCAGACCTCCGACACCCCCATAGACGAAAAATAATAGCCGAGGAAACCAGCACGTTGCATTTTTTTTTGAAAAAATATTTTGCTGATTAAAAAAAATGTAGTACTTTTGCACCCGATTTCGAGAGAGAAATTGATGGCGTTGTAGCTCAGTTGGTAGAGCAGAGGACTGAAAATCCTTGTGTCACTGGTTCAATTCCAGTC
>JAEEGH010018716.1_pt1 | contig 14607 bp, 11 predicted proteins | sample 9134181 | NCBI WGS metagenome assembly JAEEGH01 (sample SAMN16246544, study PRJNA631951) | gut metagenome | biome: gut microbiome; feature: rumen; material: DP-attached | host: Bos | place: Iran: Karaj | collected 2018-10 | reverse complement strand
GTATCGGGATGACAACGGTTATATGATCGAAAACATTATTCACTTCTTACTAAATGAATCATGAAGTGTACGAATCGACCATGTGATTGAACAAATGATCTAACTATTTTTATAATAACATTGTATGTAACATATATGGTTTCTCAGTTAATGAAGAGTTCTCGTTGCTACCTTCCACATTTCACCAAGGTAACGCTACCATCAGGTCCGTGTGAGAGTTCTCTCATACAGGTTCAAGTCCTGCTATCCGCACTCCAAAACAGCCTCGAGATCAATGTCCCGGGGCTGTTGTTTTTTGCTTGATTGAGAAAGAATTCAAGGTTGACTGAGAGTTCAAGATGAAGTATCATTTCAGTGGATTTTGTATGCATAAGGATTAGAAAAACCACTAATACTTTTCCGTACCAGTCCAAAAAAGAATTCAAAAAGGTTACAAACAATATTGATTTTCTCCTCTAAATTGTGTATAATACAATATGGAGGCGAAAATTATGATTTTGACGACTTCAATGCTGATGGATCAATTGCAAAGATACAGCGATCCGGCAGGCAAGATATTACGTATGAAGCGTGAAGGCAAACTATTTCAACTTACTCGCGGCATTTATGAAACGGACAAGAACGCTCCAGGATACTGCCTTGCCGGCGCGATCTTCGGACCGTCTTATCTGTCGTTCGAGTATGCGCTGTCGGTTTACGGACTGATACCCGAAGCGGTTTATACGTTCACTTCTGCCACGTTCAATAAGAAAAAGGCAAAGGAGTACGAAAACCATTTTGGCAGATTCACCTACCGTGACGTGCCGTCGGAAGCATATCCGTTCGGGATTGTCATTAAGGAAGAAAACGAGTATGTTTACCAAATGGCAACACCGGAAAAAGCACTATGTGACAAGCTCTATACCATGCCACCCGTGATGAGTCAAAAGGAAATAGAAAGAATGCTCTTCGAAGATCTTCGGATCGACAGAACGGAGTTTGAAAAGCTGCATGTAGACAAGATATTGCAAATCGGGGATAGGTATCACAGCAACAATCTTAAGTATTTGTTGAAGTACCTGCGGAGGAATGAAAAATGAACCACGTAATCGATGAAATGCTGAACAAATATCAGGCAGAAGGACTTGCCGACAAGAAGAACGCGATCAAAGAGATCATGCAGGAAATCGTTTTATGTGGCCTTTCTCGTGCGGGATTCTTCAAAAAGGCAGCGTTTTACGGCGGAACGGCGCTTCGCATTTTCTATGGTTTGGATCGTTTTTCGGAAGATTTGGACTTCTCATTGATGGCGCCGGACGATTCTTTTGAGCTGTCCGAATTCTTCCCGACACTCAAAAAGGAGATTGCTTCTTACGGCTTGAACGTGGAAGTCACCGAAAAGGAGAAAACGAAGGAATCCGCAATTCGCTCTGCGTTTTTGAAAGGCAATACGAGAGAGCATATGCTTCTGTTTTACGCCTCCGATCCGGCGGCGAGCGCTATTGCGGGGAATGAAACGATAAAAATCAAATTTGAGGTAGATACAAACCCTCCGGCGGGAGCGACTATCGAGCACAGGTACCGCTTGCTGCCCGCGCCGTATGAAGTAACATTGTACGATATGCCGTCGCTGTTTGCGGGCAAGGCGCACGCGGTGATCTGCCGCGCATGGAAGAGCCGGGTTAAGGGCAGAGATCTCTACGACTATGTTTTTTATCTTTCACGCGGAGCCGCACTCAATACCGAACACTTGAAAGCACGGCTGGTGCAGTCAGGTGTTTGGAAAGCGGAATATCCGTTCAACGTTGCCGACGCAAAAAATCTGCTCTGCGCCCGTTTTGATACGATCGATTACACGCAGGCGAAAGAAGACGTCCGCCCGTTTATCAAAGACAATGCCGCGCTTGATTTGTGGGGTGCAGACTTCTTCAAACAGATTACGAATGAATCAAAGCTATGAAAACATAATAAGAGGTGACTTTACTTGGATAATTCGAATAAACACTTCTTCCCAGACAAACCGTGGCTTCCATCTCCGGATGAATGGAAAAACACATGGAGAGATGATTGGCGAATAATGGGTCAAGAAGGCTACCTACTGGACAAGGTCTTGATTTACATTCAGTTTGACCGTTCTTTATGCATAGAAGATTTTGATAAGTGTGAGTTCTGTTGTAAGGCTTTTGATAAAGATGACACGCAGAATGAATTTGCTTATTTTGAACCAAATAAAAGGAGATGGATATGCAGAGATTGTTTTAATGATTTCAAGGATCATTTCCGCTGGACTGTTTACGAGGGAACGGAGAATATTTAGATGAATAATAAGAACTGAGTGTTTTTGTTAAGAATAAAAGGTTTTTAGATCGGTGAGTTATCTGCTGAAACCATTTCCACCAAGGTAACGCTACCATCAGATAAATAGTCTGACGTCAACGCACGCGAAAAAGGTCCAAACGCCTCCTAAAGAACGTTCAAACGTCATTTTCAGAGGCGCCATTTGCATAAACTCCCAAAATAATGTAGAATGATCCGGAATACCGACCACGGGTCTGACGCTGACAAGGCGTTTTTTCAGCGTGACCTTACCTACTAAGATACAAGGCTGGTGACGAAAATGTTTAAACTTTCCGGACTCAAAAGATCCTCAAAGACCGCGATAAAGCTCTTTTTAGCGCTGGTCATCGTGTTGACGGCTGCAGCGCTGTGCATTGCCTGCGGCAGGACCGGCGATAAGCCCGCCGCCACGGGAACGCCTGACAGTATCGTCTCGAATCCCACTCCCGCGGGCACCGATGACAGCGGCGCCACCGAGGCTCCCGACGTTTCCGCCGCGCCCACAGACGCTCCGGAAGTTACCGGCGTTGTCCCGGAGGTCACGGACGCGCCTACAGACGCACCTGAGATAACGGACGTACCGGCCACGGAGCAGCCTACCGAGGCTCCCACCGAGACGCCTTCTCCTTCTCCTGCTCCTACGGAAGTTCCTACGCCGGAACCCACGCCTGAGCCCACGGCCACGCCTACTCAGAAACCTACTCCGACTCCCACGCAGAAGCCTACTGCAACACCCACGCAGAAGCCCACGCCTACGCCTACCCAGCGTCCCACGGCCACGCCTACGCAGAAGCCCACATCCACACCCGAGCCCACGCCCTATAAACCCAGGACCAGCGTCACCGGCTTTACGCTTCCCGCGGACAACACCGAATACAGCAAAGATCTGGCGCTCGCGCTCCTGCATATGTGCGCAGACGATAAGAGCAAGGAAGGCACCGCTGCGGCTATGCAGAATGCCGGGCTGGAAGTCCTCGTACAGAAGAATTACGACAAGAGCAAGACCGACAGTTCCCACACTTCCCCCTACTCTCTGGGCGCCGGCACTATCAAGGTAGGCGGTGTCAAGAAGACCGTTTACGTGATTACCATTGCCCCCACCAACAACGCCGAGTGGGTCTCCAACTTCGACTTCGCTCCCTCCCATTCCGACGACGTGCTGTTTGCCGAAAACTTCTATCAGGCGGCGCTTGACGCATATAACAATACCAAAAACTACGTGCTGAAGGATCCCGACGCGCTCCTGGTGGTGTGCGGCTACTCGAGAGGCGGCTCCGTTGCCAACCTTCTCGGATATATGTACAACGAAGCCAGGGATACGGCGCTGAACTACACCTACGCCTTCGCGGCCGGTCTGACGCTCCATAAGAACGAGGGCGACCCTGACAATTCCGGCTACTGGGGCAACGTGTTCAACGTTATCAATTCCGCGGATCCCGTGGCCGAGATGCCTCTGAAAGAACAGGGCTTCTACCGCATGGGCAACGACGTGGTCCTCCAGGGAGGCACCGTGTCGGGCACCTGGACGAACCTTAAGAGAGACCTTTTAAAGATCGCTCCCACCATCTCTTCCTACTATAATGACAAGCATTCTCTCACCGGCCCCGGCCTGTCCGACAACGGCATGACGCTTTTCGACCTGATCTCGCGGCTGATCAGAGAAGTCATTGCCTCCGGTGTCACCGAATTCGGAGCCGATACGCTTACTGCGATCAAGAACCTTGACGTGGTAAAAGTGATCCTCACCATCGACCGCACCAGCGACCTTTACCCCATCAGAAAGCTGATCGAGCCGCTGACCGGAGGCACGGTGCAGATGCTGCTTGCCGCCGCCGCGTATTATCCCATCATCGAAGCGCATCAGGAGAGCACCTACGTTTCGCTGCTGAGCGCGTAAACGGCGCAAAAAAGCCGGCAGTCCTCCGGCGCTGTAAACAATGGCAAAGGCCCGGGTGAACGAAGCCCGGGCCTTTTTTCACTCTCTTCGCGGCATCCCTCACTGAATGTGCCTGAATCCGCTGCCTATTATCTCGCTGCTTGTGGTGATGATCACGAAAGCGTCCGGATCCACCGTGTGCACGTACCTCCTCAGCCTTGAAGCCTCGAACCTGCGGCAGACCGTATACAGGATCGTCTTCTCCTCCCCCGTAAACGCGCCCTCAGCCTTTATGACCGTAGCGCCCCGGGACAGGTCGTCCAGTATGAACTTCTTGATCTCTTCCGGCTTCGTGGTGATGATCGTGAAATATTTGGAGCTGTTGAAGCTCTCGATGACCGCGTCGATCAGGAATCCCCTGATGAAAACGCCTACCACGGAAATGATTCCGATCTCCACGTCGAACACGAAGAACGCCGTTATCGCCACGAGGAAATCCACGCAGAGCAGCGCCTTGCCCACGTCCAGAGGAGTGTATTTTTTAAGTATCATGGCGATTATATCGGTGCCGCCGGAAGTCGCCTCGAAGTGGAAGATCAATCCGCTGCCTACTGCCGTTATCATAATGACGCAGCACAGCTCCAGCATCGGCTCGTCGGTCAACGGCGCGTTGACCGGCCATATAAATTCCAGCACCTGCAGGAAACCCGCGTACACCATCGAACAGTATATGGTCCGGATGCCGCAGGATCTGCCCAGAAAGATGAATCCTATAATGAGGAGCAGCACGTTCAGCGCGACGATGATGGTGGAAGTGCTGAAACCGGTAAGTTTACCAAGGGCAATACCGATGCCGCTGACGCCTCCGATCGTAAATCCGTTTGGTATCTCGAACAGATGCACCTCCAGCGCTATCAGCATCGATCCCAGCGTAAGCAGCAGGTATTCGGTCAATATCTTGCCCCTGCTCTTTTTCTCTCCTTCGAGCGGCGCCGCGGCTTCTTTAATATCTCCGTTGCTTCCCTTCCTGACCTTCAAGGTCTTACCCCCTCAAATAATTTACTAACAGTTCAGCCGCGTGATACAGCGAATTATCCAGGCGCTCTACGCACATAAGCACCAGCACATCTCCCTCTCCCAGTTCGGCAAGAGATTCCATCACCACCGGCGTCCTGTAATCAAGTTCGGTCCTGTGGGCGAAAGTGGATTTCCCGAAATCTTTCGACATAAACGTTGACATGGCATGCCTGAAAGAATCGCCGATGACCACCAGTTTCTTGTCCGCGTACAACGCTCCCGGCGTAAAGAACTGCGAAAGTTCCGTCGGCGAGGAAGTGACGTGGTTTTCGTAATTCTGGCGGGTGGTCTCCAGGTTGCCCTTATATGATACGGACCATTCTCTGTACGTCGTGGAATATCCGCTGAAATTGGACAGGTCTCCGCCGGTGCGGGTGGTCTCTTTCACGTTAAGTTCGAACACGTTGGTGGTGGCCAGGCCCAGCGCCCGGTACACGGCCATGGTGCCGGTGAATCCGCCCAGAGAGTTCCAGTGGGTATCCTGCTTGTAGAACACGTCGTAGAATATCTTGGTGAGTTCAAGTTCCGATTTGGGATACAGATATTTCACGGTGCTGTTGTTCTGCATATATTCCAGCATCACGTCCTGGCGCTTCTTCTCGTTTTCGATCTGATAGTTGGGCATATACTCTGGGTACATCTGCTCTTTATTGGGGGCCACCAGGATCACCAGGTCGATGCCTTTCGCTCTGCATGCAGCGTCAAGCTGTTCGAACATGAGCCTCCAGCTGTTCATCGTCGCCTGGTCGAGCAGGTTGGTGCCGCGGTAATAACCTTCAGAGTCGTTGCCCGAATAGAACAGCCAGTCCCGCTTTCCGAATATTGCCGCGCCGCCGTAGCTGGGGGCAAGGTACGTGTTGTTGACGATCTTCGCCTCCACGTTTTCAAGACTGTATTCTCCGCACACCCTGCAGCGCTTTAAAGTGTAGCCGTAATTGTCCATATCCGCCGTGCTGCTCATAACGACGCGCATATCGTGAGCGACCTTGGGTATGGTCTCGGTCCTGGTGGCGCCGCAGCCTGTGCAGGTGTACACTTTCCTGCCTTCGCGCTGGCAGCTGGCGGCCTGCTCCACTTTTCCCTTGTCGTAGGTGTGCACGTGAGGAGTCGGTTCGGGCGTGGGCGGCTCCGTAGGCTCGGGTGTCGGTGTCCCGGTAGGCGCAGGCGTAGCGGTGACCGCTTCGGTGGGTCCCTGGGTGCCGGGCGCCGGAGTGCCGGTCTCTTCGGGAACGTCGGTAGCCGGGATATCGGTCGCGGGAACCTCGGTGGCAGGCTCCTTGGTGGGAGCAGGCGTGGCGGTCTCGACGGGCGCTTCCGTCTCAGCGGGGATCTCGGTGGCCGGAACGGGAGTCCTTCCGGTGAGGATCCCGAGGTCAACGGTAGGCGCCGCCGGGCCCGGGCCTTCGCCGGTGTCGGGAGCGGGAGTCGAAGCGTTGTCGTAGTTCCGGACTATCATCCTGGTCAATACGGGGCTGATGCTGTTTCTGTAAAACGCGTTGTACTTTCCCGAGACTTCGGATTCCAGTTTGATTATCTTGTTCCTGACGGGCGAATGATCGGAAAAGTACGATTCCAGCCGGGAGAACCAGTCGTTGGAATAATCCGCCGGGAATTCCGCCAGCTCGCGCTTTTCGGTGAGGGTGTTGCCGTCCGCCTCGGTCTTGTCTCCGGCGACCGCGTGTATGATCCAGGGCGTCAGTACCACTGCCGCGGCGAGGACGATCACGACTATGGAGAAGATCCGGTTGAATCTGCCGTTTTTCATTGTCCTTCGCCTCCCCTCAGAAGTTGCCGTAAATGGACGGATTGTAGGAACCGGCCACCAGCTGTATTATGGACCAGGCCAGTATCGCCAGCTGGATCAGCGTGTCGATGCACATAAAGGCCGGATTGTCCTTGAACTTCTCGAACAGTTTGCGAAGCGGCCTCTGCACTATCCCGCAAAGCAGTATTCCGGCAATTATTGCCGCGACCACTTCGAAGTTCAGATAGCTGAGCACCGTGTAGCCCTGGGGAGAAGCCTTGAACGAGAACAGCTGCCCGAAATATGCCAGGGCGCCTTCGAGGCTGGAGGAGCGGAACAGCACCCAGCCCATCATTACCACGAAAACCGTGTAGATCCAGTTAAGAGGCTTTACGGGATTCTTTTTAAGCAGATCGCCCAGGAACGCCCTTTCTATAATGCTGAACAGCGCGAACAGCAGTCCCCAGAGTATGAACGTCAGGTTGGCGCCGTGCCACACTCCGGTGATGAAGAACACCACCGCCAGGTTAAAGAACAGCCTGCCTTTGCCGACGCGGCTGCCGCCCAGCGGAATGTAGATATAGTCTTTGAACCAGGAAGACAGGGAGATGTGCCATCTGCGCCAGAATTCCTGTATGGACAGAGAAGTGTACGGATAGTCGAAGTTTTCGCAGATCCGGAAGCCCAGCATCCTGCCCACGCCCACGGCCATATCGGTGTAGCCGGAAAAGTCGTAATATATCTGAAGCGTGTACAGCACTATTCCGAGCCAGGCGATGCCGGAGCCCAGATCAGAGATCTTCTCGGCGCCCCAGATCTTGTCAGCCGCCGCGCCTATAGTGTTGGCGATGAGCACCTTTTTGCCGAGACCGTAGGCGAAGCGCTTGATGCCCAGACGCATATTTTCCAGGCTGTGAGTCCTCGCGGCGATCTGGGGGGCAAGGTCGCCGTAGCGCATTATGGGGCCCTGGGTCAGCTGGCAGAGCAGCGACATAAACAGGGAGAAGGTCAATATATTGCGGCAGGCGTTGACCTTGCCGAAATACACGTCCACCAGGTACGCGATGGCCTGGAACGTGATGAACGATATGGCCAGAGGCATTGCCAGCCGGTAAACGCCGGCTGCGGCAGAGCCGTCGAACGTAAACAGCACTTTGAAGAAATTGCCCTCCGACGCCATACGTGCGCCGATCGAGGAAAACATCGTGAAGTATTTAAACAGGGCCAGCAGGAGCGCGTTGAACGTCACGGAAATGATCATCAGCGCCTTGGCGCTCCCCTTTTTATCCTCCGTACGCGCCTTGCCGATCAGTATGCCGAACAGGAAGTCGAATCCGATAAGGCACAGGAACAGCACCAGCTGCATGATGCCTCCCCAGGCATAAAAGACCATGCTGCACAGGAGCAGAAAGACGTTTCGCGCCGTCGTCCGGGCATTTTCATTCTTTATAAGGCCGAGCAAGTAGTACACTCCCACCATTACAGGCAGGAACAGTTCAATGAAAAATACCGACGCAAATTCCATAGGCAAAATCTCCGGTGCGTGAATACGCCGCCGCGCTGACCGGCCTGTCAGGCCGGGGCACTATCTCAGGCAGTCAGTATCTCGATCTCCGCCAGCTGGCAGAGGATACCGTCGCCCAGAGGCGAAAGCATATCGTAAAGTTTAGTGGCAAGGAAGCGCACGTATCTGGCAGTCACGGCCTCGAATTCGAGCTTCACGGGAGTGGTGTCCGCTTTAGCGGCGTGGTTGTCGCCCTCGACTCTCGCTACGGTGGTGTACTCCCTGCCGTCCATAGAGACCTGTATCTCGTAATCCACCGGGAAGTAGGAACCGCCCAGAGTCGGATAGACGATGACCGTGTCGATCAGGAAGTATTTGTCCAGCTTGAATTCCACCCATTCCTCCTGGTCCGGGTTGTCCATATTCACGCCCACGGCCGTGGTCCAGCCGTAGCTGAGAGCGTCGCTGTCCGTGATGATACCGTCGTTTATATATTCGTAAGACCAGCCCCATTGAACGTGGGACGTTCCGGTGGTGGAAGATACGTCAACTTCCGCGTCGAGGGCAACGTTAATTCCCTTTTCTGCGCCGGCTGCGGTGGGCACAGGCGAAGGCGTAGGCTCGTCCGTGGGTCCCTGGGTGATCTCCTCAGTAGGCTTTTCGGTGACAACGTCGGTGGCGGCGGCTTCCGTGGCCGCATCGGTGGCGGGAACGGCTGTGGCGTCGGAGCCGGTTCCGCTGTTTAAAGAGCACGAGGCCAGAAGCATAGCCATAGCGGCAACGATCAGGCATATCCGCATAGCGTTCAGCAAGCTTTTTTTCATAAAAAATTCCCTCCGAAGGAAATATTAATAGTATATAGCGATACCGTCGGGATTATATTCTTCCGGCCGGGCCGGTGTCAAGTTTAGGGGTATTCAGGAAACCGCAGACCTTACCGTACAGTGAAAAACGTCTAGATCTTTTATCCTGCTTGCTATGCGCCGTTATGCATATTACCCACTAATACTTTTCCGTACCAGTCCAAAAATAGCGTATCCCCCATTTTCACACTTGACGAAAACGCCGGGCGAAGTGTAAAATGAATATGATTTTGCGGTCGCCGCGCATTTCCCGTTGCACGGCCGCTAACAGGAGGTCAATTTATGAAAAAATTATTAGCAATCATCATCGCTGCTGCGCTGATCGTTGCGCTGTTCGCCGTTCCTTCGGGAGCCGCGTCAAACATCATCGACGCTGACGATGCCAACATCACCGCTGCAAATCTTGACGATTTTCTGTGGACGTACTTTGCAGGTTCCGGACCCCTCTCCGCTGCCGCTTCGAACGTCACCGACATCCGCGGCTGGATGAACGGCTTCGTCAACGCCGGCGGCCTCGGCCAAGACTACAGGGTCTTCGCTTCCAGCTTCGATAAGATCTATCTCCGCGGCTGGATCGGATTCGACCAGGAGATCACCATGTTCGGTTATCAGATCAACGACGACGAGCCCGTGTTCGATCCCTACAACGCCACTTTCGCCGAAGCTACCGAAGATCCGGTACGTGAAGCGGGCGGACAGTACGCCAGAAGATACAGAGTCATCATTCCGCTCAGCAAAGGCGGACAGTACTCTATGAGAGTCGTCGCCAAGCTTGCCGACGGCACTATCGTCAGGCTTAACGGTTCCAAAGCCGGCACCAACACCGAATTCGTGGTCGCCAACACCGCACCGGTCAACATCAAGTCGGTTGCCAAAGTCATCAACTACGACGAGTCTCAGCAGTACGGCATGAGCCTCGACAGGATCGACTGGAACCATTCCCAGCTTGTCACCGAAAACCTCTCTTCCAGAGATTACACCGACACTTTCCTTGATGAAGACGGAAAGCTCGACGCCGTTAAATACAGCGGAGCCGCCATCTCCTTCTCCGGCTGGGTGGATTTCTTCCAGCCTGTCACCGGATTCGGTTATATGATCAACGACGAAGTCGTGCTTGAACCCGGATATCTCTGCAACAACGGCGAAGGCCTCATCGAGACCCTCAACAGCTGGGACGGCTGGGACGGCACCAACGCCCAGAGATTCTACGTTATCGTTCCCATCGGCGAACTCACCGGTGAAAACACCGTCTGCGCCGTAGCTCAGCTTCAGGACGGCACCGTGGTCAAACTCAACAGCCAGGAGATCCACAACCGCAGCACCGAGTTCACGATCAAAGGCCAGCCCGCTCCCGAAGAGACTCAGCCCGTGACCGAGCCCGAGACCCAGCCCGCGAATTATGAACTTCACGGAGCTTCCTTCGACACGATATACGTCAACGACGTTATGAACTTCGGACAGGACGACGGCGCTGCTTCCGACAAACTTGACGGCGTAGGCAGAACGATCGACGGTTCCGACGGCAGCGTCCAGACCATCCGCATCCGCGGCTGGATCGGCTTCGAGTCCGAGATCGACGAGCTTGGCTACCAGATCAACGGCAAAAACACCTTCGGCGACTATAAAGTTGCTCCCGAGGCTGCCGTTACTGATCCTGCCAACGGCGGTCAGTACGCCACCAGATTTGATATGACCATCGATGTATCCAACCTCAAGGGCACCAACAAGATCGTTGCCGTAGCCAAACTTGCTGACGGCACCATCGTGAAGATCGACGAGAACGTCAGCGCCAACGGCGCAGGCACCACTCCGAACACCAGCTTCACCTATATTGGCCCTGCGGATGAAAACGCTCAGACCGGCGATATGACCGTGGCAATGTTCGCCGTAATCGCCGTCCTGGCTCTCGGCGCCGCCGTAGTTTTCGCGAAGAAAAGAGCTTTCTGAGCTTTTAGAAGCGAAAACACGTAAGATCATAAGGTGATCATAAAGGACCTGCTCCGTTTGCGAGCGGGTCCTTTTTTGCGCGGTTAAAGCCTGTTTGCGCGTAAAAATCGAGAAAAACGCTGTTGAACAATATAAAAACCCGTGTTATAATTAACTCAAATCAAACTTTTTCCTTTTAGAAAGGAGCAAATTATGAAAAAAGCACTCGTTTTGTTGCTGGCCGCCGTTATGGTATTTTCCCTTGTCGGGATCCTTAACGTCGCTTCTCCTCTGAAAGCCGCGGCTGAATCCACGAATCTGGCGCTGAACAAGCCCGTCACCGAAGAGCTGGAAGACGGAACTACTTCCATGGGGGACCCTTACTGGGGCATCGATTACCTTACCGACGGAAGCAGGTTCGATACTACCACGTATGACGGAGCGAATCAGCCTGTCGACACACGTTACGGCTGGTACGTAGTTAAAGTCGGCGAAGATCCCATGAACGCCAGCGCGGTCATCGATCTTCAGGCTGCCTACGACGTCTGCCGCATCAGACTCTACACCGAGTATCATTTCCTCGGAACGAAATTCCCCAACACCTACGACGTTTACCTTTCTGCCGACGGTTCAAACTGGACCAAGGTCATAAGCGAATCCGGAAGGAACGAGTTTCTGTCCCACGCTCTTGAATATGAGTTCGACAAGGTCAATGCCAGATACGTAAAATTCACGATCGTATACGGAAACGACATCGTTGCCGACACGGATGACGGCGGATTCGTCCAGTACGCAGGTCTCGGCGAGATCGAAGTTTACGACACGTACACCACCGGCAACATTGCCGCGTTCAAGACCGCTACCCAGAACGTTGACGCGGAAACCGTCACCACGTGGGTGCTCGGCAACAGCGGCCAGTGGGACGTTCACGCCCTTACCGGTCCCAGCGTGCCTTACGCATTCGGACCTTACAATATGACCGGATGGATCGCAGTCGCTTCGAAGGAAGATTCTGATATGAGACTCGACGTGGACCTCCACGGAAAATATACGATCAACAAGATCGAGCTGGTCCCGATGCCCTGGTCCAATACCGGCAACGACGACGCAGGCTGGTACTTCCCCAACACCTATGAAGTGCTCGTTTCCGAAGACGGAACCAACTGGACATCCGTTTACAAGGGAGAGAACGAGAGCACCGTCGGTGTCAAAGGCGCCACCCGCACCATCGAATTCTCCGAAAAAGACGCAAACTTTGTAAGAGTCGTCGTCAATAAGGGAACCGCTACCGGAAACGGCGATTTCTGGACCGGACTGGGCGGCATCAAGGTCTACGGTTCCTACACCCTGCCCCCCGAGACTCAGCCCGAGACCGAGCCCGCCAACTTCGAGCTTCACGGAGCTTCCTTCGACACGATCTACGTCAACGACGTTATGAACTTCGGTCAGGCCGACGGCGCCGCTTCCGACAAACTTGACGGCGTAGGCAGAACGATCGACGGTTCCGACGGCAGCGTCCAGACAATCCGCCTCCGCGGCTGGATCGGCTTCGAGACCGAGATCGCAGAGCTTGGCTACCAGATCAACGGCAAGAACACCTTCGGCGACTATAAAGTAGCTCCCGAAGCTGCCGTTACCGATCCTGCCAACGGCGGTCAGTACGCCACCAGATTCGATATGACCATCGACGTATCCAACCTCAAGGGCACCAACAAGATCGTTGCCGTAGCCAAACTTGCTGACGGCACCATCGTGAAGATCGACGAGAACGTCAGCGCCAACGGCGCAGGCACCACTCCGAACACCAGCTTCACCTACGTTGGCCCTGCCGAAGAGAACGTTACGACCGGCGATATGACCGTGGCAATGTTTGCCGTCCTCGCTGTCCTCGCTCTCGGCGCAGTCGCAGTGTTCGCGAAGAAAAGAGCTTTCTGAGATTTTCGCGGCGAAAACGTTTAAGATCATACGGTGATCATCAAGGACCTGCTCCGTTCGAGAGCGGGTCCTTTTTTAGTCTCGAAGAAGATGCCGGCGGGCTGTCAAGGGTAAAAAAGCGGACTGACAAAGGCAAAAACACCTTGACGGCAAGCCAAAAACCGTTATATAATCCCTATTGGCTTAACAGCTAAATAAAAGGAGGTTTTTTACTCATGAGAAAACTGTTTGTATTTGCGGTTTGCATAGCGCTGTGCATCGCAATGGCAGTTCCGGCTTTCGCCGCGAGCAAGGCAAAAACTCCTGCCAGCGACCTTAAAGTCATTTTCGAGGACGATTTCTCGGGTGACGAGATCGACACCGATAACTGGTTCCTTTGCCAGGGTGTTAAGATCGTTGACGGCGGTATGAACTTTGCCAACGACGGAAACTGGATCAACGGCGGTTATTCCGCCACTTACATCCCCGAGGACGATTATATCGAGAATTACGTCCTTGACTTCGACTTCACCAGCAACGCTCAGGATTGCTACTTCGGAGTCGGCGTTCGCGCTCAGTCCGGCGGAAATTCCAATTTCCAGAACGGCGGAAGATTCCAGGTTCCCTCTGCTGCCGAGCTTGGCACCGGTATCTCTTTCGACCTGGCCATCTCCAAGAACCAGAATGCCAGCGCCGTAGGTTACATCGGCGTCTGCCTCAACAACGGTGGAGCATACGGTGACGCTCCTCAGTTCCTTGTTGCTTATCCTGACGGATTCGACGGCAAGAGCGGCCACGTGACTATCGTTGACCTCGGAGACCTTATCACTCTCTACGTCAACAACGTCGAAGTCGTGACCCTTACCCTCAGCGGTTCCAACGTAAAGGCTTACAACGCCAACGGAGACGAGATCTTTTCCACTTCCGAAGCCGACTATCCCGATGAAGGATCCTTCTCCTTCTATCAGAGGAACAACTCCTACCGCGTCGACAACGTCAAGGTCAGCGAGTTCAAGGAAGGCGCGGCTGCCCCTGCAGGCGGACTTCGCGACTTTGCTGCTGACAAAGGCGACAAGATGTCCTACGACCAGATCCTTGTGAACGGCGCCGAGATCGCCAACGGCAATGACGCTGTCATCGCTGCGAAAGCTCTCGTTGACGGTTCCGACGGCAGCATCCAGAACGTTGCCATGCACGGCTGGTACGGCAATGCCAACTCCAAGATCGAATCCTTCGGTTACTCTATCGACGGCGGCGATCCCGTTTACGGCGACTTCAAGGTTGCCACCACTCAGGACGTCATCGATGCCGGCGGCGAATCCAGATACACCATCGTGATCGACGTCACTTCCCTTACCGACGGCGAGACCCACAAGATCCAGGCTCT
>JAEEGH010018713.1_pt1 | contig 14607 bp, 10 predicted proteins | sample 9134181 | NCBI WGS metagenome assembly JAEEGH01 (sample SAMN16246544, study PRJNA631951) | gut metagenome | biome: gut microbiome; feature: rumen; material: DP-attached | host: Bos | place: Iran: Karaj | collected 2018-10 | reverse complement strand
CCCCTCGACAACGAGAATGAGGCTGAAGACCTGCTGATGCTACTCATGCCGGTCATGCTGAACTGATTTAGTGTCGCAGTGAAATTAGAGAAAGCCCGCTGATGTGATTCGGCGGGCTTTCTTATTGAATGTGAATTGTCGCTTACTTGACAGGTGTCAACCGTACCATCAAAACGCCGTGCGAAGGAATGTTTGAAACCACATTCTTTGCTGTTGACTTGGCGATGGTCTTGTGTTGCCAAAGGTCGTAGACGCTGAAGTCGTTGCCAGCCTTGCGCAGTTCGGGAATGTCGCTCCAGTTGAAGTTGAGGCTCCATTCGCTGTCGCCACGGTTGAAGAAACAAACAGCCCATTCGTCATTGGCTAATTGCTTCACCCAAATCTGACGGTCGCCCATGGCAACGGAGAGATGCGCCTGAATACCAAGCGGGTCTTGGTCGATGGCGATGACATCCTTGTTGGTGAGAATGCGTTTGGTGTCATCACTCATGTTGCTGAGGTCATTGCCTGCCATCAGCGGCGCGGCCAACATGCACCACATGGAGAAGTGGCTTTGGTCCTCGATGGTGTTCATGCCACCATTGCCGACCTCAAGCATGTCGGGGTCGTTCCAGTGGCCGGGGCCGTTGTAGGGGTAGAGGTCTTGCACAAGGTCGATGATGTTCACCATGCCGTGACCGCCCCAGTCTTCCTTGCCGTCCCAAGTGTTGATGATGTCGCCTGTAGCTCTCCAAAGGTGACCAATGCCTTGTGCCCATTCCCAAGGTTTGGTGCTGCCCCATTCGCAAATGCTGAACACGATGGGACGACCTGCCTCCTTCAAGGCCTCGCGCATGATGGTGTATGCCGTCTTGGAGTTGGTGTTGCGGTTGTTGCAGAAGTCGTATTTTAGGTAGTCCACACCATTACGGGCATAGTAGATGGCATCTTGATACTCGTGGCCCATGCTACCAGGGCGACCAGCGCAGGTGTGTGTGCCGACGCAAGAATACAGGCCGAATTTCAACCCTTTGGAGTGGATGTAGTCGGCCACATACTTCATGCCGTGTGGGAAACGCTCAGGGTCGCAAACGATGTTGCCGTCGGCATCGCGGTCGATTTGCCAGCAGTCGTCCACAACAATGTACTCATAGCCAGCGTCTTTCATGCCTGAAGCCACCATCGCATCGGCGGCTTCCATCAGCAACTGTTCGCTAACATTGCAGCCGAACTTGTTCCAACTGTTCCAGCCCATGGGCGGAGTGGGGCAGAGTGCTTCAAAGGCTTCCTGCGTGAGAGGCTGGGGCTTGGTGTTTTGGGCGTGGGCTGGGTACACCAGCAATGCCAAAGCAAAAAGGATGATGCTTCGTTTCATGATGGTATGACTCATTTCACCTCAACAGTCGTGTTGCCGACGATAGTCATAGGAATGCTCATGCCTTGCTCGTTGAGTGTCATAGAGAGGTTGGACTTCGTGGAGCTTTGGATGACAAGGCCAGTTTGTGGATGGATGCTGGCCGTGCCGGAATAGGTGCCTGACATTTCGCCGGAATTGGCATTGGATTCAACAGTGCCGGAAACGGTGACGTCAACGCTTTTCTTTGAGATGGCGGTGACGGTGTAGGTCATCTTGGAATTGATTTCAGTGCCGCTGACTTCCTGCTTCTTGTTGAAAGTCCATGTGCTGCCCACGGTCACTTCCTCTTCGGGAAGCTCAACGATGGCGGCACCCAATTGGCTCATTTCAAGTTCAATAGAGTCAATGACATAACCCAAAGCATTGTAAGTAATGCTTGCAGGCTTTTTAAGATGTTTCTCAATTTCCTGGGTTTGTCCGGCCAGCATGGGACTGGCTTTTTCGGGATGCTCTGAGTCGTACTCGAGTTTCATGCCCATTTGCGAGATGGTCATCTTCATAGCATCAATCTGGGTCTCAAATGTCGATTTGGTGTCGCTGGTTTCCTTCGCTGTGAAGGTCTGACGGGTTTCCATGTTTTGTGACATGTTCATGCTTTGGCCTTGCATTTCCATCATCATCATCATGTTTGCTTTTGAGGTGAGGGTGTAGGTCTTGCCTTGCTCAGGACGAAGTCTGAGGGTAATGCCGTCCTTGGCCATGAATGAGAGAGTGGCCAACGCTACGAGAACGAGCAAGGCCGGCGCGATTCTTCTAATGTTTTTTTTCATTGCTTTGAATTTTGTTGATGATTAGTTGATTCGATTGTTCATATTAATCTTAGGTGCAAAAATACAAAAAATATCATTCTATAGATGTAAAAACTGCTTGTTTTGACAATGCGCAACCATAGAACCCCCGAAATCTTTGACAATGCGCAAGGATAACGCAAACGAGCCTACCCAATCGGATCGGCTCGTTGTTCTAAATTATTCTGCGTTATTCTGTGGATTCTGCGTGAGAAAAATCAAAAATTTGGCTCATTAGCACTATGGTTTCTGTTTTTTTTGTTTCTTTGCAGCCAATTATCCTTTGAAAAGGTGTATGGAACTGGTGAACTTATCCCTTGAAAAGGTGTATGGAACGGGCTTTCTTATTCCATGAAAAGGTGCAAAACATTGAAAATCATGAAGAGAAAAATCTATCACGAACTGCTGAAATGGAAAAACGAAAAGCAAGGCAAGACGGCATTGTTGCTTGAAGGTGCGAGGCGCATCGGGAAGAGCTATATTGTCGAAGCCTTTGGAAAAAATGAATACAAGTCATATATCCTCGTGGATTTCAATGACATGGATGAGGAATTGTTGAATATTTTTGAGCATTATTTGTCGAATCGCGAGGAGTTTTTCCTCCGTCTTTCCTTATATTTTGGTGTGAAGCTTTACCCTCGCGAATCACTTATCATTTTCGATGAGGTGCAACAATATCCTAAAGCAAGGGCTGCCCTCAAATACCTTGTGCAGGATGGCCGATTTGATTATATCGAGACAGGCTCGCTGATTTCTATTAAGAAGAACGTCATCGATATTGTGATTCCATCAGAGGAGCAGCGAATAGAGATGTTCCCCATGGATTTCGAGGAGTTTTTGTGGGCATTGGGTGACGATATGACCATGGACTTTGTCAGACGACAATTTGAGCGGCTTGAGCCGTTAGGGTCTTTGCACCGCAAAGTGATGGACTATTTGCGTCAATACATGATTGTGGGAGGAATGCCCCAAGCCGTGCAAACCTATATCGATACCAAGGATTTTGATGCAGTGGACGAAATCAAGCGGGGTATTTTAAGGCTCTACCGCAATGACATCGGGAAATATGCCACCAAAGCGGAAGCGAGAGTAACCAGCATTTTCGATGAAATCCCAGCCCAGCTGCAACAACACGAGAAGAAATTCCGACTTTCGGCCTTGAGGTCGGGAGCGAGGATGCGGGATTATGAAGACGCTTTCTTCTGGCTCGACGATGCCTGTGTGGTCAATTTGTGCTACAATACGACAGCCCCAAATATAGGCTTGAGGCTTAACCGTGAGCGTACCACGTTGAAATGCTATTTCGGCGATACTGGATTGCTCATCTCTCACGCTTTTGATGAGCGAATTATCGCCAAGGAGAAATTGTATAGAAAATTGATGCTCAATAAGTTGGAAATCAACAAGGGAATGCTGGTGGAGAATTTGGTGGCACAAATGCTGAAGGTTTCAGGGCACAAATTGTATTTTTATTCCAATCCCGATAGGAAAGTGGCTGAAAACCGCATGGAAATCGACTTCCTGATTCCCAAACCCCAACTCACCAACCGACATAATATTTGTCCGATAGAAGTAAAATCAACCAACCGTTACACAACCACTTCTTTGGAGAAATTCCGCATCAAATTCGCCGAACAGACAATGACCCCGTATGTGCTGCACACTTCGGATGTGAAGGTGGAAAATGGCATTGCTTTCCTTCCCCTTTATATGACTCCGTTGTTGTAATGTAAAACGAGCCGCCCCAATCGGAGCGGCTCGTCATTCTCATAGTTCAGCGGATTCTGCGTGAGACCATCAAAGTTTCGGTCCAGCAGCCACCAAAGCCTTACCGGCAGCGTTCGTCGTAAACTTCTCGAAGTTCTTGATGAAGCGTGAGGAGAGGTCTTTGGCTTTTTCTTCCCAAGCGTTCTTGTCGGCGTAGGTGTCGCGCGGGTCGAGGATGTTCGGGTCGACGCCCGGCAATGCGGTCGGCACTTCGAAGTTGAAGTAAGGGATCATCTTGGTCGGGGCCTTTTCGATGCTGCCATCGAGGATGGCGTCGATGATGCCACGCGTGTCGCGGATGCTGATACGTTTGCCCGTGCCGTTCCAGCCGGTGTTCACCAAGTAAGCCTTGGCGCCGCTTTGTTCCATGCGTTTCACCAGTTCCTCGGCGTATTTGGTCGGGTGTAGCTCAAGGAAGGCTTGGCCGAAGCAGGCGCTGAAGGTAGGCGTGGGTTCGGTGATGCCGCGCTCGGTGCCAGCCAACTTGGCGGTGAAGCCGCTCAGGAAGTAATACTTACACTGTTCGGGCGTTAGGATGCTGACAGGAGGCAACACGCCGAAGGCGTCGGCGCTAAGGAAGATGACGTTCTTGGCGGCAGGACCAGCCGAGATGGGACGCACGTTTTTCACAATCTTCTCGATGTGCTCGATGGGGTAGGAGACACGGGTGTTCTCGGTCACACTCTTGTCCTTGAAGTCGATCTTGCCGTTGGCATCGACGGTGACGTTCTCCAGCAGTGCATTGCGCTTGATGGCGTTGTAGATGTCGGGTTCGCTTTCCTTGTCGAGGTTGATAACCTTGGCATAGCAGCCGCCTTCGAAGTTGAACACGCCTTCGTCGTCCCAGCCGTGCTCGTCGTCACCGATGAGCAGACGCTTCGGGTCGGTTGAAAGGGTGGTCTTGCCAGTGCCGCTCAAGCCGAAGAAGATGGCGGTGTTCTCGCCTTTCATGTCGGTGTTGGCGGAGCAGTGCATGGCGGCGATGCCTTGCAGCGGCAGGTAATAGTTCATCATCGAGAACATGCCTTTCTTCATCTCGCCACCGTACCAGGTGTTCAGAATCACTTGCTCACGGCTGCTGACGTTGAAGGCCACGCAGGTGTCGCTGTTGAGGCCGAGTTCCTTGAAGTTGTCGACCTTAGCCTTTGATGCGGTGTAGACGGTGAAGTTGGGCTTGAAGTCGGCGAGTTCCTCAGCCGTGGGCTTGATGAACATGTTGAGCACGAAATGGGCCTGCCAAGCCACTTCCATGATGAAGCGGACGGCCATGCGGGTGTCCTTGTTGGCGCCGCAGAAGGCATCGACCACATAAAGGTTCTTGCCGCTGAGTTGCTTCTTGGCAAGGTCTTTCACCTGTGCCCAGACTTGTTCACTCATCGGGTGGTTGTCGTTCTTGTAGCCTTCGGTGGTCCACCATACGGTGTCCTTCGATTTGGCATCCATGACGATGTATTTGTCCTTGGGCGAGCGGCCAGTATAGATGCCCGTCATCACGTTGACAGCGTCGAGTTCGGTCAAAACGCCTTTGTCATAGCCGGTCAAGGCGGGATTCATTTCGTCCTTGAAAAGCTGTTCGTAACTTGGATTATAATAAATGTCTTTCACACCGGTGATGCCGTAGGCGGTCAACGCGGCTCTGATTTCTTCGATGTTTTTTGCCATGATTGTTGGTTTTAGTGAATTGATGTGCAAAGGTAACGATTATTTTTATAGGTCAAAGCGGAAAGTGGGCTTTTATTTGGTTTTGCATAATAATTTTGGATTGTCAGGGTAAAATCCGTACCTTTGCAGCCCAATTTCAAATTCACTTTAATTACAAATCACATTAATTATTTATGCGAAAACACCTTCTGCCATTCCTGACAATGGCACTACTGATGGCTGCTCCCTTCGGAGCAAAAGCCCAAACGGGCGTTGAAAACTATGTATCAGCCTCGGGCTATCTGATTTACCATGCTCCGGCTTACTACACGGGAAGCGATGGCTATGCTTTTGACTTTGAAGCAGATTATTCCGCTGGTCGTCTGCAAAATTGGACTACCATTGATGCCGATGGCGACGGTAACGACTGGAAACTGTTTGCCGAGACGGGTTATGGCCACCATAGCACCGACGGCGTTGTGGTTTCGTATTCATACGACAATATCAACCAGTCGGCACTTAGCCCCGACAACTATATTGTCTCACCCCAACTGAGCATTACCAATGGCAATAAGTCGTTGACATTCTATGCCCGTGCCATGGATGAGGCTTATCCTTCCGACCATTTCGGTGTCGCCGTTTCAACCACGGTCAATAACCAAACTTCCGCTTTTGCCATGGTGCAGGAATGGACGATGACCGCCAAGAGTGCTGGTTGTGAAGTCCGTGGAATGCGCAGTGCAGATAGGGTAGGGAACTGGCATCGTTTCACGGTTGACCTGAGTGACTATGTCGGTCAAGACATCTATTTGGCCATCCGCCATTTCAACAGTACCGACAATTTCTGCCTTTGCGTTGACGATGTCGTTCTCGCAGGTCAGGATTTGGATGCCTTGGCTTCGTGCAACATTATCCTTGATGGCCAAACGGTGGCCCAGGACCAGCACTGCATTCATTATCTGCTGAATACCGATGGTTTTGCTGATGGTTCAACGCATACCACCGTCGTGCAAGCTGTCTATCAGTCGGGTGCGATGATGCAGAATGAACAAACCTGGACATATCGTACTTCTGACCATTTCCAAGGCTCGCCCAACGGTCTTCATGCCGAAAGCGATGGTTCCATCGTACAGCTATCATGGACTTTGCCCGAAATGGACGTGCCTTTCCCTGTTGACGGACTGTATTATGACTTTTCAGACAGTACTTTCACCGACCTTACCCTCATTGATGCCAACAATGACGGACAGAACTTCCGCATCTATCCTTATGGCGGTTACGGCGGCGGCATTGGTCTCCGTTCATGGTCATGGATGGCAGGTGCCGACAATCTCAATCCTGACAATTTCATCGTTACCCCAAGAGTGACTCCTACCGAAAACGCCCGCATCTCCTTCATGGCTTGCGATGCCGACATGCCTGGCATTGCTCCTGACCCTGAGCATTTTGGCGTGGCTGTTTCCACTTCGGGCAACACCAATCCCGCTGATTTCACCATGGTGCAGGAATGGAATAGCACGGGTACCTATACCGAGTATTCCGTCGACCTTTCTGCCTACGCTGGACAGCCTATCTATATCGCCATCCGCCATTTCAACACGACGGGCGACTGCTATTTCCTCTGTGTCGACGACATCAAGGTGGAAGGTGTTGAGGCCGATGTGACCCGACCTGCCATCGGTGCTTTGGTTTATGCCAACGATGAGCTGATAGCTACGCTCAATCATGGTGAGACTTCCTTCACTCACATGGTGAATCGCTATGCTTCAGAGTACTGCATCCGTATCATCCAAGAGGGCAGCAGGGAAACGGGTGATTATTATGCCCTTGCCGCTCCACAATGTGCCGAGGCTGAACTGGAATGTATTGCCCCGAAGAACCTGAGAGCAGAGAGCTTGGGCGATAAGGTCAGGATTTCGTGGGAACGCGAAATCTACACGGGATTTGAAGAAGATCCGCAAGGCTGGACATTCCTCGATGCCGATGGCGATGGCTTCAATTTCGGCATCTATGCCGCTGGTGGCATGAACTCTGACGGAAGCGTCAACACTACGGGAAACAATCCCTCGTTGAGCTCGTTCTCCTATATTAATAATTATGGCGGCCTTCACCCTGACAACTATGCCTTTATGCCTAAGGTCAAGGTGTTGGAGAATGCCAGCATGACTTTTTATGCAGCAGGCTTTGACCCGACTTATTCATCTGAGCATTTCGGTGTGGCGGTTGCTTCGAGCGACGGGATGAATGTTGCCACAGTTGCCGAATGGGATACCAGAAACCCGTATCAGTCTTTCACTGTGGATTTGTCAGTGTATGCTGGATATGAGATTTATCTCGGTTTCCGTCATTTCACCCAAATGTCCAATTATGCTTTGTGTATCGACAACATCACGGTTACCAACGTGGTTTGGGCTGGCACATCGAGTGAGACCTACGGTTATAATGTCTATCGTTCGACTGACGGTCAAAACTACGACTTGATCGGTGTCGTGACGGGTTCAGACATGCATTTCGATGATAACGACAGCAGTGCTGAGACCTATTATTATCAAGTGACGGCCATCAACACGGTTGTTGGCGGTGAATGTGAGTCGGCACCAGCGATGTCAATTGATCTCATTCATGATTTTGTCACGGCCCATACGGATGGTATTGAGGAAGTCGCAAACAATGCCAACGTGTATCCTAATCCAGCCAGCCATCAGATTACCGTTGAGGCCGAAGGCATGAACCAAGTCACCTTAATTAATATGCTTGGTCAGAGGGTCTATGATGCTGCTGTGGAAGGCGACACGACCACCATTAGCCTTGCCGATTACGAATCGGGATTGTATATGGTGCGCATCAACACGGAAAACGGTGTCATCACGAAACAAGTCTCCGTGGTAAAATAACCTGTAATTAGGTGGGTAGGGCTGTCACACCGTGGCAGCCGCGTCAAAATTCCATGCGCGGCTGACATTGTATGACAGCCCTACGTGTTTTCAGAAAATCTTGTGATATACGTGACATTCCGGCGTTTCCTGCCGTTGGTCCAAGTAATCCTGATGGTAATCCTCGGCAGGGTAGAAGGGCATCACCGTCCGAATCTGCGTGACAGGATGATAGCCCATCTGCATCAGTTCGCCAAAAACCTTGATGGCGGTGTCGCGCTCAGTGGTGTCGTTGAACCAAATGGCTGAGAGGTATTGTGTTCCGATGTCTATGCCTTGGCCGTCGACCTGTTCAAAATTGTGGATTTCAAAGAAATAGCGCACTAAAGCTTCGTAGGAAACTACTTCAGGGTCGTATTCCACTTCGATAGTTTCCAAATGTCCCGTCGTTCCGGTTTTCACTTGTTTGTAGCTCGGGTTTTCCATGTCGCCGCCCATGAATCCGACGACGGTCTTCGTGACGCCTTTGAGCCGCTTGAAGTAATACTCCACGCCCCAAAAGCAACCTGCTGAGAAATAGGCTTTTTTCATAACTTGTCAGTTTTATTAGAAATTAATCTAAATTAAAATCTTCCATATCGAAACCAGCATTTTGGCAGCAGTATTCTGCAAATTGCCTCAATGCATTCAATGCAGATTTCTCATCTGTAAATTTTTCCAAAGGAATCGAATATAGTAATTGTTTGTTCCCTTTAGGATGTTCAATAACTGTATTTGTATGCTCTTTTGAGGCAAATTCCTTTGTCATGCATAATTCATTAATATTCCACACCCATGTCTTGACCTTTTTTGGCTTGAATTCCAAAATGAATAATAGTTTTGATGTGGATTCATCAATAGGCGCATAAGATAAGGGATTGTTTTTTTCATCATTTTCGTTTTCAAAATACCCTGTATCAGCATACTGAATAATGCTCAGAGCAAAATCACCACCGTTTTCAAAAGAGCCTTCACCTAAATAATACTCAAACACGTATGAATACATAAAATCCCAAGCCCACATGTCTGGATAAATCTTCATATAATTTTGGTGTTCTCCTTGCTTATAAATCTTAATGGGATTGGAGAATTGTTTGTATCCATAAAAATCAGGAAAGTCAAGTCTCGTTTGAATGAATTTTATAATCGAAATCATCCTTCCTTGAAACGAATGTATCAGGCGATGTGCTTTCCTAACCTCTTCCAATTCTTGTGATATGCTTAATGTTGATTCCTGTTCCATAGTTTTGAAATATTGAAGATTGATAACTTGTAATTGTCTGTACAAAATCCTTTTAGCGGTTTGTATTCTTTTTCTTCAAATTGTTTATCGTTATGATAATTCCAATAGAAAAGCGATGATAAATTGATGGCGTTGATTTTATAGGGAAGCATCGTATTCAACCAAATGGTTTTGAAATGACCAAAATGTTTTAGTGCTTTGTCGGCATCTTTCAACAGACGTAATTGATGGTTTAATTCTTTTTGGTTCGCTAATATGGGAACAACTTTATGAATGGCATCCGACAAAGAAATCCAACTTGTAATGTGGATCTTGTAGTTCTTATTGTTAATGAAATATTCAGTGTTTCGTGAATAGTTCGTACCTCCAATAGCAATAAAAATAATGTCCTTTGAATTTTTGTCTTTTTTATGTTTGTCTTCAACTACCAATAATTCTCGCTTCCATTGGGCATCATCCTGTTGACGGATTCCATCGTACTTTTTTGCTTCAATAATGATCGAGTAATTTTCAGTCTCAATTATCACATCGGGTTCAACATATTTTTGTTGTATTTGAGACAAGTGGGCTGAATAAAACTTTTTCCAAAACAACACTTCCTGGATTTGACCAATGTCATCGGGAAAAGATGCTGGATTACCACAACTATCTTTCAGAATGCTCAAAAACAATTCGTCTGGAAGGTATTGTAACAGACCAAAAACAGAGGAAGTACAAGAGTCTTCTCTGTTTGAAGAAATGGCTTCGTTTTCTTCTGATGTAAGTTTATGGTGCAATAAGGACTGAAGCATTATTTAATGATTACTTTCTTTATAACCAAATTCCAACTTTTATCCCAAATGCTTAATAAATAAACGCCTTTTTCGAGATGGCTCAAATCGATGGTTTCAACCTTTTCAGCAGTCAGAGCCAATTGACCCAAAAGGTTGTAGACTTCCACCTTATTAATAACATCAGCTTCAATGTGAACGATGCCATTCGTTGGGTTAGGCCAAACCTGAACGGAATTCACGTCGTTTTCATTAACACCTTCCAAAACCATCAAAGTGAGGCCAATAACGCTGTCGCACTCTTGTCCATCAATGACGTGAGTGTAGTAGCCAGGCTCGGTCAATGGGCTGCTAAAGAACCAATAAGGGAAGTCGCTTTCGTAAAGCACATCTTCGATTAGGGTAAGTGAAGCACAACTTTCGTAAGCACCAATCTCCACGCGGCCTTTCTGTATGCGTGGGTTGCCGGCGATGTCAGTGCCCCCTAATCCTGTAGTGTTGGGCTTGCCTGCGTTAAGGCAGATGCTTCGCGGATGCAGGCTCCATTTGGTGTTGTAGTATTCCGCTCCAACGCCTTGAGGCAGTTGCTTGAACCGCACAAAGCATCCTGGTTCTTGACCCGTGTTGTCGGCAGATAGATTGATGATGTTGGTTCCGTCAACGCTACCTTGCACGGCGCAATATTCATAGTCGCTGACGCCATCCGTTTGGCTGGGCTGGCCATCGGCAATGTTGCCCCAAAGGATGCAGTTGTAGTATTTGTTGTGCCTTTGCTCGTTGTAGATGCCGCCGATGCTTTCCGTGGCGAGGTTCATCACGATGTCGCAGTTGTAGGCGGTGAATTGGCCTCTTGCGTACATGGCACCTGCGTTTTTGGCGGTGTTATTGTTGAGGATGCAGTTTTTGAAGACGGGCTCCGTATTATTATAAAGGTATATGCCCCCGCCTTTGGTGGATGCGATGTTGTTGCTGATGCGGCAGTTGGTGTAGTTGGCTCCATTACGGTCGCAGATGCCGCCGCCCATGGAAGCCCTGTTGTCTCTGATGGTGCAGCCCTCGAGGTTGACGCGGGAAGTGCCTCCCGTTGAGTTGATATAAACACCGCCGCCAAACATAGTGGCGTTGTTGTGTTTGAAGGTACAGTTGGAAAGCGTGACATAGTTATTAAGGTAGGCTCCGGCACCGCTTCCCGTGGCTCCGTTGCGGATGACAAAACCGTCCCAAACGGCTGCTGTTCCGGCGTTGAAGGCTTCTTCTTGCAAAAGCACTCTCCGCTCATTTTGTCCGTCGAGGATAGAAGGGTTCTTGTCGAAGTCGCGGAGCGAAAGGTCAAAGTCGGGCGGTTCGTTACCTTCGAAGCTGCCGTAAACGTGGTTGCCAGCCGTGATGTAAAACGCACCTTCAGGATTGGAAATGTCGCCGTAATAGGTGCCTTCTTTAACCCAAACTTTGTTTCCAAAGGCTTGTGAGTAAGAAGTGGCTAATTCAAGTTTGTTGGTGGCGTTGCTCCACGATGAGCCATCGCCCTGACCATCGGTGCTGACATAGATAATGCCATTAGCATCGGCTTGTATTTCAGCTGGATAGATGTGGATTACCACGGCTTGATTTTGATTGTAGCCATTCACATCGTAAGTGGAATAAAAGCCGTCGCCACTACCACTCCAACCGAAGTTGAAATGGAAGAGATCGTTGCTGTCGTAGCCATCGCAAACGAAAGCATGGCCTCCACCATCGCTCGACCCTGAATAATAGATAGGGCGGGAGAGGTCGAGTTCTGCTTTCAGCATGGCCATCCAATTCTCTTCTTGGAAGTTGGTTTTGCTGATGTATTTTGCACCACAGTAACCGAAATAGGTGCGATAGGCGGGCTCCACATCAGGCGAATAGGCACCGCTGCCCGAAGGTGAGTACTGCATGTTGACACTCACGCCGCAGTGGTACATCAGCGTGGCAATGGCATCGTTAGAATACCAAAGTTCGTTAGGCATTTGGCTCCATTGGTAGGTGGTGTTGCCGAAATTGGCGCTTTGCGTGCCGTAATCGGGGTGAACGTAACTATGGGAGCCAAAGCCTTGTGCGGGATGGTTCCAATATTTCATTATCTGGGACATGGCACAAGCCACACAGCCCGCGTAGACGTGACCGCAGGGACCACCGCCCCACCAGCCAGTGGAGGGACAGTGTTCGTTGTAAAAGCAGTCTTGGTTCCAATGGGTGCTGATTAGAGGGTCAACGGTTTGTGTATCACGCGTGCCGAAAATGCCTTGTGCGGCTTCGTCCCATTGCTGTCGGATTTTTGCTTCAGGCGCCATGTCGTTGGCAATGGCGAAGTCAATCATCTCTTTATAATGCCGAATCCAAGAAGCAAAATTCTCGGGTGCATTATCCAAGCTCGGGAATTGACCTTGATTGGACCAGGCTAACACGGGAGGCAAAACGGTATTGCCCGAAATCATGACAAAACCTTGTGTGCCAATGTTGTAGATATAGTTTCCTTCGTCCGAAACCAAATTCAATTCTAATCCCTTGAAGTTTTGATGCGTGGCGATAAAAGCTTGAGCGGTTTTGTGGGCCAATGCTTCGCTGACCTTAGTGGCTGTTTGGGAAAAAGCCTGTAAAAGAGAGGTGAGAACCAGTACAAGGAGTATGGATACTTTTTTCATCGGTGAAATTTTGCCGCAAAAATAGCATATTTTATGAATAAGGTGGAAAAATTATCCTCAAACGCTAAAATCCTGCAATTTGAAAAAGAAAATTTTGTACTTTTGCAGCCGTTTTCAAAAATCGACTATGTCTATGATTAACATAACCTTCCCTGACAATAGCGTCAGACAATATGAATCGGGTGTCACCCCGTTGGAAATCGCCAAGAGCCTGAGCGAGGGATTGGCACGTAATGTGCTGTCCGCCAAGGTGAACGGTAAGATGTGGGATGCCATGCGCCCCGTCAACGAGGATGCCACCATTCAGCTCTTCACTTGGGATGACCCTGAGGGTAAAGCCACGTTTTGGCATTCATCGGCCCACCTCATGGCCGAAGCCATTGAAGCATTATATAAAGGTGTGAAGTTCGGCATCGGCCCCGCTGTGGATGCTGGTTTCTACTATGACATCGACACGGGCGACATCACCTTGACCGAAGCCGACCTCGTAGCCATCGAGAAAAAGATGCTTGAACTCGCCCGCGAGAAGCAGACCTTTGAGCGCGTTGACGTGAGCAAGGCCGAGGCCTTGAAGTACTTCACTGAGAAAGGCGATGAGTACAAGGAAGAACTGATTAGCGAACTTGAAGACGGTACCATCACCTATTATAAATGTGGTGCATTCACCGACCTTTGCCGCGGTCCCCATATTCCGAACACGGGCTTCATCAAGGCAGTGAAACTGACTTCGTTGGCCGGTGCTTACTGGCGCGGCGACGAGAAGCGCAAGCAACTTACCCGCGTCTACGGCATCACCTTCCCGAAACAGAAGGAACTCGATGAGTACCTCGTGCTGCTCGAAGAAGCCAAGAAGCGTGACCACCGCAAGTTGGGTCGTGAGTTGGAGCTCTTCATGTTCAGCGACACAGTGGGTAAGGGTCTGCCGATTTGGTTGCCCAAAGGCACTGAGTTGCGCCTCCGTCTGCAAGAGTACCTGACCAAGATTCAGAAGGAATATGGTTATGAACAAGTTATCACGCCTCATATCGGTGGCAAGCAACTCTATGTCACTTCAGGTCACTGGGATCACTACGGCGAAGACAGCTTCCGCCCGATTACCACGCCGGAAGAAGGGGAGGAGTACCTGCTGAAGCCCATGAACTGCCCTCACCACTGCATGATCTTCAAGTGGAAGCCGCGTTCCTATAAGGACCTGCCTTTCCGCTGCGCTGAGTTCGGCACGGTGTACCGTTACGAACAGAGCGGTGAGTTGCACGGTTTGACCCGTGTGCGTTCGTTCACCCAAGACGATGCCCACATCTTCTGCCGTCCCGACCAGGTGAAGGAAGAGTTCATCCGCGTGATGGAAATCATCGAAATCATCTTCAAGGCTCTTGATTTCAAGAACTTTGAAGCACAAATATCGCTCCGCGACCCCAACGACC
>JAEEGH010018712.1_pt1 | contig 14608 bp, 10 predicted proteins | sample 9134181 | NCBI WGS metagenome assembly JAEEGH01 (sample SAMN16246544, study PRJNA631951) | gut metagenome | biome: gut microbiome; feature: rumen; material: DP-attached | host: Bos | place: Iran: Karaj | collected 2018-10 | reverse complement strand
AGATTCGCCGGGAGGGAATCCTCGCGGCTCGAAGCGATCAGAAGGTATCTGCCGAAATTAAAATACAGCTCCTCGAGCTTTGGATCCCTGCCGCCTTCCGCATATTTTGCCATGCGCTCCGGCGTGGATGCGGCGGGAGCATGCTCCTCCCCTCCAAGCGTCAGGCTGACCCGGTCGTAGTACCCGGCATAGTCCTTCACATGCGCCTCCCGGAGATCCTCCCAGGATTTTGCGGACGCTTGTTCCAGCTTCCGCAGAACGCTTGCGCGCGGATCCTGCTCCCGGAACGTGGTATCCGCCGCCAGCAGGACCGTCACGGCATCCGCTCCCTCGGTGATCACGGTATTACCGATGGCCCGGACCGTTCCTCCCTCGGCGATCACCTTCACCGCCGAGAAAAGCTCCACGGCGCCTTTCCCGCCGCAGACCGCGGTAATATACTGCGTGTCGCTTCCAATGGTCCGCACCTCATCCACATAGCAGTTGTAGTTCGGATGACGCACCACCTGCCGGTTGTAGGGGCCGAAATCCCAGGGGACATTTCCTCTGGACAGCTGCGTCTGAAAGGAGATGGATCCGGGACGGTCCGCGGTAAGACGGATCGCCAGCACCTGGTCCGGATGGCTGGTCAGGAGCTCTCTTTGGTACCGGACCCTGTTTTTCCGGAAGGACACGGTGGCAACGGCTTCCCGCAGATCCAGGCTCCTGCTGTAATCCTCAAAGGTATCGTCCCCGCCCTCGAAGAGCAGGTAAAGGCTCCCCAGGGGCTCGTAATGGCGCATCTCCTCGGGGGTTCCGGAAAGTGCCAGCGCGCACAGCTCCTGCGCCTCCCGGATCTTCCCTGCAAAAATAAGCTCCCGGATGCGGGGGAGATTTTGCAGGGCATCCGGATTGTTCCGGTCCACATAGCCCCCGTACCAGACGCTGTCCTCATTCAGGGTCACATATTCGGTGTACGGCCGCCCGAAGACCATCCCTCCGAGCCGGCCGTTGCCGATCGGAAGCGCCTCATTCCAGTTCTCTGCCGGTTTGTCAAAACAGATGCACGACGCCGGATCAGCCTTTCTCATCTCATCCCCTCCAGGTAGCATCGGCGGCTTTTGCGGCCGCCTGTCCTCCATCCTTCTTCCGCGGGTGCGCCGGACCTACGATTCGTCCTGCTCGCGGTAGTATTCCTCAATGCGCGGAAGCGCAGCCACGTAGAATTTTTCGAGGCACTTGTCAAAATGCTTCCCCATGCTCTCCATCATGATCTCGTTCGCCTTCTCAAAGGAGAGGCTGTCCTTGTAGACACGCTTACTGACAAGTGCGTCATAAACATCGGCGATGGCCATGATCCGCGCCTCGATCGGAATCTGATCCCCTTTGAGTCCATCCGGATATCCGGAGCCGTCCATGCGCTCATGATGGTAGTGCGCCACATTTTCCGCGATGGTTTTGAAGGTCTGATCCTTTGTCTTTTTCAGGATCTCATGCAGCACGCGTGCCCCCTCCGGCGCATGCTTCTTCATCTTGGCGAATTCCTCGTCGGTGAAGCGCCCGGGTTTTTTAAGCACATCGTCATCGACCGCGATCTTACCGATGTCATGCATTGGTGCGGCCTTGATCAGATTCTCGCAGAACTCGTCCGTGATATGATGCGCTTCGCGGAATTCCGGATCCTTGCGGATCTCCTCGAGGAGCAGCCCCACCACATCACTGGTGCGGATGATGTGACCGCCGGTGGAATTGTCACGACTCTCCACCATCATTGCAATGCTGCGGATCAGATTATCCTGCATCTTGATGATATCGTGGGTCTTGGCCTCCACCTCGCGCTGCAGATCCTCATTGTACTTGTCCATGAGGGCGATGTATTTCTGATTCTCCGTGTCGTCCGTGAGCACAAGCTGATAGCCGCGCTTGTGCTTTCCGTCGTAGAGATAATTGATATCGATCAGATAGATACGGTCGTCTCTTTCGTAGTGAAATTTGTCCTTCAGCTCATCCCTTCGGAAGGTGGTGACCCAGCTCAGGACCAGCTTGCCGAGCGGGTTCCCCTTGGGGATCCGCTGATCGATCGTAAGCGTCTTCAGCTCCTGAAAGATCTCCCGCGCCGTCGCATTGCAGCCCAGATAATTCATATGAAAATCGAAGGAGATAAAACCGATGGCTCCGGTCTCCGTCAGGGAATCGATGGCCGTCTCGGAGATGTCATAGAGCGTGATGCGGCGCACGATGAACAGATAGACCACCTGCGCGAAGGCGTAGCCGAAGGGGATGAGTTCGATCTGATCGGTGAGAAGACGTCCCAGGAAAAAACAGAGCATGCATACGACTTCGGGGGCAAAAAGCAGCCACAAAACGTGCCGGGAGACCTCCCGCTTGCGAAGCAATGCATAGACGATCGCTCCGATGCTCGCCAGAAAATACACCATCACCATAAGATAAAAAAGCGTGTGCATCGGCCCGTAGTCCTTGATGATGGTCAGAGGAGGCTCCCCTGTGACCTGAATGTTCCGGTACAGAAGCGGATACTTTCCCACGGTCAGCGTCGAGAGAAAGATGAGGCCGCTTAAGAAAAACATCGCGCCCTTGATCTGCTGCTTCAGTTCAATGTGGCACATGTGAAAAATGTTCAGCATGATCAGAAGCTGCAGAAAGCAGCCGCCGATATAGCTCACCCGGACGCTGAAGAGGATCCCCGTAAGGTCTGTCGCCTGCGCAAAGAAGACATAACTGAGATTCACGATGGGAATCAGTGTATAGATGAGGGTAAATTCCACATTGAAATGCTTATGCCAGATCCGCGCATAAAACGTTGTGATGAGAAGGGATACAAAAAAGAGACTGAGATAAACTGTTTCAACCATTGCGTCCACCGATCCTTCTGTGCCTGAACAGTCTGCTTTGCCGGAGCGTGCCGCGTTTTTTTGCAGCCCGGAAAAAGCAGTACCGATTGCTATCATTCTACCGCAAAAAACGGTTGCGCGACAGTCTTTCCTTTGATATACTTCACAGGCTATGAAAAAATTAATCGGAACCAAAGAATTTTATCATCATCTGCTGGTGATCGTGCTGCCGATCCTGATCCAGAACGCGATCACAAATTTCGTCGGCATGCTCGACAATATCATGGTCGGACGCATCGGAACCAACCAGATGTCCGGCGTCTCGGTCGTAAACCAGCTGATGTTCGTCTTCAATCTGTGCATCTTCGGCGCCATCGCCGGCGCAGGTATTTTCAGCGCGCAGTTCTACGGGCAGAAAAATCACGAGGGCATCCGCGAGACCTTCCGCTTCAAGCTGATCGTGGTACTGCTCCTGGTGGCCATCGGCCTGACCGTCTTCCTGACCCTCGACCGGGAGCTGATCTCGCTCTATCTGCATGAGGGTAGTGAATCGGACAAAGCTGCCGTGATGGCATCCGCCCGCTCCTATCTGAAGGTCATGCTGATCCAGCTCCTGCCCTTCGGTCTGACCCAGAGCTACTCCGGCACCCTGCGCGAATGCGACGATACGCTGGTTCCCATGAAGGCCGGCATCACCGCCGTCTTCGTCAACCTGGCGCTCAACTATATCCTGATCTACGGGAAATTCGGCGCCCCGGCGCTCGGTGTCGTCGGCGCTGCCATCGCGACGGTCATCTCCCGTTTTGTGGAGCTTTTGATCGTCATGATCTATGCACATACCCACAGCGCGCGGCACCCGTTTATCCACGGAGCCTACCGCAGTATGCACATTTCCGGACCGCTCCTTCGCAACATCATCCTCAAGGGAATGCCCCTGCTTTTAAACGAAGGCCTCTGGTCCTCCGGACAGGCGATCCTGACCCAGAACTATTCCGTGCGCGGGCTCGATGTCATCGCGGCCCTGAACATCTCCTCGACGGTCTCCAATGTGTTCAACATGATCTTCATCTCCATGGGCAACGCGATCGCCATCATCGTCGGGCAGGAGCTCGGCGCCCGCAATCCGGAGGTGCGCGAGGATGCGAACCGGCTGACCTTTACCGCCGTCATCGCCTGTGTGATCTCGGGTCTGCTCCTGGTCTGCATGGCCAGGCCCTTCCCGTACCTGTACAATACGGAACAGCATGTGCGTGACCTGGCGACGCAGATCATCCTCATCGCAGGATGTTTCATGCCGATGTACGCGTACCTGAATTCGGCCTATTTTATCCTGCGCTCCGGAGGCAAGACGATCATCACCTTCCTCTTTGATTCCGTCTTCCTGTGGGCGGTCTCGATCCCGGTCTCCTATGTGCTTTCCCGCAGGACCGGGATTCCGCTGGTCCCGATGTACATCATCGTCCAGTGTCTCGAGCTACTCAAATGTGCGCTCGGTGCCTTCCTGCTCCACAAGGGCGTCTGGGTGCAGGATATCACGCAGGTGGATCAACCGCGGAAAGCGTAAATACATACAAGCCAAAAAAAGCGGTCCGGCAAAATCTGCCGAGCCGCTCTGTGTTCTTTTTTGTGTTCTCGTATTCTTTGGTTCTTTGGTACTTTGGTACTTAGTTTCTTTGGTTCTCTTGCTTCGTTCTCTTACAGGTTTTCCTTCACCCATGCTTCAAAGTCCGCAGCGCCGCAGGCACCGACTCTCGAAGCAGCCAGCTCGCCGCCCTTGAAGATCCCGAAGAAGGGGATGCTGACCACATTGTACTTCTGCGCAACGGGCATATTGTCATCGATGTTGATCTTGCCGACCTTCATCTGTCCGTCAAAGCTTTCTGCCATCTTGGAAACCACGGGGCCCATCATCTTGCAGGGGCCGCACCAGTCCGCATAAAAATCCACCAGGACGGGGGTCTCGGACTTCAGAACATCCTGCTCAAAAGATTCCGTCGTAAACGTATATTCCATAGCCATTCCTTTCCGCATCGCGTGGATGCTTAAAGCGTTTTCCTCTATCTGAGTCCTATTCTAACGGACAGATTTCCGAAAGTCAATATAACAAAATTATATTTTGCTAAATATTTTTGAAAAAAGAAAACGCCGGTCCCTCCGACCTGCGTTTTCCATGGTTTTCATCTGTGGATCCGGTACTTGCAGATGGGATTCCCTGCGGCAGAGAACCTCTCCTCGTACTCGGTCATGACATTGCCCTCCATCAGGGCCTCATCCGCATGCAGGTCGTAGGTGATAAAATCCGCCTTCCATCCGGCAGGCTCCAGCTCCTCCACGGCAAAATCGAAGAGCGCCCGGTTGTCCGTCTTAAACTCCAGAAATCCGTCCTTCTTCAGGATGCGGTCGTAGCGCGCGAGGAATTCCCGGGAGGGAAGTCTGCGCTTTGCATGGCGGTCCTTGGGCCAGGGATCGGAGAAATTCAGATAGATCCGGTCCACTTCCCCTTCGCCGAAGACCTGGTCCACGGCTTCCGCATCCATGCGTAGGAAGATGAGATTCTCCTTCGGATGCTCCTCCATCTTCTGCACCGCCCGCAGGAGAACGGCGGAATACTTCTCGATCCCGATGTAATTGATCTCAGGATGCTGCTCGGCGAGGGTATGCAGGAATTGTCCCTTCCCCATTCCGATCTCGATGTGGATCTCGTGATCGTTGCCGAAGCGGCTGCGCCACGTACCCGGGCAGCTGCCCAGCTCCTCTTCATTTACTACATAGGGAGTCTCCGCGATCATCTCACGGCACCCTGTGATATTACGAAGTCTCATTTCTGTTCTTTTCTTACTGATGATACAGCTTGGAATTCTGATATACGGGTTCGCAGGTCAGATTGATCCCCAGCTTGCGGAATACATTCATATCCACCTGGGACAGGATCACACTGGAGTGCACCTCGGATCCCTTCAGCATCTGAAGCTGCTCCATGGCGCGCCGCGCCAGGTCATCGTTCACGGCACAGATGGACAGCGCGATCAGGACCTCATCGGTATGAAGTCTGGGATTGTGATTGCCCAGATGCTGCGTCTTGAGGGTCTGGATCGGTCCGATGGTCTCGGGGGAGATCAGCTCCACCTTGTCCTCGATCCCGGCCAGGGTCTTAAGTGCATTGAGCAGCATCGCGGAGGAAGCGCCCAGCAGCATGCTGGTCTTGCCGGTTATGACACGTCCGTCGGGAAGCTCGATGGCCGCCGCAGGCTCTCCGGTCATCTCGGCCTTCACTTTTGCCGCGCTGACCACGGGGCGATCGTCGGGGGTGATCCCCGCCTGCTTCATCAGCAGCTCGATCTTCAGGATCTGACCGTCATCCGCCATGCCCTGCACCTTCTGGCACAGCGTGTTGTAATATCTGCGGATGATCTCCTGCTTGGCCGCCTCACGGGTCGCTTCGTCATCGATGATGCCGAAGCCGGCCATGTTGACCCCCATATCCGTAGGGGACTTGTACGGGCATTCGCCCATGATTTTCTCAAAGGTGGCGGCCAGGACGGGGAAGATCTCCACATCGCGGTTGTAATTGATCGTGGTCTCGCCGTAGGCCTCGAGATGGAACGGATCGATCATGTTCACATCGTTCAGATCCGCGGTGGCGGCCTCGTAGGCCAGGTTCACCGGATGCTTGAGCGGGAGGTTCCAGATCGGGAAGGTCTCATATTTTGCGTAGCCGGCCTTGATGCCGCGCTTGTATTCATGGTAGAGCTGGGACAGGCAGGTGGCCATCTTGCCGCTGCCCGGTCCGGGTGCGGTCACCACCACCAGACTGCGGGAGGTCTCAATGTATTCATTCTTGCCATAGCCCTCATCGCTGACGATCAGGGAGATATTGGAAGGATATCCGGGGATCGAATAATGCCGGTACACCTTCATCCCGAGGGACTCCAGCTTCTTCTGGTAAGCGACGGCGCTGGGCTGGGAGGCGAAACGCGTCAGGCACACGCTCCCGACGTAGAGTCCGTAGCCGCGGAAGGCGTCGATCAGACGCAGCACATCCATGTCGTAGGAGATGCCCAGATCCGCGCGGACCTTATTTTTCTCGATATCCTCCGCGTTGATGACGATCACGATCTCGGCATGTTCCTTGAGCTGGCTGAGCATAGTGATCTTACTGTCCGGCTTGAAGCCCGGAAGCACGCGGGAGGCATGAAAATCATCAAAAAGCTTGCCGCCGAACTCCAGATACAGCTTGCCGCCGAAGGTTGCAATCCGCTCCTTGATCTTCTCCGATTGCATTTTCAGGTATTTGTCATTGTCGAACCCGATTTTGTGCATATGCTTCCTCTCCTTCATCCCGGAACACCGTAAAGTCGCCGTTTGCGACCTCTCCTCCGAAAATACTGTACCATTCTATCACATTCTCATTTTGAACGGTAGAAGAATCCGAAGTTTTTTCGCGAAAGACCATGGAAAGAGGCCTGCTTTGCCCTGTCGGAATTCACCATAATTTCACATTCTTTCGCTTGCGTTCTGTCTTTTCCATTTTTATAATGAAAGTTAGTGTTCTCGTAATAGAATGGAGTAATGTATGGATAACAATCAAATGGACAGATACGATCCGAGCGGACACGGGAACGGGTCCGGAGGCGGATCGGGAAACAATAACGGACGCGGCGGCCAGGGCAATGGCAATAACGGCCGCAGGCCGAGCAGCTGGGTCATGGCACTGGCGGTTCTGTGTACCGTGATCCTCGTCTTCCTCTTCTACAATTTCCTCTTCGGCGGAAACAAATCGTCCGTGGTGAAGGACTACACCGAGTTTCTGACGGATCTGGAGGCCGGGCGAGTGGAGTCCGTCACACTCGACGCGGAGAATGCGCAGCTGACGGTCACGCTGACGCTGAATGCGGTGCTCGAAGACAGCGCGCAGTCCGGCAAGGAGAATTCCGGTGAGAATACGCTGGAGCAGTATGCTTATTACATGTCGCTTCAGCAGGACCGCACCTACACCACCAATGTGATGGAGAGCATGGATTCTCTGACCGCCCGTCTCGAGGCGGCCGGTGTCACCGGCAATCGTGTGATCACCGCCTCGTCGAGTATTTTTACGGAGATCCTGATCGGCGTGATCCTGCCCGTGGCTCTGCTGTGGCTGCTCGCAAGCTTCCTGATGCGGCGTATGGGCGGCGGAAGCGGCCCCATGGGCGTCGGCAAGAGCACGGCGAAGGTCTATGTGCAGAAGGATACCGGCGTCACCTTCAAGGATGTGGCCGGTGAGGACGAAGCCAAGGAATCCCTCGTGGAGGTGGTCGACTTCCTGCACAATCCCGGAAAATACACCGGGATCGGCGCCAGACTTCCGAAGGGTGCCCTTCTGGTGGGCCCTCCCGGAACCGGTAAGACGCTGCTCGCGAGAGCCGTCGCCGGAGAAGCGCATGTTCCCTTCTTCTCCCTGACGGGTTCCGATTTTATCGAGCTCTACGTCGGTGTCGGTGCAAGCCGTGTCCGTGACCTTTTCAAGGAAGCCAATAAAAACGCGCCCTGCATCATCTTCATCGATGAGATCGATGCCATCGGTCGCAGCCGTGATTCCAAGTACGGCGGCGGCAATGAAGAGCGCGAGCAGACACTGAACCAGCTCCTGAGCGAGATGGACGGCTTTGACTCCTCCAAGGGTATTCTGATCCTCGGCGCGACGAACCGCCCCGAGATCCTCGATAAGGCACTGCTCCGTCCCGGTCGTTTCGACCGCCGGATCATCGTGGACAAGCCGGACCTCAAGGGTCGTGTGGAGATCCTGAAGGTTCACGCGAAGGATGTAAAGCTTGACGAGAGCGTGGATCTCGATGCCATCGCTCTGGCCACCAGTGGCGCCGTGGGCTCCGACCTGGCCAATATGATCAATGAGGCGGCCATCAATGCCGTCAAGGAAGGCAGAGAATTCGTCTGCCAGCAGGATCTCTTCGCCGCGGTCGAGCAGGTACTGGTCGGCAAGGAGAAAAAGGACCGCATCATGAGCACGGAGGAGCGCAAGATCGTCTCCTACCACGAGGTCGGTCACGCCCTCATCAGTGCACTTCAGAAGAATTCCGAGCCTGTGCAGAAGATCACCATCGTCCCCCGCACCATGGGAGCGCTGGGCTATGTCATGCATGTGCCCGAGGAGGAAAAATACCTGAACTCCGAAGCGGAGCTGCGCGATATGATCGTGGGTCTGCTCGGCGGACGCGCGGCCGAGGAGATCGTCTTCGGCAATGTGACCACCGGAGCTGCAAACGATATCGAGAAAGCGACTTCCATCGCCCGCAACATGGTCACCCGCTACGGCATGAGCAAGAAATACGGTCTGGCCGGCTTTGCCACGGTCGAGAGCCAGTACCTTGAAGGCCGTGTGGAGATGAACTGCTCCGATCAGACTGCCGCAGGGATCGACGACGAGATCGTGACGATCCTCAAGGACAGCTACGACAAAGCGCTGGAGCTTCTGCGCGACAACCGCGATGTCATGGACAAGCTGGCCGACTTCCTGATCGAGAAGGAGACCATCACCGGCAAGGAATTTATGGAAATCTACCGCAGGGAGAAGGGTCTGCCCGATCCCGAAGAAGAGAAGAAAGACGGGGACGACGCGAAGGCCTCCGATGAGGCACCGGCACCCGCTGCAGCAGCAGAGGAGACTGTTTCGGATGGTGCGATTTCCGCTCCTTCCGACAGTGCGACCGGATCCGACGCTTCCGCTACTTCTGATACTTCCGACGCTTCCGGGGAACAGACCCCCTTCCGGATGCCGCCGGCCTACGGAGCTTCCTTCCCGGAGGATGAGGACCGCGGTCAGTTCTCCGGATCCAAACTGGACTAAACGAAAGACACGGAAAGAAATCTTCATGAACCGATTCAAAATTATCCTTCGAAATTTTACGCACGCAGACCATTTAAGGATCAGGCTTCCCCTGGTCCTTCTTGGTGTATTGATCATGTCCTTTTCCCTCTCCTGGCTGATCCTGGTGGACTGGGGAACGGACCCCTTTACGGCTATGAATCTGGCGATCAGCGCGCGTCTCGGGATGAGCCTGGGCAACTGGCAGGCCATTTTCAACACGCTTCTTTTCCTGATCGTGATCCTCTGCGGAGGCACGGACATCGGCTACGGCACTTTGGCCAACATGATCCTCATCGGCTATCTGGTGGACTTTTTCTCCTGGCTCTGGGGAAAGCTGCTGCCCTTCAATCCCTTTATGGACAATCTTCCGCTGCGGATCGCGGTGATGATCGCAGGTGTCGTGGTCTTCGTCTTTGCCGCTGCGCTTTATATGGACGGCGGACTCGGCGTCTCTCCCTACGATGCGATCCCCTTCATCCTCAGAAGACGTTTCCCGAAGATTCCCATGCGTCCGCTTCGCATCTGCTATGATCTGGCCGCCTGCACGATCACGCTGCTTTTCGGCGGAGCGGTGCATCCCGCCACACTTCTGATGGCGCTCCTGCTGGGCCCGATCATCGTATTTGTCGGAAAGCTGTTCCAGAAGATGCTCCCGGTCAGCGAAGCGTCCGCTCCGGAGGAGCATACCACTTCCGATACCGAGCAGACTCCCGGGATCTGATCCCGGCGATACATCCCTTTCCCGGAGATTTCTTATGAGACTGACCCGCCATGCACAAAATGCATATCGCGCGCCTTTCCCGGGCGGCCGCGCAGCCCACGGCTTCCGGCCCATCTCCCGCCGCTTCTGCGGCTTTTTGGCGTGCACCGTCCTGCTTGCGGGTTCGGTGCTCTCCTCCCCTCCGCTCACCGCGCTGGCGGATCCGGCGGACAATATCGCCTACAACCAGTCCCTTCCGATCGAATCCAATGAGATCGACAACTGGCCGGTCGGTCCGGTGGTATCGGCACAGTCTGCCATCCTGATCGAGGCGACCACCGGGACGGTGCTCTATGCAAAAAATGTGCATGCGCAGCAATATCCCGCCTCCACGACCAAGATCCTCACGACCCTGATCGCCACGGAGCGGTGCGATCTGAACGAGCTCGTCACCTTCTCGCACGCTGCGGTTTTTGACACGCCCCGGGACAGTAATCACATCGCCATCGACGAGGGCCAGAAGCTTACGGTGCAGGAATGCCTGGAAGCCATCCTGATCCGTTCTGCCAATGAATGTGCCTTCGCACTGGCGGAGCATATCAGCGGGACCACCTGGCAGGATTTCGGCGATATCATGAATGAACGCGCCACCGAGCTCGGCTGTGTGGATTCCCATTTTGTCAATCCAAACGGCCTGCCCGACGAGAACCATTACACCAGCGCGTACGACCTCGCGCAGATCGGGCGCGCCTTCTTTGCCAACGAGCTTCTGTGCAAGATTTCCACCACCCGCATCCTCCATCTCTATCCGACGCAGTACCAGCCGGACGAGATCATCGAGGCCAACGGAATGGGGCTGGTGCAAGGCAATACCTACGCCTACAAATATCTCGTGGGATGCAAGACCGGCTACACCATCGACGCGCGTCACAGCCTCGTCTCCTGTGCGGAGAAGGACGGCCTGAAGCTGATCTGTGTCGTGATGCGCGATGAGGCTCCCTACCAGTACGAGGATACGCTCGCGCTCTACGATTACGGCTTCTCCAATTTCGAGCTGGTGAATGTATCCCAGGCGGAGACCAAATACAATATCAACGCCGACAGCTCCTTCTACAGCGGCATCGACATCTTCGGCAGTTCCCGTCCGATCCTGTCGCTGAATCAGAATGACTATGTGGTGCTGCCCAAGACCGTCACCTTTGCCGATCTCGAATCCACCATCTCCTATGATACGGAGGATGAAAAGCAGGCCGCTCTGATCACCTACAGCTACCACGGACAGTACCTGGGCGATGCCTCCGTCGATTTTGCCATCAACGACACGGAGGGGTATTCCTTCGAGCCGCTCCAGTCCGCTGCGCCCGCAGTGGAGGAGGAAAAGCCCGAGGAACCGAATATTATCTTCATCAATGTCGTACGCATCGGAAAATATGTCGGGATCGGCCTCGGCGCGATCCTGGTCATCGTCCTCATCGTGCTGCTCGTGCGAAGATACCGCGCCACGCACCGCAACTGGCGCCGGGAATACCGCAGAGAGCAGCGCAGACGTTCCTACCGCCTGTCCCACAGCTTCAGCGTCGCGCAGGAGCGCCGCAGCGCGCATCGGACCGCCCGGCGGGAACACCGCAGACGGCGCAGGATGCGCAGGCGCCGGGACGGCATCTATCTGGACCGATAAAGATCAAGCCATGAAAAAGGATCCGGAGCCCTAAGGCTTTCCGGATCCTCTTTTTTTCTCCTGTTCGCGGATCTTCTGCTCCGCTTTGTTCCGTTTGGACCGTATCTCGTCCGCTTCCTCCTGTGTCACCATGCGCTGCGTTTTGACGACGAAGACGTGATCCTCCTGTACCTTGTGCAGGCGGATCTTCCCCTTGAGCAGCCCATGCTCCTCACATTCCGCGATGGAATAGTAATGCTTTCCGTTGGTGGAAAACCACTTGATCTTGCGCTTTGTCGGCTTCCCGCAGGCAAAGCACCGGGTGGAGAGGACTTCCTTATCGCTCAGCGCGTGGTCCCGGTCCTCGAATACTCTCGAAATATACTTCCCGTAATTCTCGAACCGGACATGGATCTCCTCCTCCTTATTTTTCGGAGGGATCGTCACATCGTAGGAGATCCTCGAGAAGACCTTCGGCTTCTCGGAGCGCATGCGGAGCGTCACCTTCGCAGTGTAATACGCATCGCTGAACGCGCGGTGGAACGGGATATCGCGCTCGATGCCCAGATCGTCCACGGCACTCTCCAGACTCTTGCGCACTCTGCGGTCCTCCTCGTAGCAGAGGGTAAAAAGCTTCTGCGCATCAAGGTACGGGACCGGTCCCTCCTTCAGAAGCGGGAGATGATAATAGCGAAGATTCCGCTGCAGCTCCGTCACATCCGAGGGTCCCCAGGTGCAGAGCCTGTAGGAATCGGGCGCTCCGCACCAGGCGGCAAAACGCTCCCAGACGTCCGGAAACAGGCCTCCCTTCTCCAGCTCTTCCATCTGAAGATGGATCAGGCGGCTGGTGTAGGAATGCATTTTCCGGTAGACCTGGGGCCTGATCAGCTCGCTGAATTCGCCCACCATCTGTCCGCTGTCATTTATTTTGATTGCCCCGATCTCAATGATCTCAAAAGGCAGAATGGCAACCTCCGGTTCCGTTCCGGTACTGCTCTGGTTCCACTCCAGATCCAAAACGATCAGATTCATGATCCTTCCTCGGCTCCCCGCCTCATCTGTGGGTCAGCGGGTAATTGGCTTCAAGCCAGGTCCTTGCCAGGTCCGTCCAGCTCGCAGCGTCTTTTTGTATCTCCTTCCCCGAAAGGCCGGCACTCAGGTCATTCGCGAGGGAAAGCCCGTGTCCGCCGTGAGGGTACAGGTGGAATTCGGTCGACACTCCCTTCGCCTTCAGCGCGCTCACCAGCAGAAGGGAATTCTCCGCAGGTACGGATCCGTCGGTGAAGGTCGCCCAGACAAACGCGGGACAGGTCTGCTCCGTCACACGCTTCTCCAGGGACATGGCATCCCGAAGTTCCGGCTCCCGCTCTCCCAGAAGATTGCGGAAGGAATCGCGGTGGGCGTACTCCCCGCCCGTGATGACGGGATAGGCCAGGATCATTCCGTTCGGCCGGATCACCTCGCTGCGCTCCAGCCCCAGATCCTCCTTCAGAAACTCCTCCTGCCAGAGGATCCCGAGGGAAGCCGCCAGATGTCCCCCGGCCGAGCAACCCTGCACAAGGATCCGCTCCCGGTCCACATGCCATTCGTCCGCATGCTCCCGCACCAGACGCACCACGCTCGCCAGCTCCTCCAGCGCCGTGGGAAAATGCGCCGGCGCACAGGAATAGTCCAGCACCGCCGCGTGATAGCCGAAGGAATTGAAGGCCAGCGCGACCGGCTCCGCCTCACGGCGCGAAGTGTAAGCATACGCGCCGCCCGGACAGACGATCACCATCGGACGCTTCTCGATCCAGAGATCCTCCGGCGTATTCAGCAGATAGGTCGTAAGGTGCGCCTCCGGGCTGCTGCCCTTTGCCTGCACCCTGATTTCCCGATAAATCATAGTACTCCCTTAATAAGCGCGGCCCCAGTAAACCATCTTCTTCGCCGGCTTTCCGCAGCAGACACAGGTATCTGCCAGGTGCTCCTGCTCGAAGGGCATGCAGCGGCTGGTCACGGAGAGCTTCTCCTTGATGGCATCCTCACAGGCGCGGTCGCCGCACCACATTGCCTTCACAAAGCCGGATTTTTCGGCAAAAATCTTCTCAAACTCGGCAAAATCCTTCGCCACGTAGGTGTGGGAATCCCGGTGTGCGCGGGCACGCTCCAGCATTTCCTTCTGGATCGTCTCAAGCAGCTGCACGACCCGGCTCTCGACCTCCTCCAGCGCCACTTCGATCTTCTCGCGGGTATCCCGGCGCACGAGGACACATTTTCCGGCCTCGATGTCCTTGGGACCGATCTCCAGACGCAGCGGATATCCGCGCATCTCCGCCTCGGAGAACTTCCATCCGGGAGACTTTTCCGAATCATCCACCATCACGCGGACGCTCCCCTTCAGGCGCTCCTTGAGCTCAAACGCCTTTTCCAGGACGCCTTCCTTCTTCTGCTGGATCGGGATGATGCAGATCTGGATCGGTGCGACTCTCGGAGGCAGGACCAGACCCTCGTTGTCCCCGTGGACCATGATGATGGCACCGATGAGACGGGTGGTCATACCCCAGGAGGTCTGG
>JAEEGH010018711.1_pt1 | contig 14608 bp, 24 predicted proteins | sample 9134181 | NCBI WGS metagenome assembly JAEEGH01 (sample SAMN16246544, study PRJNA631951) | gut metagenome | biome: gut microbiome; feature: rumen; material: DP-attached | host: Bos | place: Iran: Karaj | collected 2018-10 | reverse complement strand
TAGATGTATGTCAAACCGATCTCTACTCGCTTATCTCTAGGTAAATCAACACCTGCAATACGAGCCATTTAAAAATCCTCCATAAAAATAAATAATAATGATAAAAAATAGTTACTTGTTTGATTGGGGCCATAAAGGTTACGCCCAATCGGACAGAAACGGGTCCGATCTTTCCAATACGCTATAGATCAGCATGTTCTATATTGGTATCAAAAAGTAATCCGAAAACGGCTCGAATTAACCCTGTCTCTGTTTGTGCTTAGGGTTGTCACAGATAACTCTGATAACGCCCTTTCTCTTGATAACCTTGCACTTTTCGCACATAGGCTTAACAGAAGACCTAACTTTCATTGTTACTCCTTTCTTATGCATGGATAAAATGCCTTAAAAAGGGCATAATACGCCCTTTTCACAAAAAGACCGACTTATAATATATCATATACGGAGACAATACGCAACAATTTTTTTACAAAAAATCGATTAGTTTTGTCATATCGTTTTATGTTATAGTTATAAATATACAATTCTAATAAAACAGGAGGTAAATCATGTATACACCCAGCGCTACCAGATATGAGACCATGAAGTACAACAAATGCGGAAACAGCGGTCTCAAACTCCCGGCTGTATCCCTTGGACTCTGGCACAACTTCGGTGATACCGGCAATTTCGACAACATGTGCGAAATGTGCTTTACAGCATTTGATAACGGCATAACTCACTTTGATCTTGCCAACAACTACGGCCCCGCTCCTGGCAGCGCCGAGATCAACTTCGGTAAGATCGTAAAAGAGAATTTCTCTTCCTATAGAGATGAGATGATAATCTCAACCAAAGCCGGCTATGATATGTGGCCCGGTCCTTACGGCAACTGGGGAAGCAGGAAATACCTCATCGCCAGTCTCGACCAGTCTCTGATGAGAATGCGTCTTGACTACGTCGATATATTCTATCACCACAGAATGGATCCTGATACTCCTCTTGAAGAGACCATGGGCGCCCTGGCTCAGATAGTTAAAAGCGGAAAAGCTCTTTATGCAGGCCTCTCCAACTACGACGGTCCAACACTGGAGAAGGCATCCAAGATCCTCGAAGACCTCAGGATTCCTTTCATAATAAACCAGAACAGATACAGTATCTTCGACAGAACCATCGAAAAGAATGGTCTTAAGGAGAAGGCAAAAGAGCTAAAGAAGGGTGTCATCTGCTTCTCACCTCTTGCTCAGGGAATGCTGACCGACAGATATCTGGAAGGTATTCCTGAGGACAGCAGAATCCGAACAGACGGAAGGTTCCTAAAGGAAAACCAGGTCAACGAAGATACACTCGCAAGAGTAAGAGCCCTTAATGATATAGCAAAAAAGCGCGGTCAGACACTTGCTGAAATGGCTCTTGCCTGGGTTCTAAAGGACGATTACATCACATCAGTTCTCATCGGTGCCTCCAAGCCCGCCCAGATACTGGACAACATCAAGGCCATAGAGAACACTTCTTTTACTCAGGAAGAACTTGCGCTGATAGACAGCATATAATAATAAAACGCCGGCGATCCCGGCGTTTTTATTATTGACACTTTCCCATTTCGAATCTGGCCTTGCCACCTTCTTTTGCCCTGTACAGTGAGGCATCCGCCGCCTTGTACAGTTCATTGAAGCTGTGGCCCTGGGTATCCTCCGCAATTCCTATGCTGCAGGTGATTCCCTTCGCTCCGTCGATCTCCGTGGTCTTAAGCTCATGTATAACGCTTCTACATCGCCTCTCTGCAAAGCCCTCAGGCATATCTCCAAGGACGAGAACCATAAACTCGTCGCCTCCGACCCTTCCTATAATGTCATCCGGATGGAAATACCCCTTTAGTATCTCTGAGAACAGCTTCAGGGTCTTGTCGCCGGTCTGATGACCGTAATTGTCGTTAATATCCTTGAAATCATCAAGATCAAATATGAACATGGTACATCTGGCGCCAACAACTCTTTTGCCAAGATATTCAGTACACTTCTCTTCGAAGGAAATCTTGTTGAGAAGACCAGTAAGAAGATCCGTCTGACTCTTCTTGACGAGCTGTGCACTGTCTTCATGCCTCGACAAAGTATTGCCTATTATTGTTGAATAGCAGAACATCGAAGCCAGCATGGCCAAAATAGTTACCGTTATATCATTTATCAGAAGTGCGTCGTTCTTATAGGCCGAATCAGCCAGAAGAAACGCTATACTGAGAATGATCTTGTATAAGAACATGATCCAGAAATAGTCCATATACAGTGCAGATAAAAGAACTATCGACACTGGGAAGAAAACTGCTCTGGAATCATGGTAAAGATCTGCATCTGCAATAGAAAAGGACAGAATGATTATGGCATATACCGTCAAGGCATAAATCCTGGTGAAGCCAAAGCTTCTCTCCTTTTTGGATACGTATTTATCGATGATCCGCAAAATCACAACCGTTATAATGCAGGGCAGATACTCTGCATAAGGACTGATTCCTTCACCAAATGCAAGTGCAAAGGTAACGAAGAGAACACTGACAACAATAAAAAAAGTCAGCATTCCCCCTATAACAGAGGCATTATCATGTGCCAACTTTTTCTTATTAGTATCTATATAATAATTGTTATCATCATAACTTTCATAGAGCTTCTCGATCATAGGACCCTCATATTAAGCCGGTATTCAAGTCACTTAATTCAGCTATGATTATATTTTACCACAAAAAACGAAATTTTGATTATTTATCTCTCCAAATTATTCTTCCTTTGGTCAGATCATATGGAGAAAGCTCAAGTGTTACCTTGTCTCCGGGCAGAATTCTGATGAAATTCTGTCTGAGTTTGCCACTGATATGAGCAAGAACAACATGTCCGTTCTCAAGTTCAACCTGGAACATTGTGTTGGGCAGTTTCTCAATTACCTTTCCTTCGATTTCAATTACATCAGCCTTTGACATCTTTTTCCTCCTTAAATCCTTACTGTCAAACGATAGTCAGTATCTCTGGTTCACCATCCGTGATGGCAATCGTATTCTCATAATGGGCAGACAGCTTACCGTCTACTGTAACTACTGTCCATTCGTCATCTAACCAGCCCACATATCTCTCACCTTGAGTTATCATGGGTTCTACGCATATTGTCATTCCTTTTTTGAGCTTGGGTCCCGGCCAGAATTTTCTGAAATTGGGAACAATCGGATCCTCGTGGAGGCTCCTGCCTATTCCATGTCCGGTCAGCTCTCTGACAACACCATATCCGTGACTGGTCACATAATCATCAACTGCTCTGGATATCTCATGTAGTCTGTGACCTGCCCTGGCCTTCTTGATTCCCTCAAAAAAGCTGTCTCTGGCCACATCAATGAGATCCTGTGCCTCGTCACTTATGGTTCCTACGCCCCATGTTCTGGCTGCGTCAGAATGAAAGCCTTTATATATAAGTCCTGTGTCGAAGGTGACAATGTCACCCTCGACTAGGATTCTATCTTTACTTGGTATTCCGTGAACGACCTCATCGTTCACAGATATGCATACAGAAGCTGGAAATCCCTCGTAATTCTTGCAATTTGGTATTCCACCAAGTGCACGGATAGTTTTCTCTCCGATCTCATCAAGCTCGAAGGTAGAGATTCCGGGTCTAAGAGCAGCGTGCAGTTCATCATGAACCTTCGCTAAAAGATGCCCCGACTGTCGCATAAGTTCAATTTCTTCATCTGTCTTGATCGTTATAGCCATTTTCTTATGCGTTTAAGATATTAACAATATCACTGAATACTTCCTGCATGTCTTTTGTTCCATCTACTGACTTCAAGATATTCTTCTTGTCGTAGTAGTCGATAAGAGGCTGAGTCTGCTCGTGATACACACTGAGTCTGTTCTGAACTGTCTCAGGCTTGTCATCATCACGCTGTACAAGCTCGCTTCCGCATTTATCACATATTCCTTCCTGCTTTGGAGGAATGTGCTCAATATGATAGGTGGCACCACACTTAAGGCAAGCTCTTCTGCCTGACATTCTGCGTACAATGTTCTCATCGGGAACATCTACGTTAATGGCAAAGTCTACCTTATCCCCAAGCTTTGTAAGTTCCTTATCCAGAACATCTGCCTGTGGGATTGTACGTGGGAATCCATCCAGAACGTATCCATTCTTGCAGTCGTCACTTGCTACTCTGTCAAGAAGGATCTCTACTGTAAGCTCATCAGGAACCAGCTGGCCCTTGTCCATGTACTCTTTGGCCTTTTTACCAAGCTCTGTTCCGTTCTTGATGTTTGCTCTGAAAATGTCTCCGGTTGAGATGTGTGGGATATTAAACTTATCCGCGATCATCTTAGCCTGTGTTCCTTTTCCTGCACCAGGTGCACCTAACATAATAATCTTCATACTCAATCACCCTTCTTCAAAAATTAAGATAAGAGGTTTCAAGATCTGCACTATGCAGACCTCTACGCCTCTTATTATTGTATCATAGCTTAATCTTCCAGGAAACCTTTGTAATTACGTACCAGCATCTGTGATTCAATCTGCTTGATTGTCTCAAGGATAACACTTACTACGATGATAAGTGATGTTCCACCGAATGAAACACTTGCACCAAATACACCATTGAAGAATATTGGAAGAACACCGATTATTGTAAGTCCGCATGCTCCAATAAAGATGATGTAGTTGAGGATACCTGTAAGGTAATCACTAGTTGGTTTACCCGGTCTGATTCCGGGGATAAATCCACCCTGCTTCTTCATATTATCTGCAATCTCAATTGGATTGAAGGTAATTGACGTATAGAAATACGCGAAGAATATAAGTAATAAAATATAAACAACAAGTCCAATGGAATAGTTCCAATGGTTTGGGTTGCACCAGTTACTCTGGTTGAGGTAAGCAAGGAACTTACCCCATGTTCCTGATCCCTGATATCCAGCCAGCTGGCTGATGATGATTGGGAACTGGAAGAGTGACATTGCAAAGATGATAGGCATAACGCCTGCAGTGTTGACTTTGAGAGGAATCTCACTGCGATTTCCTCCATAGGTCTTTCTGCCCTGAATCTTCTTGGCATACTGAACAGGAATTCTTCGCTCAGCGCCGTTAAGAAGTACTACAAGAACAACCATTGCAACAATAACTGCTATAATAACAACTGCTGAAACTACTCCCCTAGCAATAGGCTTTCCAATTACGAACTGCTCAAATAATGAGCTTACGTCTGACGGCATTCTGGAAAGAATGTTTATAGTCAGGACAATGGAAATTCCGTTTCCAACCCCATTTTCGGTGATTCTCTCACCAATCCACATCAGGAATGCACTACCAGCAGTAAGTGCTGCTACAATCTGGACTACAAGGAAAGGAGACTGCTCTGTAAGGAAGCCTGTATTCCTGTAAAATCCAATTGCCATGGCGATGGACTCGATAAGCGCAAGAGCGATAGTAATATATCTTGTCAGCGCTGTAAGCTTCTTCCTTCCATCCTCGCCATCCTTCTGCCACTCCTCAAACTTGGGAATAGCAATTGTAAGAAGCTGAATGATAATGGAAGATGTGATATACGGTGTGATATTGAGTGCCAGAATTGACATGTTCTCAAATGATCCACCGGTGAATCGATCCATAAAGCCAAAAGCATCACTTTCTGTAAGTCCCTTAAACCAGTTCTGGAATACTGCAGTATTCATTCCAGGTACAGGAATTGCAGATCCGAGTCTGATAACACAGAGCATAAAGAAAGTAAAAAGAATCTTCATTCTTATTTCTTTGACTTTGAATGCATTCATTAGGGATTTAAACATTAGATCACCTCTGTTGTTCCACCAAGTGCCTCGATTTTCTCTTTAGCCTTTGCGCTGAACGCATTAGCCTTAACCGTAAGCTTCTTAGTCAATTCGCCGTTTGCAAGAATCTTAACGCCATCGAGCTCCTTGTTTACGATGCCCTGATCCTTAAGTGCCTGAACATCTACAACTGCTCCGTCCTCGAATACTTCAAGGGCACAAACGTTGATTCCTACGATATTCTTATGATTGATATTCTTGAAGCCTCTCTTAGGAAGTCTTCTGAACAGAGGCATCTGACCACCTTCGAAACCAAGTCTTGGTGCTCCAGAACGAGCCTTCTGACCCTTGTGGCCCTTACCAGCAGTCTTGCCGTTTCCTGAACCATGACCGCGGCCTCTTCTAAAATTATCGCTCTGTACAGAACCCTCAGCAGGTCTTAAGTTGGATAATTCCATGATATTCCTCCTTCAATTAAATCTCTTCAACCTTAACAAGGTGTCTGATCTGCTGAATCTGTCCTCTTGTTGCAGAGTTGTCAGGCAGCTCAACGCTACTGTTAAGTTTCTTGAATCCCATTGATTTTACTGTTGCTACCTGCTTAGGTACAGCGCCAATTGTGGACTTAACCAATGTGATCTTAAGTTTCTTCTCGCTTGCCATTGATTTTTCCTCCTATTATGCAGTAACTTCTGCTACAGACTTACCGCGCTTTGCTGCTACCTCTTCAGGTGTCTTTAACTGAGCAAGACCATTGATTGTAGCATAAACAACATTCTGCTTGTTGTTTGAACCAAGTGACTTTGTTCTGATGTTTCTGATACCTGCAAGCTCACATACAGAACGAGCAGGACCACCAGCGATGATACCGGTACCTTCAGGTGATCTCTTCAGTAAAACTTCAGCTGAGCCGAACTTACCGATGAAATCATGTGTGATACTGTTGTTCTCATCAAGAGGAACAGTAATAAGGTTCTTAGTAGCATCTTCCTTACCCTTACGGATAGCATCCGGGATTTCTGTTGACTTACCCAGACCAACACCAACGTGTCCGTTGTTGTCACCAACAACTACAAGGGCTGTGAACTTCATGTTACGTCCACCTTTAACAACCTTTGTAACACGCTTGATGGTTACAACTTTATCTGTTAATTCCAGCTGACTTGCATCAACGATATTACGCTTCATTTGTAAACTTCTCCCTTCTTAGAATTCCAGGCCAGCTTCTCTGGCTGCATCAGCAAGAGCCTTAACCTTACCATGATAGATATAACCGCCTCTATCAAAAACTACGGCCTTGATACCCTTCTCTAATGCTCTCTTTGCTACAACATCTCCGATCTTTGTTGCTGCTTCGATGTCGTCTGTATTCTTGAGCTCAGCCTTGATATCCTTTTCAAGAGTTGAAGCAGATACAAGTGTTGTGCCATTTACGTCATCAATAACCTGAGCATATACGTGGTTATTGCTTCTGAATACTGCGAGTCTAGGTCTCTCAGCACTGCCGCTGAAACGATTACGGATTCTCATGTGCTTTTTAGCACGTACTTTTGATCTTGATTCCTTACTAACCATTGTGCACTCTCCTTCTTAATTATTTCTTACCGGTCTTACCAACTTTACGTCTGATAACTTCATCAGCATACTTGATTCCCTTGCCCTTATAAGGCTCTGGAGCTCTCTTTTCTCTGATGATAGCAGCGTGCTGGCCAACCGCCTCTTTGTCAATTCCCTTAACTGTGATTGTCTGTCCCTCTACAACTGTCTCAACTCCTTCAGGATCAACAAGCTCTACAGGGTGTGAATAACCAAGTGTCAGAGAGAGTGTCTTGCCGTTTTTAGCAGCTCTGTAACCTACACCGTTAACCTCAAGCTTCTTCTCGAAACCATCTGTTACACCAACAACCATGTTGTTGAGAAGGCTTCTTGAAAGACCATGTAATGCTCTAGTCTTCTTCTGATCGTCTGGTCTCTTAACCTCGATCTGTCCATTCTCCTGCTCGAAAGAAATCTCTGCAGGGAATACTCTTGTAAGGGTTCCCTTAGGTCCCTTTACAGTCACCTTATTATTTTCTGCAACTTCTACTGTTACACCAGCAGGAACTGCGATTGGCATTTTTCCAATTCGTGACATGCCCGTACCTCCAATTTACCAAATGAATGCAAGAACTTCGCCGCCAACCTGGAGCTCTCTTGCCTTTTTATCAGTTACAACGCCCTGGTTTGTAGAAATGATTGCAATACCAAGACCACCTAATACTCTGGGAAGCTCATCCTTGCCTGCGTATACACGAAGACCAGGCTTTGAGATTCTCTTAAGACCTGTGATAACCTTATCGTTTCTGTCAGCACCGTACTTAAGAGTGATGTGAAGATTCTTGAAAGCGCCATCTTCAACAACATCAAGCTTCTTAATATAACCCTCCTCAAGAAGAATGTTTGCAATTGCAAGCTTCATCTTTGAAGAAGGAACATCAACTGTGTCATGCTTTGCAGTATTTGCGTTACGAATTCTTGTAAGCATATCTGCAATAGGATCGTTCATTGCCATTTTAAATTTGCCTCCTTAATTATTTTTGCTTCGCCTTACTACTCCCCGAATTGAGCAGAGACACGAAGCCGCAATGCGCGCTTATGTGTTTCTCATTTCTTAGAGTAATACCAATTTTTTATATTTGTGACCCCCATCCTGGGTCACAGTGAATTACTGCTTACGCAGATTACCAAGATGCTTTTCTTACACCAGGAATCTCGCCCTTATATGCAAGCTCACGGAAGCAAATTCTGCAGATTCCGTACTTTCTAAGATAAGCATGAGGACGACCGCAGATCTTACAACGGTTATAAGCACGTGTAGAGAACTTTGGTTTCATCTGCTGTTTCAACTTCATGGATAATTTAGCCATTGTGTCTTATTTCCTCCTTAATTACTTTGCAAAAGGCATATTGAACAGTGTAAGAAGCTCTCTAGCCTCTTCGTCTGTCTTAGCAGTTGTTGTGAAAATGATATCCATACCTCTTGTCTTATCAATCTTGTCATACTCGATCTCAGGGAAGATGAGCTGCTCCTTGATACCAAGAGCATAGTTACCTCTTCCGTCGAAAGAGTTAGGATTGATTCCTCTGAAGTCACGTACACGAGGAAGTGCAAGGTTTACGAGACGATCAAGGAAATCGTACATCTTATCACCACGAAGAGTTACCTTGCATCCGATAGGCATACCCTCTCTTAACTTGAAGTTAGCGATTGACTTCTTAGCCTTTGTGATAACAGGCTTCTGACCGGAAATAATGGTCATATCATTTGCAGCGTTCTCAAGAAGCTTAGCATTCTCCTTTGCTTCTCCAACACCCATATTGATAACGATCTTGTCGAGCTTTGGAACTTCCATTACATTCTTGTAACCGAACTTCTTTGTCATAGCATCAACGATCTCATTCTTGTATAAATCCTTATATCTACTCAACGTAATTTACCTCCTTTCCTTATCAGTCGATTATGTCGCCGGTCTTCTTAGCAACACGATTCTTCTTTACAACCTTACCATTCTCGTCCTTCTCAACCTTGAATCCGATCTTGGTAGGCTGTCCCTTATGAAGATAAACAACGTTTGAGATATCAAGAGCAGCTTCTCTTTCTACCACTCCGCCATTAGGATTCTTTGCTGAAGGCTTCTCGTGTATTGTAGCCTTGTTAAGGCCCTCAACGACTACCCTTCCGTTCTTAGCATCAACAGAAAGAACCTTGCCTTCCTTGCCGAGCTCTTTTCCAGCGATTACTCTTACAGTATCGCCCTTCTTGATCTTACTTGTTGACATCTAGGCGCCTCCTTATAATACTTCAGGAGCAAGAGAAAGAATCTTCATGAACTTCTTCTCACGAAGCTCTCTAGCTACTGGTCCAAAAATACGTGTTCCCTTAGGCGTACCATCTTCATTGATAACAACAGCAGCGTTCTCATCAAATCTGATGTAGGAACCGTCCTTACGACGTGTCTCTTTAACAGTACGAACGACAACAGCCTTTACAACATCACCCTTCTTTACAACTCCGCCGGGTGTTGCTTCTTTAACAGAAGCTACGATTGTGTCGCCGATTCTCGCATATCTTCTTGTAGATCCACCCATAACACGGATTGTAAGAAGCTCTTTAGCACCTGTGTTATCAGCGACTCTAAGTCTACTTTCCTGCTGAATCATGATATTTCTCCTTTTTTCGAATTACTTTGCACGTTCAATAATGGATACAAGTCTCCATCTCTTATCCTTGGAGATTGGCTTTGTCTCCATGACCTTAACTGTGTCACCGATACGGCACTCGTTGTTCTCGTCATGAGCCTTAAGCTTATAGGTTCTCTTTACGATCTTCTTGTAAAGAGGGTGCTTAACATGGTCCTCAATGGAAACTGTGATGGTCTTGTCCATCTTATCGCTTGTTACTTTACCAACACGCGTTTTTCTTAAATTTCTTTCCACGATCAATTTCTCCTTTTAGATTTAGGCTAACATCGGCTTAGTTAGCAGCCTTAGCATTCTGTGTGATTACAGTCTGGATTCTTGCAATATTTCTTCTTACTTCTTTAATTCTTGCTGTATTATCCAGCTGGTTTGTAGCGTTCTGGAATTTCAGATTGAAAAGTTCCTTCTTAGCTGTTACAAGCTCTGTCTGGAGCTCTTCTGATGACTTAGCCAGAAGCTCTTCTACATACTTATTTGTCTTCATTTAGATACACCGCCTTCCAAATCAGCCTTTGAAACGATCTTGCATTTGCAAGGAAGCTTGTGTGTCGCAAGACGAAGAGCTTCTCTCGCATCGGCCTCGGCAACTCCACCGATTTCGAACATTACACGACCAGGCTTAACAACAGCTACCCATCTATCAGTTGCACCCTTACCGGAACCCATACGTGTTCCAAGAGGCTTTAAAGTGATTGGCTTGTCAGGGAAAATCTTGATCCATACCTGACCACCACGCTTGATGAAACGTGTCATAGCTACACGGGCTGCCTCGATCTGGTTTGAATTGATCCAGCAAGGCTCAAGCGCAACAATTCCGTACTCACCATAAGTGATTGTGTTACCACGAGTGATTTTATGAGCCATTGAACCGCGGAACTGCTTGCGGTGCTTAACTCTCTTTGGCATTAACATTATTTATCGCTCCCTTCCTTATCTGAATTCTCAACTGCCTTTGACTTAAGTACTTCACCCTTGTAGATCCATACCTTAACACCAACTTTTCCGTAAGTTGTGTCAGCCTCAGCAAAACCATAGTCGATATCTGCTCTGAGTGTCTGAAGAGGAATTGTTCCCTCGCTGTAGAACTCTGAACGAGCGATATCTGCGCCACCAAGACGTCCTGAGCAGCAAGCCTTGATACCAAGGGCATCTGTCTTCATTGTTCTGCTCATGCAAGACTTCATAGCTCTTCTGAAAGATACACGGTTCTCAAGCTGCTGTGCAATGTTCTCTGCAACAAGCTGTGCATCCTTATCAGGCTTCTTGATCTCTTTGATGTCAACAAGAACTTTCTTGTCTGTGAGCTTTGAAAGCTCCTTCTTTGTTACTTCGATCTCAGCACCGCCCTTACCGATTACAACACCGGGCTTAGCTGTGTATACGATAACCTTTACTCTGTCTGATGCTCTCTCGATCTCAATCTTAGAAACACCGGCAGCATATAACTTCTTCTTCAGAAATTTTCTGATATTGTAATCTTCAACCAGATTGTTAGCGAAATCTGATGACTCAGCATACCACTTTGAATCCCAGTCAGCGATAACACCAACTCTGAGGCCATGAGGATTAACTTTCTGTCCCATTACTTGGTTCTCCTTTCAATTATCTCTCGTCCAATACAACAGTCAGATGACTCATTCTCTTGTTGATTCTGTAAGCTCTGCCCTGTGCTCTAGGCTGAATTCTCTTCATGATAGGGCCGTTGCTTGCTGTACACTCAGCAACATAGAGATTAGCTCTGTTCATACCCTTGTTGTTCTCAGCGTTTGCTACAGCGCTGTTAAGGAGCTTGTAGATAACGCTTGATGCATATCTTGGATTGTATGCAAGGATTGCAAGTGCAGTCTCAACATCCTTTCCTCTGATAGCGTCCATTACGAAGCATGCCTTCTGAACTGGTATTCTTGCGTAAGATAACTTAGCAAAAGGTCTTGTCTCTCTATTGTCACGATTTCTTGCTCTTTTAATTTGTGATCTATGCTTAATTTCCTTTTCCACGTTAGTAGACCTCCTTTCATTGAATAACTAATTAGTTTATGCTGCTCTTTCTCTCAACGGGAGAATTTCCAGCATGTCCTTTGAAGGTTCTGGTAGGAACGAACTCACCGAGCTTGTGTCCAACCATATCTTCAGTAACATATACAGGAATATGCTTTCTTCCGTCATGAACAGCGATAGTGTGTCCAACAAAAGACGGGAAAATTGTAGAACGACGTGACCAAGTCTTGATAATCTGCTTCTGGCCCTCTGCGTTCATAGCATCTATCTTCTTAAGCAGGCTTGCGTCTGCAAAAGGTCCCTTTTTAAGTGATCTAGACATTTTATTCCTCCTTATTTGATGGCTTTACCGTTTCTTCTTCTTACGATGAGCTTGTTGGAAGCCTTCTTAGCCTTACGTGTCTTATAACCAAGAGCTGGCTTACCCCAAGGTGTGCTAGGACCAGAACGTCCGATAGGAGCTCTTCCTTCTCCACCACCGTGTGGATGGTCGTTAGGGTTCATAACAGAACCACGAACTGTAGGACGGATGCCCATGTGACGAATACGTCCGGCTTTACCATAGTTGATAAGGTTGTGATCACCATTTCCTACAACACCGATTGTTGCTCTGCACTCGATAGGAACCATTCTCATCTCGCCTGAAGGAAGACGAAGTGTTGCGTACTTACCTTCTTTAGCCATGAGCTGTGCAGCGTTTCCTGCTGAACGAACCATCTGGCCGCCCTTTCCAGGATAAAGCTCGATGTTGTGTACGTTTTCACCGACAGGAATCTGTGAAAGTGGGAGGCAGTTACCAACACGGATCTCTGCGTTAGCACCGTTCATAACTGTCATGCCATCTGTTAATCCGTTAGGTGCAAGGATATAAGCCTTTGTGCCATCCTCGTACTGGATAAGTGCGATATTTGCTGATCTGTTAGGATCATACTCAATTCCGATAACCTTTGCAGGCATATCGTCCTTGTTTCTCTTGAAATCAACGATTCTGTACTTAACTCTGCCGCCGCATCCACGATGTCTTACTGTGATCTTACCCTGATTGTTACGACCAGCTTTGCTGTTCTTTGAAACAATGAGTGACTTCTCAGGAGTGCTCTTTGTGATCTCTGAAAAATCAGATCCAGTCATGTTTCTTCTGGATGGGGTATATGGGCCGTATTTCTTAATTCCCATGATTATTTCTCCTTTTGTTTTTATCACGTGCCCGGCGCTATGCGCTGAATCCCGGACTCAAATTGGATTCGCACGTATATTTAATAGTTCTTAAATTAGAGTCCCTGGAAGATCTCGATGTCCTTGCTGTCCTCTGTGAGCTGAACGATTGCTTTCTTAGTCTTAGCTGTGAAACCAATTGTCATGCCACGTCTCTTCATCTTTCCGTCAGCGTTGAGGGTGTTAACCTTCTTAACCTTTGTTCCCTCGAACATCTTCTCTACAGCTTCCTTGATCTGTGTCTTGTTAGCTTCAGGATTAACAAGGAAAGTGTACTTCTTATCTGCCATTGCGTTCATACTCTTCTCTGTAAGAACAGGCTTAAGGATTACGTCATAATACTGTAATGCTGCCATTAGCAATACACCTCCTCTATCTTTGCTACTGCATCCTTTGTAAGGACGAGTGTTCTTGCGTTTACGATATCATAAACATTAAGTGTGTTTGTAAGTGTTGTGTTTGCCTCTGCAAGGTTTCTTGCTGAAAGTACTACGTTCTGATCGTTGTCAGCAAGTACTACAAGTGCCTTACGTGTAGCCTTGAGGTTGTTCATAACCTCTGCAAACTTCTTAGTCTTGATCTCATCGAACTTAAGCTCGTCAACTACGATAAGGTTGTTGTTCTGAGCCTTGTCTGTAAGTGCAGACTTAAGTGCAGCTCTCTTCTCCTTCTTGTTCATCTTGAAAGAGTAATCTCTTGGAACTGGAGCGAATACAACTCCGCCGCCCTTCCACTGAGGAGCTCTGATAGATCCCTGTCTTGCGTGACCTGTTCCCTTCTGTCTCCAAGGCTTTCTTCCGCCTCCGGAAACTTCAGAACGTGTCTTTGCTTTCTGTGTACCCTGGCGCTTGTCAGCGAGCTGCTGAAGAACTGCCATGTGTACGAGATGTTCATTTACTTCAACTCCGAAGATAGCATCGTTTAAATCGATCTTGCCAACTTCTTTGCCTTCCATATTGTAAACAGATACATTAGCCATCTGTATGGTCCTCCTTTCGCGCTTAATTAATTTTCAGCCTTTACGGTTTCCTTGATAGCAACAAGTCCCTTCTTAGGTCCAGGAATAGCGCCCTTTACAAGAATAAGATTCTTGTCTGCATCTACTCTTACAACCTCAAGATTCTGAACTGTTACCTTTACGCTGCCCATGTGACCAGGCATTCCCTTGCCCTTAAATACGCGGCTGGGATCTGAACTGGAACCATTAGAACCCTGATGACGGTGGAACTTGGAACCGTGTGCCATAGGTCCTCTGTGCTGACCGTTCTTCTTAATAGCACCCTGGAATCCTTTTCCCTTTGAAACAGCTGTTGCATCAATCTTGTCGCCTTCTGCGAAGATATCAGCCTTGATCTCAGCACCAAGTGCATAATCAGCAGCATTCTCGAACT
>JAEEGH010018709.1_pt1 | contig 14609 bp, 15 predicted proteins | sample 9134181 | NCBI WGS metagenome assembly JAEEGH01 (sample SAMN16246544, study PRJNA631951) | gut metagenome | biome: gut microbiome; feature: rumen; material: DP-attached | host: Bos | place: Iran: Karaj | collected 2018-10 | reverse complement strand
GCTTTTCTTGTAACCTCTCTTTGGGCAGATTCTGATACTCCTTTGACTTGAGGGCCTCTGGCGTAGCACCGACACCGTAATACTCTGTCTTCGTTTTCAGAATGGCGCCGCCCTCATATCTTATCCGTTTATGGGTCACGGCGTAGTCTTTACTATCCAGATAGGAAACTAGGTTCTCTATGGGGTCTGATGAACTCATGTTCTCTGAAGTGCAGGCGCATAACAGCGTACACGCTACTAATAGGAATAATGCTTTTTTCATTGCTGATGTTTTGTTGATGATTATTATGAATAGCAAGACGTCTTTTCTTTTTTATTACAGTTGTGCGATGGCATCCTCTAACTGCCTGCCACTACGCTCTATCTCGTTGACTATATCTTCGTAGGAAGAGAATTCTGAATAGGATGGGGCGTTGTGATAGTATTCAGGCAGGCGGGGCTGGCTATATGAAGTCTCAGGGGTAGTAGCGGGTTCCTTGATGATCAACAGCGCCACAACCACTGCCGCGGCTATGCCCACTGCCCAAGGCAACATTCTGCGATAGAGCGGAATATGGCGAGGCTGTTGTTGCTCTCGGGCATCTGCGGCATCCATCTGTGCCGTCAGCCTCTGCATGAACTCGTCGTTATCGGCAATCGTCGGCCGATAATCGTGAAATACGTCTCGTAGTTCCTGTTCTTTCATATCTATCTTCATTTATTTAACTTCGTTTTCAAATGCTCACGACCTCTTGAAAGATAACCCTTCACTGTTCCCTCGGTGACATTCATGATAACGGCAATCTCCTTGATGGGCCGGTCCTCCATATAGAAGAGGAGCACAGCCGTGCGCTCGCTGACGTTCAGTCCGTCAATGGCACAATATAACTCTTGGTATGTGAAACCATCGTCGGAGCGGGAAACGGCCGCCACCTCATCTACCTGACTGATGTCGATGGCGGTGCCCTGTGCTGTCTGCTTTCGCTGATGGTCTATCAGCGTGTTGCAGGCAATGCGGTAGAGCCATGCCGAGAATCCCGCCACATCCTCGAAGTTGCGTGAGGCCAAGTAAGCCTTCATCAGCGCCTCCTGCGCCACGTCGTCGGCCTCACAGATGTTGCCGCTGCAGGCCGCCAATAGGAAGCGGCGCAAGCCGGGGAGTTCTTTGCGGACGAGTTGGGTGAATATTTCTCGGATCATCAAGTGTTCCTTTTTTTGCTTTCTATTATATAAACGTATTAGAAGGCTAAAAGGTTGTACGAAAGCAGAAAAAACTTTGTAAAAGTGCTAAAGCGAGTTCAATTTAGGTCACCATCGAGCCGGATGGTAATGGTCGCGCCGTCCTCCACGAAGAATTCTCCTGAGCGGAGGGTCATGCCCTTCTCCATCACCTCGCCGAGGTCCACGATGTGCCAGCGCTCTATCTGTGCGTCCTCCACGTCGCACTCAAAGCGTCCGTTCTTCAACACGGGTCGCAGTGTGCTGTTCTTCGGGTCTTCGCCGTCGCGGTATATCCTCAGTTCAATGGGCGTTGTTCCTTCTGCCACCGTGCCAATGACGTAACACCTCACTTGCCCCTGCCCTGCCACTGCGACGAGGGCGAGCAGGATGGTGATGATGGATTTCTTGTTTATATTCATTTCGGTTTGTCCGCATTATTGTTTTTATTGCAACACCTGATTGATTTCCTTCATCATGTCGTCAACATTCCTCCAGCCAGTGAATGCGTGGTGGATGGTGCCGTCGGCATTGATGAGAACCCAAATGGGTACGCCGCTTGTATTACATGGAAGCTGGCTGTGCAGAGACTGAAGTTGCTGCTTGGTCAAGCGGTAGTGGTCGCCGATGTAGTTGGGAATAAGACGCTGCCATGTGGAGAGGTCTGAGTTTTCGCTGGCGATGTTGACGAAGTGGATGCGGTCGGCAAGTTCTTTCTTTTTATCGTGCATATCCTTGAAGGCTAATCGGCACGGGCCACAGGTGGTTTCCCAGAGGTCCAACAATACGGGCTTCCCATTATAAGGTTTCAGAATAGTGGCAAGAATATCATCTGCATTGTCAGACAAGGTACAAACGCGGGACATCCCCTGCTCGCTGACGAACGAGAGTTCCCGCTCCATCCGCTCGTTATAGTCCAACACATCCTGAGCCAGTTCTGGCAAGAATGTCAGCACGCTGTCTTTCTGTGCCTCAGTAAGCAGAAATCTCTGCGCTCCCATTTGTTCCAGGAACTTTGAGGCCAGACGACACTGCTGGTACTCTGCCGGTAGCTTTACGGGCTGACTGACATACGAATCAACGAAAGTGTCGGGCATACTCCACATAACATAGCAGAGCACGGGATTGGCCCAAGGGTCATCCTTCATATAAACCTCCAAACGCTGTTTCAGTCGTGCTTCGAAAGCATCATACGCCTCGTCCGTATCAATGCCCGCATATTGGATGGACTGGCCACAGAAGGGCATCATCGCTCCACATTCATAGCGGTTGACGGCCTTTGCAAACTCACGATACGCTTGACCTATTTCCCTGTCGTTGTCTATCAGTTCATTAACACGTTGGTAAGTAGAGTCCAGATAATGGAAGTACCCCTGCTCGCTCTTCTCGGGCAATTCGTTTGCCAGTTGCCCCATGTTGCGTTTCGCTTCTATGTCGCGATAGATGGTCTCTGGATCGATGCCCTGTTCTGTGGCATAGACCAAATCGTGATTGAAGTCGGCCAACTGCCCGCCGAACATCAGCGCATTGGCCAGCCCCTGCGTTTTCAACTTATTAAGGTCGAGCGTAAACGTAACCGTCTGCCCAGGCACTACGTAGCAGATGAAGCGACATTCCCCCACCGCCACATGGCAGTCCACCGTTGTACCCGTAGGCAGGTTCAGACTGAATCTTCCGTCGGCATCCACGGCAGCACTTGCTTGTCTGAGGGCATCTCCAGTTCCCGATGTGTACTTCAAGACATAGCGGACATGTACACTTTCCGTTATCTGCTGGTTGTTTCCTATAATCTGTCCGCTTAACACCGCAGGTTCCTTCGAATACTGAAACGCAGGCAGATGCTTTTGCGCCAGTCCCGTCATTGCGACGAGGGCGAGCAAGATGGTGATAATGTTTTTCTTGTTCATATTCGTTAATGTCTTTACCTTTTATTATATATACGCCGTAATCGCGGAAATATGACGCTGCGGGGCGTTAATTGTTCTTAATTGGACAAAGGCACGGGGTGCATCGCTGCAGCCAGTGCCAGTTCCCATGGGTTATGAAAAAACTTTTACTTATTATTTGCTAAATAACTGCATTATTCTACTACGACGCGGGGATGATACTCAAAGAGCTTCTGGTTCCTGCGCAGCCCCTCTACGTCGAGGTTGCTTTCCACAGTGCCGCTCCAGTTGGCACCCCATGCCTTGAAGGGCTCGCCCTCGGGCACGATGTAGTTGATGGTCGTCACGCCGGGGGCTAAAGGCTCATAGACCTTTACGAAGGCTATCCAGTCACCCGTGTTGCCACGCACCCAGAAGAGGCGGCCGTTGGGATAGTCCTGCACCTCCTTCAGCTTGTACTGCCGCCCGTTGTTGTCTATCAATATGTCGTCGGGGCCTTCGCCAAAGTATTCGCGCGTCCAGTTCTGCTCGCGGGCCACGGCGATATAGGTGGCGTCGGGCGTGCGCCAGAGGGCCATGGCGTTGTGGGCCAGCGGCTTGATGAGGTGGGCATCGGTGTATTCCGCCCACGAGCCGCTGTTGTCCTTGTTGTAGTTATTGGCCTCCCTGATAAGGGTTGGCGTGTGGAAGTGCGGCGGCTCGTCGAAGGGCGTCATGGTGGCGGAGTAATGGTTGGGACGGCTGATGCTGACGGTGCGGTCACCATTCAGTCCCCAGTTGGGCACACCATAGATGTAGATGTCGGTCGTCTCGACGGGCAGCGGCGGGAAGTAGATGCGGAAGTCGATGATGTTGTCTTTCTTGGCACGGAACTTGAAGTACTGTTTCCAGCAGTCGGGATTGGAGCGGCGTGCTCGGTACTGTACGCCCGTCTCACGGTCTACGATGGCGGTCTCTTCCGAGGCAAACCAGAAGTTGGTGATGACATCCGCAGGCATCTTCATGTAGCAGTGGAGCACCGTCTCGCCGGCCTCTTCGGTGAGCACCCAAGTTTGAGGAGCTATCGCTTGGTTGTTCATATTGGTGATAATTCCAAGGCTTTCACTACACAGCGGACTACTTACCGTGATGACACTCGGTGCCCATTGGTCGTCGCGCCCGCTGACGTGTTTGTTCTCGGTGTTACGCCATTTCACGGTACTCAACCCTGTAGTGGAATCCGTGACAGGTTCACTGTATGGCATCCACAAAACTCTGCTTTCATGTAAGACGGTCACTTTCTCCGTCTCTGTCTGCGACTGCATGGTGACGGTCATTGCCGCCATGAGTGCTGTTATTAAAAATCTGTTGCGTTTCATAATTCAAAAGATTGGTTTGTATGGGTTATCTTTTCGCGAAAATTCTGATAGCATTCCGACGAGACGCTGCGGCCTATCGGCGCGTGAGTGGCATAGAGAATAATCCTGTCGCCGCTGATGCGCTCGGCGAGCCAGAGGTAGCGGAATCCTGTATGTCGGTCTTCCAAGCTGAACATCATTTGCTGCTGGGTGATGGTGAGCTGATAGCCGAGACTGTCGCAGTCGTAGCGGCAGACCACTTGTAGCAGACGGTCGAAGAGCCTTACCCTGTCGTCGTCGGGGAATACATACACCGTGCTTCCCACGGTTGAGTCGTTTCGGACGTGGCAGTTCAGCGGCTCACTTTCTATATGGTTGTATTCTGCCAGCTTTGCTATGAAGTCATCTACGCACGAAGGGGCCATATAGCCAGCGTCTTCCGTTTGCTCGTGGGAGGCTTGATGCAGGTTAGGGTCAGTGGGTACCGGGGCCGGAACTCCTTCCCGCAAGTCTGCGAGAGCCTTTCCGGGGGCCGGAACTCCTTCCCGCAAGTCTGCGAGAGCCTTTCCGGGGGCCGGAACTCCTTCCCGCGAGCCTGCGAGAGCCTTTCCGGGGGCCGGAACTCCTTCCCGCGAGTCTGCGGCAACGTATTCCGAGGTTGGTCCTTCGCTATAGTGCAGTGTCAGCAACAGCAGTACGCTGGCGGCTGCGGCTATTGCCGAAGCAACGTAGAGCCTGATACGTCGTGCGGGCTTAGGCTGCTCTGTGGGCAGGTCGGGAAGACTCGCCATGATGCGGCCGGTCAGTTCGTCAGGGTTGCTGACGTCGGGCTGCTGTTCCTGCAATCGGCTCAATATTTCATCAATCTTCATCATATCCTAAATCCTTTAGTCGTTTACGTATTGTCTGGCGGGCTACATAGAGATTGCTCTTTATCTGTCGGGCATCCATGCCGGTTATCTGTTCTGCTTCTTCAGATGAGAGACCTTCCAATTGGCAGAGGGTGAACACCAGCCGTTGCTTCTCACTCAGTCCTTCGGCCAGTGTCCTTACGATGGCTATCCATTCGTTGTTTTCCAACTTGCGCTGTGTGTCGTCGCCCGAAGCAAAGCGGTGTAGCACTGTCAGGTCTTCCGGCTGCATGGCGGACACTTTTTCAGCCTTCATGCGATTGAGGCACAGACGTGAGGCTATTGTGTAGAGCCACGAGGCAAAGGGCTGCTGGGGATTGTAGCTTCTGATAGCCAGCCAAGCTCGGACAAACGTATCCTGCACCACGTCTTTCGCCTCTTCTTCGTCGGCCAGCATCTTCAGCGCAAGCGAGAACAACATGCGCTGATAGGTCTGTACCACCCATCGGAAAGCGGCCTTGTCGCCGCCCTGGCATCGTGTGAGTATTTCGTCCTCTATCTGTATCATTGTTTGTAGGGCCTTGGATTTTCATCCCACCATTTTCACGCTCGGCATAGCAAGCGAGCTTGGCTATGCTCTCGCTTAATCAAATGGTTCTATTATAGTATACAACTAAAACAGGCAAAAGTCGAAAAGAAAAGCCGTTTATTTTCTATTCCACCTTCAGTTTCTCCTTCCCCTTATACTTCGTCATGTCGCTGACGATGACTTGTTCGCCGGGTTCCAGGCCGCTGATGACCTCGATGTGGTCGTAGTTGCATTCGCCGAGGCGGACTTGGCGGGGCTGGAGGATGTTGTCCTTTAATATAAATAAGGTGTAGTCGCCGGGGCCACTGTAGAAGGAGCCGTTGCGGATGCGGAGCGTTTCTCTTCAAGCAGTCTAAGGCCGAAATACAAGCAATCGAGCGTCACGATCCAAGCAATCGAACGGCGAACGTCACGATTCAATCAGGAGAACGATTCTCTTCTAGTAAGTGAACGCCACTCTGCTAGTAAGTGAACGCCACTCTGCTAGTAAGTGAACGCCACTCTGCTGGTAAGAGAGAAACAACCAAGCAAGAAAAACGTCAGAACTCCCGAAACTCTAATTCTTCATCTGATAAAAGGCACAGGGCACATCACTGCGACCTGTGCTGATTCCCATGGGTTTAGAGAAAAACTTATCTTAATTATATTTGATAAATAACTACCTATTCATATCCTTCAATCTATCGGCTCGAACTGTCGTGTCGTGGTAGAGCGATGGGCGGAAGTGTTGTCCCGCGCCTGTTTGGGCGTCAGGTTCTTGGAGGCCTTCTTATCATAGACAGCCTTGCCGTTCTTCCAGCTCTTCAGGATTTGCCATTCCATGGGCACCATCTTGTCACCCTTGCTTTCGAGGATGACGATGTGGAACTCCCAGTCTGTCCGGCTGCCAGGAATCGGGTTGCGGTGAATGCATACGCTGTAAGAGAAGGGCACCCTCTTGTAGTCGAAGTGGGAAAACAGGGTTTCCAATGCCCTTGGGCCGTAGTCGGAATAGGCATTAAAGTCGAAGTCCATGCCGGGATGCTCGTCCAAGTAAGCCCACGTCACCTGCTTAATCTGGCTCAGCACCGAGTCGGCCATTGCGCTGGAGCGCAGCGTGTAGACGGTTCCCCACGTCTCGCTCTTCGGCTGGCGGGGCGAAATCGTGTTCTGGCGGAAGACAAAGTCCGCGTTGTTCCAATCCTTCTTCTCAATGGTATAGGTGCTGTCGTGATAGACGTAGAACTGGCGGCAAGTGACGCCCTTTTGTTTCAGAATGGGCTGAAGCAGCCGTGTGTATGCTTCCTTGTCGAATGGTGCGAGTTCTTTCGGTTTTTTGCCTACGCTGTCGGGCGTGTACTCATATCTGAACGTGGCGTAACCCTTGTGCCGCCACGGACTCACGTCGCTTCCCGGTATGGGGTCGTAGCCGAAGGTGATAATCTCGGGGGCGTTATAATAATACACATCCCTGTTACGCCGATAGGTCTGCATGGTGTCGCCGTTCACGTATTCTCCCAAGGCGATGGTATAGCGGACGCTGTCCACTCCGCCACGGTGGTACTCCCAGCTGTAGCTCTCCTTGGCGTCATCGGTGAGCGACTTGCAGGTGCGGCGTAAGGCGTCATATCGTCGTTTTGCCATTTCAACTCCAATCCGTCTGACGCTGTCCTGTTTTTGTATCAGCGAGTCTTTTTTAGGGTCGCCTGTCGGAGGCGTAGGCTGGTAGTCGTTCATCAATCCGCAGCCAATCAATATCGTCTTATGAAGCCGACCGTCGTAATAGTAGGAAACGTGACAACTTCCTCCCAACGCCGTCACTTCGCTCACGAGACTGTCAATTCTCGGATTGCCTTGCAGTCGCTGCTGTATCGTGCCCTGAGCCGATGTACTGAGAGCGATAATGGTGGCACAAAGTGCAAATACTGTTCTTTTCATATCTTGTTTGTTTTTTGGTTGCTGATGATTAATATGAGTCGTCGTTGATGGCCATCTCCACCTTTTGGCTCATGCTGTTGCCTCGTTCTCTGATTTCCCTTGTCATCTTCAGGTAGTCGTCTTGCAGGCTGGCTCTCATCTGCTGCATCATTTGCATGGCTATACGCCGTTCTTCCTCGGCGATGGCTTGTTCTGCAAGGTCTATCGCGTCGATGGCTTCAGGCTCCGCGACGGGTTCTGTCTGTTTTTCCCGTTTTGCCATATAGTGCTTGGGCGGGCGAGACATCTGCAGGATCTCCTTCACCACTTTCACCGAGTCGGCCGATTCTACGTTTGTTTGTGGCACAGCCTTAACGGTGTCTGTCTGCACGATGAGGCTGGGGGTGTCGGGCTGTTGGTCGTTAGGTTTTATACCTATATATAATAATAGCATAGCAATTGCGGCAGCGGCACCGATGGCTGGGTAGAGCCACAGGCGGCGGTGCTTGGGCTTCTGGTCGTGCTGACCGATGCGCTGCATCACGCTGTCACAGAAATCAGCCGACGGCTGGGGCTTCTGCCGACGGGCCTCCCGTCGGCGCAGGGCTTCGCGTAAATCCTTGTCGTTCTGTTCGTTCATTGTTCGTTCTCCTTCATCATTAGTAACAGTTTCTTGCGAATGCGGTGTAGCCTTGTGGCCAGCAGACCGGGCTCCGCGTCCATGATATAGGCGATGTCGCGCAGCGGACGGTCGTCGTAATAGTAGAGGTGGAGCAGCAGTTGCTCGTTAGCCGGCAGCTGGTCGATGGCGGCATCCAACTGTTGTATGCGCTCCTCGCGGTCGGTGCTGAGGTCGTCGTCGGGCGTGTCGGCCAACGGCAGGTCGTCGATGCTCAGCCATTGCAGCCGCTGCCGCTTCAGGTGGTTCAGCGCCGTGTGGTAAGCGATGCGCAGCACCCACGTGAGCCACGACGAGCGTCCGTCGAACTGCCCAAGGGCGCGGAATGCACGGACAAAGGCATCCTGTGCCAGCTCTTCGGCATCGCCCGCGTTGCTGACCATGCGGCTGACGAAGTCGAGCACCTGCGCCGAGTAGGTCTTGACGAAGTAGCCGTACTCTTCGCTCTTTCCGTCGAGTATCTGCTTGATGCGCTGTCGTTCTTGCTCCATTTCATTACGCAAGCGTTGCTTCGCGCCGAGTGCTTCCGTGTCGTGGTTCTTGCTCATTCTATCTATATAGACAACCCACCCGCGAAAATATTACACGGGTGGGCGTTAAAGATTGTTATTATAGTCCGAAGGCCACTCAGTCCTTCTTCTTCGCGTCTAAATGATAGGTGAAGCTGATGTTGACATAGTGATGGCGGAAGTCCTGCCACGAGGTACTGTGCTGATAGGCGGAACGTTCGCTCCTGAAGTTGTCCTGCTTGTTCAGGATGTCCTCGAACTCCAGTTTCAGCCGGGCCTTGTTCTTCAAGACTTTCCATGTGACGGCTGCATTCCAGAGCAGCAGGTTGCGGTTCATCGACTGAGCCGCATAGCCTCGGCGGGTGGTCTCTGTCATATCGGTCTCGAAGACGAAGTTGCCCAGGGTGGCCTCGGCATTGAGACCGAAATCGTTATTCCAAAGGGTGGTGTTCTGCTCAGGCGAGGCAGTGAAGCGCAGACGGTCGGCCTCGATCTTTGCGTACACAGAAGCCTTGAGCCAGTCCTTGTCGAGCGACAGGGTGAGCTTGTCTTTGGGGTGGAAGTTGGTCTGGCGATTCAATGTCCGCTCTGTCTGGGTGGGCAGCAGAGTCAGGTAACCGTAGTGCTGTTCGGTGTTGAGCCGGAAGTCGTTCTCCAAGCGGAACATTTCGCCGAGGGCTTGGTCTATATTGAGACGGTATTCCCATGTGCGGCTGCCTCGGACGTTCTCGGGACGGCCGACATAGACGGCGGTCACAGGGCTATAGCTGAGGGCTGTCACGTGATTGCGGTCGCTGGTATTAAAGGCGATGCTGGCACTAAGTGATGTCTGGCTACGTGCGAGAACCATGTTGTACGAGATTTTTACGTTGTGACTGTGGGTGTTTTTCAGACTGGGGTTTCCCTCTGTGATGAAGAGCGGGTCTGTGAGGTCGCGGTAGCCGATGGTTTGTAGGATTCTTGGCTTCGATGTGCTGAAACCATAGTTCAGTTCAAAGCCAACGGTCTTACTCATTTTCAGCGTGGCACGGAGCGACGGGGCTACGAGGAAGGAGTGGCGCACAGCGGCAGTATCGAGCATTCCGCGCTGGTAGTCCTGACGCTCTCGTCGCCATGTGGCCGTGACATTGGGCATGAATTGCAATGGTTCGAGATTGATGGTGGAGGCCATTCGTAGTGAGTGACTGTTGTACGTGTAGTGGTCTCGATAGGAGTTTGTGGCATCGGCCACTCCATCGGTCATGAAATCTCGGTCGTCTTTTTCGTATCTATGCCTGAAGTTGTATTGTATCTGCATCATCCAATTCTTGGTGAGCCAGTGGCCGTGATGCGCTTCGGCCTCAGTATTGAATGTCGAAGTTGGCGAAGTGGAGAACTGGCTTAACTTTGAGGAATTGAGCGAGGTGATGTGCGAGGTGACTGTGCGGTCGGTCCAGTCGTTGCTCTTTCCGTCGGTATAGTCCAGTTGGATGCTTGCACCGAGCGATCCGTCTTTGACGTAGTGTTCCCATCCGGCTCTGGTGTTGAGCGTGGTCTTATGTCCGTCGCTATGACTTCCCACGTATTGTGTGAGTGTTGGCAAGTAGCCGCTCGCCGTCATTTCCATTTCCGACGTTCCGTCGTCAACCCATTGCCTCATTCCCGAGCTTTGCTCGCCTACCCGTAGCCTTTCTTGCTCTGATGTTTGCCTGCTGTGCGAGCGTTTGTTCTGATGCGCCACGCTGGCACTAAGGGAAAATGTGTTCAGCGAGTCTCTTGCCCAGCGCAAATCGGCGTTCAGGCGCGGGTTCAGATTGTGGTTGCGGTGGTATCGCTCGCTTGTGGTGCGCGTCGCAGCGGTGTTGGGCAGGTAGTTCTCTGTCTCTTCGTGTGAGGTACCCCATCTGTCTTCATGGTTCAACCCCCCCGTTACAGAGTATTGGCTTTTCATCTCCTGCGTGCCCTCTTTCCTGTTCCACTTGTGCTGATAGCCAGCGGCTCCGCTTTGATCATGTCCGTAGCCGTTCCCCCAACTGCTACTCCAGCCGTTCATGGTCTTACTGATGTACTTGGCTATGTTGTTGGCATTGGCGAACGCCATCACGGGGTCGGTCTTCGACAGGCGGTTCATTGTCAGCTCGCCCTCGTAGTACTCCGGTGTCTGATAGCCCGCCTTGATGTCGCCATACCAACGGTCAAGGAAGCCAGGCTTGATGGTCAGGTCGAGCACCATGTCTTGCGTACCGTCGTCCTTGCCCGTACGTTCCGAGAACTCCGAGGCTTTGTTGTAGGCTTTGATGTCCTGCACGGCTTCGGCTGGCAACTGCGTCATTAGCTGGTCACCGCCCAGCATACTCTCGCCGTCCATCGTCAGACGGATGGGCTTGCCGTTCCACGACATACGCCCTTGGTTGTCCACCTCCACGCCCGGCAGCTGACGGATGAGTTCGTCGAGGCGTGCGCCCTCCTGCAGATGGAACGCCTCGGGGTGGAAGACGATGGTGTCGCCACGGACGGTGAAGCGCCGGGCGCGGCCCGTCACCTCCACCACCTTCAGCATCTGCGGCGACATCTTCAGCTCTATTGTGCCGATGTCGAGCGTGTCCTTACGGCTGTCGCTGAATGCCAGTACCGTCTTTTTCTTCGAATAATAGCCCAGCATCGAAGCCTCGATGGTGCACTTCCCATCGGCATGCAGATGGAACACGCCCAATGAGTCGGCCTTGCCATACGTCGTCGACGACCCCATGTCGAATTTCTGCGTCAGTGCCACCGAAGCATCTGGCAGCGGCTCCTTCGTTGCAGCGTCCACCACGCGCCCCCTGACGATGTCGGCAAAGGCGGCTGATGTGAACACCAACACTGCGATGAGGGTGAGGAGAACAGTTCGCTTGTTCATGTACATTTAGATTTTGAGTGCAAAGTTACGATATTTTTTGCTAAGTCAGCGCTTCGTTCTCAGAAAAATACTGGTAAGGATAAAAGCATTTACTAATGTAAAGTGAAAAGGCTGGAGGGGACTTCACAGCGGCCTCCAGCATCGCCCGGGTTATATACTACTCGTTTACTAACTTTACTTAATCTTGTCGAGTTCTGCAATGGCCATCTGCAGGTAGTTGCGGATGGTGTCGGTAGTGGCGTTGGCTTTCATCTCGGCGATGTCGCGCTTGAGCTGTTCCAGCTCTGCCTTGCCATCGGTGAAGTCGGGGATGTCGGACGAGAAGAAACCGTACTCGCGGGCCCGCTTGCAGAGGGTATAGACGGAGATGGCATTGAACTCGGTGTTCTGTCCGGCGAGGAACTGCTGCTTGAGCAGCGAGAAGACGAGGAGGATGTTGTCGTTGCAAAGGAGGTCGTCGGCCGTGACGGGCTGGCCCTGATGCAGGCGGATGACAACGTCCGTCACCGGGTCGGTGTCGTGTTCCAAGGTGTCGTTCCATAGCACGAGGGCATCTTTGGTCTGGAACTTATGACGGAGCCCTTCTATGCGCTTCTTGGCATCCTTCGCCTTCTGCTGGGCATCGCGGATGAGGCTGTCGAGGGACAGGGCGGGATAGTCCTTGCCGTCCCACTGTACGCGGGCATCGCCCTTGAACAGGATGGGACTGCCCTTTCGCACCTTCGACTGGCCAAGATTGAGGAACGGCCAGTTTGGGTCGGCTAGGGTAGTGGTGGCCGAGGGAATCTTGGCGTAGGTGACGATGTAGCGCACGTCGGTCGCTCCCTTGTTGCCGTCCCGCCATTCCAGGGCGTAGGCATAGCGGTGGGTCTTGGTGGTGTCGGCATCGTCGAGGATGTTGATGTTGATGAAGTTCGTGTAGTCCTTGCCGATGGTGACAAAGCGGTTAGGATCGTCGCCAACCATCAGGTTCCGCTCATTACCCACGCGGTTGCCGTCCTTCGACTCGCTCATGCTGTTGATGCCGTAGCAGTTGGGATTCTCGCGGCCGTTGGTCTCCAACTCTTCAATCATCTCGTCAAGCAGGTAGCGTTGTTTCTTGGGGAGTGTGAAGGAGTAGATGTCGCAGCGCCATTTCAGTGGCTTCCCCTCTTTCAAGATGTCGCGCTCCTGTCCGAGGCTCTTGGTTACTTCCACTCCGTGGTCGTTGGCAATGGTCATCTTAAAGCCCATCTGCTTCTCAATATCCTTTACGGACTGGGCCGTGGCTGTCAGCGTGACGAGTAGCAGGCTCGCCGTCATGACGGTTTTCATTATTTCTTTCATAGTCTTATTGGTGTTTTGGTTAGAATGCGATGGTGGGTTGCGCAGGTGCCGCTTCTTCCTCCTCGAAGCTGATGGCGTATGCCCGCAGCGCCTCGGCCTGCGCCTGTCGGCGGTAGGCCACCTGCAAGGCCGCTTCAGCCAGATAGATGTCGGCGAGGGCCTGACGGTCGGGCGGCACGATGTCTGGTGCGTCACTGGGGGCTTGGTTCTCCGTCGCTGAAGCGGGAGTAGCCTCGGCCGTTAGTATAGGAGTCGAAACGTTTTCCTGCGGTTCAGAGTGCGCAGCCCTTCCCCTCCCTTGTAGGCAATTGCGAGGAGGGAGCAATTGGGGAGCGAAGCGACGGTGGGACGAAGTCGGGGTTAGGGGTGGGGTCAGTATCTTTTTCGTTTGCTTTTTATGAGTATCAATCTGGGGGGCAGATGTTACTGACCCCACCCCTTTCCCCTCCCCTACAAGGGAGGGGAGGGGCTGCGCCAGAAGTTCCGGCTCATCAGCATCTCCTGTTGGCCATAGTGCTATTCCAGTACCTATTATAATTAATAGGCAAGCTACAGCGGCTACCCACCGCCAATAGCTCTTGGCCGGTCTGGCCTCTATTTGCTCCATCACCCGCTCTGTGAAGTCGGCGGGCATTTGCGGCTGCTTGGCCTCGAACGAGGCCCGGAGTCTGTCGTATCGTTTATCTTCCATGTTCCTTCAGTTTGATATATTGGTAGAGTTTCTTACGGATGCGGTGCAGGCGGGTGGCCAGCGTGCCGGCGTCGGTATCGGTGACTTCGGCGATGTCGGCGAGCGGCTGCTGCTCGAAGTAGTGCTGCTGCACGAGCAGACGCTCCGTGGGCGGCAGTCGGCGGATGGCCTCTGTCAGCAGTCGGATGCGCTGGTCGTCGTCGGTGTCCATCACGCTGTCGGCCTCGTCGTCGGGTATGGCCTGCAGCGTCTGCTCGTCGGTTTCGAGCCAGACCACGGCGTCGTGGCGCACGCGGTCGAGGCAGAGCCGGTAGGCGATGCAGCGTAGCCAGGTGTAGAACGAGCTGCGGCGGTCGTCGTACTGCGACAGCTGGCGGAAAGCCTTGACGAAGCAGTCCTGCGCCAGTTCCTCGGCATCCTCGCGTCGCGTCACCATCGTGGCGACGAAGGCGAAGAGCCGCTGCCCGTAGCGATCGACCAGCCTGGCATAGTCCGCCCTGCGACCGTCGTGTAGCACGCGGTCAATGATATGCTGGTCTGTCTCGTTTTGCTGCTCCATACACTTCTATATACGGCAATTCCCGCCCAACATTACATAGCTTAACGTTTTTTACGTTTTTCCAGTCAGAAATGGCAAAAGCCCCCAATCGGTCGAGTCCGATTGGGGGCTATGGGGCTGCTGGCAGGAAGAGCTACAGCTTCGGCCAGCCGTCGGCGGTCCACTCGATGCGGCGCTGCACCAATAGGGCGGCGCCGTTTTGCTTCGTAGC
>JAEEGH010018708.1_pt1 | contig 14610 bp, 7 predicted proteins | sample 9134181 | NCBI WGS metagenome assembly JAEEGH01 (sample SAMN16246544, study PRJNA631951) | gut metagenome | biome: gut microbiome; feature: rumen; material: DP-attached | host: Bos | place: Iran: Karaj | collected 2018-10 | reverse complement strand
CTCGTTGCCTATCTTTGCATAGAGGTCTTATGCTACTAATTCCAAAAAGGTTTTCATACGCGCTCTATTTTATCATTGTCCACATACCACAGATAGCCTCTAATTGCCTTATTCTCATTGCCCACCATGCCTCGCAGAAGATTCATATAACCTTGTACTTGGCGATGGTATTTCTCTTGGGGCTGACCAAATTTGAAGTCCACCACGACCAAATCATTGTCGTGTTGCATCACACGGTCGGGACGACGTTTCTTTAACTCGTCATGCTCCATCCAGATGATGTCGCACTCATTGAACAACTTCCACTTACCGCTGTACCATTCTTGCACTTCTGGAAGCGTTAGTGCATGCTCTGTCAATGCCTTTATCTCCTGCTCTTCAGCTTGTGAGCCAATCACTCCCTCAAACACCAAGCGGTCTATGGCTTGTTGAATGTCTTCCTTGGTGCTAATGGCGGAGAAGACCTCGTGAAGCAACTTTCCTCTATTGATGAAACGTTGCGGAGACTCCTCCTCATCCACTCCTGCAATGAAATCGGCAGAACGGTTGGACTGGCGGAACTGTATCTTTGGTTTCACGCTTACCATTTCAACATTATGCGATTGTTGATGCTTAGCCAACTTATTATGTCCCTTTGAGTCAGTCTTCGACTTGTCTGTGCATAGCGTCCCTAATTCATAGATGCTTTCTTCAGCATTCCATGTTCCTAAAGGAGAATCCGCAACCTTTGGGAGTACATACTCCAGCAATCCATAGATGTAGGCAGGACTATTCTTTTTCGATTTCTCATTAGAAGAACTGGCTTTGCTCCACATCAACAGATTCTTTTCAGCACGTGTCACAGCCACATACAACAGGTTCAGATTGTCTACCCATAGTTGCAAACGTTCTTTTTCATAGTCAGCTTGGTAAAGCGAGTCTCGCATTTGTTTGCCGTAATTCATAGGTATAATGTCGAGTGCATTGAAAGGAGACTGTTCCACACTCTTATTCCACATCAGCAACTCATGCTTGCCGTCCTTCTCTAATGTCCAGTCACAGAAAGGTATCAGCACTGTATGGAATTGCAGACCTTTGGATTTGTGTATGGTGAGTACCCTAATGCCGTCAGTCTCACTACTTGGAATGGATTTGCCACTAAGCTCCTCCTCCCAATAGTTGAGGAATGCTGAGATATCTGAAGGATGGTTGGTAAGATACTGTGACACCTCGTCCATAAAGCAAAGCAGATAGGCATCCTGTTTCTTTATCTTATCTAATTCAAAAATAGAATAAAGTTCTTCAACAAGTTCGTACAAAGGTAATTGGCTTAATTCATTCAAATGCTCTGAGAAGGTTGGCGGCAGTATCACTTGCTGACTTTCTTTTGAGAAAATCGAATGCCATGAAGCAGGCTTCTCCTCCTTGTGCAGTAACTCAAATCCCAAGCGGAGCGATGCCTGTGCCACCACATTTTCAGGATCACTCAACACGCGTAAGGCATCTATCAAGAGGCATACTGCCTCTGATGCGCTTAACAAGAATGCTTCGTCGGATACCAGATGAATGCCCAGTTCTGTTTCAAAATACGTAGCAATGTCGGGCAATTTAAGATTGTTACGCAATAAGATAGCCATCTGGTTAGGCTCAATCCCACTATTCATGAGGTGTTTCACTTCCTCTCCTAGAAGGGAGATCGTTTCCTCAACGTAGTCCTTTGTCGCATTCACCATGCTGACTTTTACAAAGCCCTTGTCCTTCTCCTTATCTTCAGGTAGCAATTGATTGACGTCACTGTAAGCCTGTTGCAACTTTTCGTATTCCTTTTCAGGTTCCTTTGGCTCAAGTTCACGGAAGTAGGGTAGTGCCTCTTGAAATAGTGCATTGTTGAAGTCTACGATACGGCTCTCACTGCGTCGGTTGTAGTTCAGTGACTCTACAAGAATGTGCCGATGAAACTCACCATTTGGAGTACCCAGACGGTTCAGAATGTTCCAGTCGCCATTGCGCCAGCGGTATATGCTCTGCTTCACATCGCCTACTATCAGACTGTCCTTTCCCTCCGATAGAATATTATCCAATAGCAACATAAAGTTGTCCCATTGCATACTGCTTGTATCTTGGAATTCATCTATCATTACATGCTTGATGCTGGTACCTATTTTTTCAAAGATAAAGTTTGCATCTCCCTCTTCCATAAGGCTGTGGAGTAGGGCATTTGTACCAGAGAGAAGGAAACGATTAGCCTCTTTATTATCGATATTCACTTGCTGACTGATACTATCCAGCAACTGAAGTTTACTGAGATGTCTTAATGAGAGTTGGCAGGTGTTGATTAAGCGTGTATTCAGTCCTCGTTTTTGTTCTGCTTCCCTCAGTAATGGAAGTAGACATCCTTCAACTATGAACACGATTTCTGCCCTGCGTTTGGAGGCTTTTGTACACCATGCATCAGCACTCTCCAAATGCTTCTCCACCGTTTTGTTGCGCACCTTTTCTTCGTCGAGAAAAGTACCTTTTGATAACTTATTGAAGTAGCTGCTTATACCATTACCTTTACCTGCAAAATCATCCACCGACAGTCCATTGTCATTCAAAAGGGAAAAGAATCTATCACCATAGTCCTTCATCTCTTCCAGCGCTGCCTTTTCTAAAGATTTCAGTTGGCTTCGATAGTTATTTATCAATGTGGGTTCTTTAAGCAACATCTCGCTCTGCTTCTTCCCGTATTGCAAATAGTTCTCATTGAAAAGGTTGGTACCAAAGCGCTGTGTGTCGGCAGTCACATCCCATTTCTTTCCTTCACTGATTTGTTCCTCAATGAAACTTTCAATCCACCCCAGTACTTGGTTGCCACGCTGAAGTCCGTCGATAAGATGCTCCACGGCCTGATTCACTACCCCTGTCGTATTCAGTTCGATGGTCATGCCAGGCATCAGATTCAGTTCGCGAGCCAAATTACGCATCACTTCCTGAAAGAAGGCATCAATGGTCTGCACACGGAAGCGAGAGTAGTCATGAAGGATGTTCTGCAAGGCTATGCCGGCATTTTTTCGAATCACTTCGTCTGTCACCTTTCCTCCCAGTCCTTTGCTGATGCTGTGCAGATAGGAGTCAGAGTCAGTATCGCCTGTGGCCAACCCATAGAGTTGTTGGACAATGCGCTCCTTCATTTCAGCCGTAGCTTTATTGGTAAAGGTCACAGCCAATATTTGCCTATATGCCAGCGGATTCTGTATCAAGAACTTGATATACTCCACTGCCAACGTATAGGTCTTACCGCTGCCAGCCGATGCCTTGTAGATTTTTAGACTCATCTCTTTTTGTTCGCCCTGTCAATCAAGTCAGTAAAGATTTTCAGCCATAGAGGATCATGATTGTCGGCCACGAAATACTCGGGATGAGATTGTATAGCCAGAACGTCCCACTTTGGGAAGCCCTCATAAGCCTCCACAACACCGTCAGGCGCATAAGCTGTTACCTTGAAATCAGGCGCAATGTCTTTCACAGCTTGATGGTGGAAAGAGTTCACGCGTACTTCTTCCTTTCCTATGAGTTGGTAGAGGTAAGAGTCTTTGGCAATGCTGATGCTGTGTGAAGGGAACTTTCCAGGCTGACTCTGTCCATGTTTGATGGCTCCTCTCACAGAGGACGAAATATCTTGGTAGAGCGTACCACCAAAGGCCACATTGAGAATTTGTGAACCTCTGCAGATGGCAAGTATAGGTTTATTGGCATTCTTTGTTGCTTCAATGTAAAGCATTTCTGCCAGATCACGATCAGGATCTACCGAACCAAGTGCACGCTCTGGTTCTTCGTTGTAGTAGACAGGGTCTACATCAGCGCCGCCACTCAGCAATAGTCCATCGACGCGAGCGATATAGTCGCGAGCATCCTCTGCATTATCGACAAAAGGCAGAATGAAGGGGATACCCCCTGCCTCTTTTACAGATTCTACACAGGTATAGCGCAGTGTGTACATTTGGTTGCTGAACCCCGTTGTAATGCCAATGACAGGCTTAGAAGCCTGTGCCAGTGCCGTGAGGCATAAGAGAGTCAGTATAAGACTCAGGAAAAAACGTCTTTTCATAAGAATAATTATTTTATGACAAAGATAAGATAAAACGTGTACAATGCCAAAAATTTTCCTTACTTTTGCGGCATGACGAAGACCAAATATCACATCTGGCTTGGTGCCCTTATCTTTCTCTTGTCGCAGTGTGCTATGAGTCACCCGAAGGAAGAGTCTGGCAGACAACTTGCTGCTGATGTTCCGCCTGTGATTACTGTGCCTTTCCACCTCACTCCTAATAAGATGATAGCTGTGCAAGCGAAATTGGATTCCCTACAAGGTTGGTTCATCTTCGATACAGGTTCTCCTCGTACCATGGTGAATCGCCGATACTTCCATCCTTCTCGTCAGCGCAGTCGCAGCTATAGTCGCATCACAGATGTGAGTGGAGTGCCTATGCTTGGACGCGACACCTATACGGCTCATGAATTCGATCTACAGGGTATTCGTGAAGAAGGTGCCCAGTATCTCAGCATCGAGATGTCACAGATGGAGCGCGAGGATGGTATAGAGGCTTTGGGCATGATAGGTGCACAAACCTTACAGGGGTATGATGTGCTTTACAATTATGCCGACTCCACTTTGACTTTTATTCGCCCATCTGATACGGATGCTTATTTGGCTGCTACATATTCTGCAAATGCTTTGCATGAGGCTCCACTAACTATTGTGGAACATGTACCTTGTGTAGAGGCTAAGATTGGCGATGAAATCTACCAGTTGGGCATCGATTGTGGAGCTGGGGGTGGTGTACTCTCGCAGACCTACAGGAGGCAATTGGCTAATCATAGTCGTCCCGTTGGTGCTATGGAACTGACTGGCATTTCACGCATTCCTGTGCGGGTGACTCAGATTGAAGTGTATCGCATGGAGATTGCTGGCAAGCTATTCACTGGCATGGAGTTCCTGTTGCATAATCTCCGTACGATGGGCATCGAGGCTGAGGATGGTATCGATGGCTTAGTGGGATATGATGTGTTGGCGCAGCAGAAGACGTTGATAAGCACAGAGAATAAAAGAGTTATATTTATCGATTGAGAATAATGATTTGAAAATTATAAACAAAAAATAAAAATTTGAGCTTTATGAAAAAGACTTTTCTTTTAGCAATGGCTTTCATAGCCATAACATTTGCCAGTTGTGGTACTATGGCCACAGGTACTAATGGTCAGACCAGTAATGGTGGTAATCCACAAACAGGCATCAACACAGGCGATGCAGTTTCTATCTTGGAGAGCATCCTTGGTAATGTGTTGGGACTCAACAAACTTACAGAGGCCGACCTCTATGGAACTTGGAAATATAGTCAGCCAGGATGCGCTTTTACAAGCGACAATGCTTTGGCAAAGGCTGGTGGAGCTGTGGCTGCTCAACGCGTAAAGAATCAGTTACAGGAGTACTACTCTAAGGTGGGTATCAAGAGTAGCAACACGCAGTTCACCTTCAAGGAGGACAAAACCTTCAGTGCCAAGATTGATGGTAAGAGTTTCAGCGGTCAATATACCTTTGATCCAGCCGATGGGCGTCTCACTCTTCAGAGCCTGCTGCTCACCCTTCCTTGCTATGTGGAGCGTAGTGGAAACACCATAGGAATCTTGGTAGAGAGCCAGCGCCTCATGCAGCTCTTACAGACCATCGGACAGCTAAGTGGTAACCAATCACTCCAAGCCATCGGTGAGCTTAGTAAGAACTTCGATGGTGTGCGCCTCGGCTTCGAGATGACGAAGTAGTGCCAGACACTTTCCACAAATAAGCACCATTATGGAACAAGAAACAATAAATACCAAGAATTGGCAGGGACAACTTATACTGGATTACTTGCCAGGTGTGAATAGTGCCATGCTGATGAACAGAGTGAAGGCTCTCACACGCTTGCAGTTGGAAAACGACGATGAGCGCGACTGGGGACCTGTGCAGGTGATCCTCAGTGGCGAGGGACTGCAAACTTCGGCAGCGGTGGTGGATCAAGTGCCTATGGGCAACCGCATCACACTGGAATCGTTGGAGTTGAAGCCCGACATGACACGTCTCATGGAGATGACTGAAGCAGTGCAGACCGACTTTTCGCTCACAGTGGAGATGGAGGGTAAAGTGGTGCACACAGAGACGCATCCACTGACCCTCATGGCCTATGATCAGTGGAGCGGCACTTCCATCATGCCTGAGCTGTTGGCTGCCTTTGTCACGCCAAATCATCCTTTACTCTCCCGCGTCAGTATCGCTGCATCGAAATACTTGGAGAAATGGACAGGCTCATCTGCTTTGGATGAGTATCAAACACAGGATCGCAACCGTGTGCGCCAGATGGTGGCAGCGGTGTACGAGGCACTACGTGCCGAGGGGATTGTCTATAGCGCTGTGCCTGCCAGTTTCGAGGAAACAGGACAGCGTGTGCGACTGCCAGAACGGGTACTGACAGAGAAATTGGGTACTTGTCTGGATCTTTCGCTGCTCTTCGCCTCTGCTTTGGAGAACATGGGCATCTTCCCACTGCTGGTGCTGCAGAAGGGGCACATCTTCGTTGGCGCTTGGCTCACGGAGGATATCTATGCGCAGTGTGTGGGCGATGATCCCAGCTTCTTGCTGCGCAATTGTGCCGACGGACTGAACAACATCGTGGTGCTGGAGACTACGACTGTGGCACAGAGCAGTGCCGTGAGCTTTGAAGAAGCCGTGCACCAAGGAGAAAGTGCCTTGAAGCGTGAGGAACTATTCGAGTGCTTCATCGACGTGCATCGCTGCCGTCTTAGTGGTATTCGTCCGCTGCCGCAGCGCGTAGAGAAAGACGGCAAGTGGGTGCTGCAGGGTTTGGAGCATGAGCAGGCCACCGAGGAGGTGAAGCAGTTGGATCACTATGCTCTGAAGTTCGAGGATGACAAACAGCCCGTGACAAAGCAGACCATTTGGGAGCGCAAGTTGCTGGACTTTTCATTAAGGAATAATCTGCTGAACACCAAACTTGGCAAGCGCGTTATCCCGTTCATCTCCTTTGAGATTGATCGTCTGGAGGACTTGCTGCAAGATGGTGAGAACTACCAGGTATTGCCTTGTCCTGTGGAGGGAATGAAACCTCAGGGGGGCATGTACGATTCACCTTTACAAGCGGCTAGCCTCAGAGACTTGGTGGTAACCCAACAATTACAAGATAAACTGGTGTCCTATCTCAGTGATAGTGAACTGAAATCGGCACTGAAATTCATATACCGCTCTGCACGCACTTCCATGGAGGAAAATGGTGCCAACAGCCTCTTCATGGCGCTTGGTATGCTGCGCTGGTATGAAAACGACAAGAGCATACAGCCACGCTACTCGCCAATACTGCTGCTGCCAGTCGATATCGTTCGCAAGGGAGGAGCCACGGGCTATGTGATCCGTAGTCGTGAGGAAGACATTATATTAAATACCACCTTGGTGGAGATGCTGAAGCAGCAATTCCGCATCAATCTGGGAGTACTGAATCCATTGCCAACCGATGAGCATGGCGTGGATGTGAAGCGCATTCTGGCAGGTGTCAGACAAGCCATCGGCAGTCAGAAACGTTGGAATGTGCTGGAGGAAGCCCTGCTGGGACTCTTCTCTTTCAGCAAGTTCGTGATGTGGAACGACATCCATTCAGGGGCTGAAAAACTAAAAGAGAATCAAGTGATTGCCACGCTGATGGAGCAGAAACTGAAGTGGCAAGATCAGACGGAGCCAGTAGATGCCCGCCGCATGGACAAAGAAGTAGAGCCGAAGGCCTACGCCATTCCGATGGATGTAGATTCCAGTCAGATGGAGGCCGTGATCATGAGCGGTGAAGGCAAGAGCTTCATCCTCCATGGCCCTCCTGGAACAGGTAAGAGTCAGACCATCACCAACATGATTGCCAACGCTCTCTATCAAGGCAAGCGCGTGCTCTTTGTGGCTGAGAAGATGGCGGCGCTGAGCGTGGTGGAGAAACGTCTGACGAAGGTGGGACTGGAGCCTTTCTGCTTGGAACTGCATAGTAACAAAGTGACGAAGAGCCATTTCCTCTCACAGATGGAGAAGGCACTTAATGCCATACACATCGCCCGCAGTGAGGACTATGAGAAGACCTCTGCGGCGCTCTTTGAGCATCGCAAGAAGCTCATTGCCAATATGGAGGCGCTGCATCGGAAGCATGAAAATGGTTTCTCACTCTACGACTGCATCTCTGGCTATGTGTCTTTGAAAGGTGGGGAGCTTTATCGCGACTTGCCACCGTTGGAGAATGTCAATCCCGACAAGCTTGCTGCTTGGGGATCAGCCATCGAAACCCTCGATACGGTGTTCCAAATCACTGGCCATCCAGCTGATCATCCACTTTGTGGTTTGGAACCGAAGGATGCCCGTGCGGAGTGTCTGGATAAGGTTGAGGATTTGCTGAAGCCATACACTGAAGCTGTGATTGGATTTATGAAACAGTCGGATGGAGATCAGCTGAAAGACTACTTACATACGTTGGATATCTGCAAGGCTTTGGACGATTACAACGACGCCCGCGACACCTTACTTTCCAAGACCAAGGATGAGGTGCTGAAAGAGAAGCCAGCGCTGCTGCGTGAAGAGATGCAGCAGATTTCAAAGAAGTGGTTCCTGCCACGCTTCTTCGCTAAGCGCAGTTTCATGAGCCGCATCAAGCAAGTGGCACCTACAGCCACATGGGACGGCATGAATGCGCTTATAGGAAGCATGGAAAATGTGCTGGAAAAGAAGGCCGCTTTGGCAAAGTTTATCGGTGAAAGTCATGCGCTAATAAACGAGCCTAAGAATCAGAAAGCCAACGAAATGACAAATGCTTACCATCACTTGAAGGAGGTGCAGAAACAGTTGAACGAGGTGGCTACCATTCCATTGCCAGAGGGCAACATCGTCGACTATCTGACCACTCATTTGGAGCAGTGGCTTGCGCATTTCGGTCAAGCTCGCGAATGGTGTCAGTGGACCATCAAGAAGCACGAACTGGAGGCCGAGCACTTGCAGGGTGTGACGGCTTACATCGTGGATGGACACAAGACGGGGGCAGAGGCTGCCAATGCCTTAAAGCGTGGAGTCTATCACCAACTATCGCTCAAGTTGGTGGATGCCGACGACGACCTTCGTATGTTTAATGGTCTGCTGATGGAGGACCTGATAAAGAAGTACCGCCAAGAGACCAGCAACTTCCAAGAGCTGACCAAGAAGGAACTTTACTACCGCTTGGTGGCCAACATCCCTTCACCGACCATGGAAGCTGCCAACAGTTCGGAGATGGGTATCCTGAAGCGCAACATCGCCAATGGTGGACGCGGCATGAGTATCCGCAAGATCATGGACCAGATACCAACCTTGTTGCCAAGGCTCTGTCCTTGTATGCTGATGAGCCCTATCAGTGTGGCACAGTTCATCGATCTCGATGCACCTAAGTTTGATTTAGTGATCTTCGATGAGGCTTCGCAGATGCCTACCAGTGAGGCCGTTGGTGCCATCGCTCGTGGTAAGGCGTTGGTAGTGGTGGGCGACCCAATGCAGATGCCGCCGACGAGCTTCTTCGAGACCTCCATGGTGGATGAGGACGAGGCAGAACTCGATGATATGGATAGTATCCTCGATGATTGCATCACGCTCTCCATCCCGTCGCGTTACCTGACGTGGCACTACCGTAGCAAGCATGAGAGTCTGATAGCCTTCAGCAATGTGCAATACTACGACGGCAAGCTCTACACCTTCCCATCGGTGGACGACCGCCTCTCGAAGGTGCGCCTGGTACAGGTGGATGGAACCTACGACAAGGGCCACACGCGTAGCAATGCTGCCGAGGCGAAGGCCATCGTGGAAGAGGTAATCCGCCGTTTGAAAGATGAGGAACTGAATAAATATAGCATCGGTATCGTTTCGTTCAGTAAGGTACAGCAGAACCTGATTGAAGATGTGCTGACTGATGAACTGGCGAAGTATCCCGATCTGGAGGCGAAGGCCTATGGCGGTGAGGAGCCTATCTTCATCAAGAACCTGGAGAACGTGCAGGGCGATGAGCGCGACGTGATCCTCTTCTCAGTGGGTTATGGCCCTGACAAGTATGGTCATGTGTCGATGAACTTCGGACCTCTGAACAACGAGGGCGGCGAGCGTCGACTGAATGTGGCTGTCTCTCGTTCACGCTACGAGATGATCATCTTCTCCACCTTGAGGGCAGAACAGATAGACCTTCGTCGCAGTCAGGCGAAGGGCGTGATCGGACTGAAGAAATTCCTTGAGTTTGCAGAGCGTGGCATGAGCGCCATTCCTGCCATCAAGAAGGTGGAGCAGCAGGAGAGCATTCTTATAGGCGAGATTGCTGCCGCTTTGGAGCAGCGCGGACTGAAGGTGGACACCATGGTGGGTAAGAGCAACTTCAAGATTGACATTGCCGTGCTTAATCCCGACAAGGACGATGAGTACCTGTTGGGCATTCTTTGCGATGGTAAGAACTACTACGACACACCTACCACGCGCGATCGCGAGATTTGTCAGCCTAACGTGATGAACATGCTGGGCTGGGAGGTGATGCGCGTGTGGGCAGTCGATTGGTTCGAGAATCGTACCAAGGTGATCGATCGCATCGTGCAGCGTGTAGAGGAAATCAAGAACCCTAAGTCAGTCGAAAAAAAAGAAGAGTCGGCAGTTCCAGTGATGAAGTTCAACCTCGCTGCAGAAAAGCCTGTGGTGGCGGTGAACGATCGCGAGAAGAGATATGAGCAGATCAGCATTGCCAAGTACCGTGGTGTGCCAGGCATTGAGAAGGTGATTCAGCATGTCGACCGAGTGAAAGCACAAGTGGGTCAGTTGATTAAGGCAGAGCAGCCTATCACCAATACCTATATCTATAAGCGTATCGCACAGGCATGGGTATTGGCACGCGTCACACCAAAGTTGCAGGAAGTTGTAGATCAGTGTCTGCTGTCATTCTACAAAGACCCGCTCAGTAATGGTAAGAACTATACTTATTGGGCCAACAAGGATGATAGGGAGAACTATCAGTTCTATCGTGTAGAGTCGGAGCGTGATGCGCAGGACATCCCTGAGATTGAGTGGCGTAATGTGGCACTCTACATCGTGGGACAGCAGGTGTCATTGAGTCGTGACGACCTGAAGCGCATGATGGCGAAGCAACTAGGCTTCCGCATGGGGACCAACATCGAGACGCTGGTGGAAGATGCCATCGGCAGTTTGCTGAAGGAAGGAAGATTGAAAGAGATAAATGGAACAATTTACAATGCATAACTTAAAGCTAGAAGAAATGAAAAGAATGATGAAAGCAGCGCTCTTTGTAGGAGCAATGTTGCTGAGCCTGAACCTATCTGCCCAGCAAAACAACAACAATGACAAGAGAACATGGGCCAACTATGAACGTTACGCACCAGCCAATGCACAGGTAACTACCCGACCAACTGCTGTGTTTATGGGCAACTCCATCACCGACAATTGGGCACGTATGCACGCGGAGTTTTTCACGCAGAACAACTACGTGGGACGTGGCATCTCTGGTCAGGTGACGGCCCAGATGCTGGCGCGTTTCCAAGCCGATGTGATAGCCCTGAATCCTAAAGTGGTGACGATCTTGGCTGGTACTAACGATATCGCCCGTAATCAGCAATACATTGATGTAGAGAATATTGCGCAGAATGTTTATTCGATGTGCGAGCTTGCCAAGGCCCACAAGATCAAGGTGATCATCTGCTCTGTGCTTCCTGCCAATAAGTACGGCTGGCGTCCAGAGATAGGCGATCCCTCACAGATCATCATCGAGCTGAACAAGAAGCTGGAAGCCTACGCGAAAGCGCATAAGATTCCATACGTGGATTTCCATGCTGCCATGAAGGATAATACCAACGGACTGCCTGAGTCACTTTCAAAGGACGGTGTGCATCCTACGTTGGAGGGCTACGCCATCATGGAGCCTATGATCGTGAAAGCCATCAAGAAGTTGGCGAAGTAATTTTGCTTGCAACGCGCAACGCTGCAACGCTGAATGTTAAAAGAGTCCCCTCATAGTGGGGACACGTTAGAAAGCATGCTTGTAATTTTGCTTGCAACGCGCAACGCTGCAACGCTTGTTGTTAATAGTGTCCCTAAAAGGAGGGAGTTGATAAGATGAACTTTAACTATAAATGAAAGAATAATGAAAGGTTTAAGAAAAGCAATGACGCTGGCAGTGGGAGCTTTGGCTCTCACCATGACCTCCTGTCAGCAGAAAAGTGAGATGGACAGCTTCATAGACGACTTGATGTCGAAGATGACCATCGAAGAGAAGATTGGTCAGCTCAATCTGCATAGCTATGCTGGTTTCCGCAGTGCCGAGAAAGTCAACACCGATGATGAGAATGTGAAGCAGCTCATGGCCGGACAGATGGGTGGCATGTATGGCATCAGCAATGTGAACACCCTTCGTCAGTTGCAGGATTTAGCTCTGCAGACCAAGAACGGTATTCCATTGATCTTCGGTCTGGATATCATCCACGGCCATGAAACGGTGTTCCCTATACCATTGGCACTCTCTACCTCTTGGAACATGCCGATGCTGGAGCAAGTGACACGCACTGCTGCCATCGAGGCCACCGCCACTGGTGTCAACTGGGTGTTCAGTCCGATGGTGGACATCGCCCGTGATGCCCGTTGGGGCCGTATCGCCGAGGGTAGTGGCGAAGACCCATACCTGGGTGGTGAGATAGCCAAGGCCTATGTGTTGGGTTATCAAGGCCACGATGCCGAGTTGGACTCTACCGAGGTGTTGACTTGTGTGAAGCATTACGCCCTCTATGGTGCTGCTGAAGCCGGACGCGACTACAACACGGTGAACCTTGGCCGTCAGGAGATACTCAACGGCTACATGCGTCCTTATGCCGAGGCTGCTAAAGTGGGTGCTGCCAGCTACATGAGTTCATTCAATGAGTTTGAGGGCATCCCTGCCAGTGCCAATAAGTACCTTCTCACAGACCTGCTGCGTGATACCTATGGCTTCGATGGTTTCGTGGTGAGCGATGCTACGGCTGTGGTGGAGATGGTGAACCATGGCATCGGCGACCTTCAGGAAGTGTCTGCACGTGCCCTGCAAGCCGGTTTGGATATGGACATGAACAGCGACGGATTTGTGGGCACCTTGAAAAAATCACTCGATGAGGGCCGCGTGAGCGAAGCCGACATCGACAAGGCCTGCCGCCGCATCTTGGAAGCCAAGTACAAGCTCGGCTTGTTTGAGAATCCTTATAAGTACCTCAATCCCGACCGTGCTGCTAAGGAGGTATTTACTTCTGAGAGCCGTGCCTTCGCTCGTCAGGTGGCACAGGAGTGCCAAGTACTGTTGAAGAACAACGGTGTGCTGCCTCTTAAGAAAGATGCCCGCATCGCCGTGGTGGGTCCGCTGGCCGACAATGCCACTGAGATGGCTGGTACATGGAGCATGTCATCCCATGCCGGGGAGAGTGTGACCATCCTGCAAGGCATCAAGGATGCTGTGACCAATCCTAACAATGTATCGTATGCCGAAGGCAGCTGGTTCTTCCTTGATGGTCAGTTGGAGAGCGACCTGAAGTATGGACTCATCGGTATCTTCATGCCAAACTTCGTGCCAGAACCAGTACATACCACTCCACAAGCCAAACTCATCGCCGAGGCCGTGGCTAAGGCTCGCCAAGCCGACGTCGTGGTGGCTTGTGTAGGCGAGAATGCCAACATGAACGGTGAAGGTTCTTCACGTGCCGATATCACCATGCCCGATGCCCAGATGGAACTGCTGAAGGCTCTGAAAGCCACCGGCAAACCTATCGTGCTGGTACTCAATACTGGTCGCCCACTGATCCTGAACTGGGAAGAGGAGAACATGGATGCCATCCTAAACACCTGGTCTGAAGGTTCTGAGGCTGGCCACGCCATTGCCGATGTGCTCTTTGGTGATGTGAACCCTAGTGCGAAACTGACGACTTCATTCCCACGCGCCGTGGGCCAGTTGCCACTCTACTACAACCATAAGAACACTGGTCGCCCACATGGTGACTTCGAGAAGTACGTGAAGTTCCGCAGCAACTACATCGATGTGATCAATGCACCGCTCTATCCGTTCGGCTATGGCTTGAGCTACACTACCTATGAATATGGTGACGTGACACTCTCTTCTGCAGAAATGGCACAGGACGGCAAGGTGACTGCTTCCGTGACGGTGAAGAATACGGGCAACTATGACGGTAAGGAAATCGTGCAGCTCTACATTCACGACGTGGTGAGCACCTCAACTCGTCCGGTGAAAGAGCTTCGTGGCTTCCAGAAGATTGACCTCAAGGCTGGCGAAAGCAAGACCGTGGAGTTCGAGCTCACTGCCGAAGACTTGAAGTACTACAACCATGAACTGCAGTATGTGTGCGAGCCAGGCGACTTTGAGATCATGATTGGTCCTAACAGTCGTGACGTGAAGATGGCTGTGCTTACAGTGAAGTAATATGGCTTGCAACGCGCAACGCTGCAACGCTGAATGTTAAAAGTATCCCCGCTATGGAGGGGACACTTGAAGAGAAAATAAAAAAGGTAGGGGCGAAAGCCTCTACCTT
>JAEEGH010018702.1_pt1 | contig 14614 bp, 12 predicted proteins | sample 9134181 | NCBI WGS metagenome assembly JAEEGH01 (sample SAMN16246544, study PRJNA631951) | gut metagenome | biome: gut microbiome; feature: rumen; material: DP-attached | host: Bos | place: Iran: Karaj | collected 2018-10 | reverse complement strand
GACGAAAACTGGCGAACGAAAAGGTGAAGAAATACGATGGGAAGAACGACAGGGATAAGACGCAGATCAATAACGAAGAAGAGTTGAAACAACAAATAAGAAAACGTCTGGAAGTGCTGCAGAACAAAATGCGCATGAATTGGGAAGCCGATATGAATCTCATCGATGACGTGGAAACAGCGGTCAATATGTTCGAGGAAGAGCTTCTGGAGAGGGTACATATAACCTACGACGCCCTGCAGGCACTCTCCAGTTCAGAGGACATGAAAAAACTGCTGAACAAAAAGGATCCTGCTGCATTCGTTGTGGCCAGCGAATACAAAGCTGCTTTCCGGAGAGCTGAATCCGACTGCGTGGATCAGCTTAACGACTTCTTCACCGGGTTGGAAGCCTGTGAAAACGAGGCTGCCGTGCGGGAAGTTCTGGCAAGTCGTAAAACTGCAGCTCTCCGGGGATTTGAGGTGCTGTGAGTCACTGCGACAAATAATTTCTGTAAAAAGTTAGGGAGGAACAATGAAATTTACAAGAATCGGGGAAGAAAACTGGTTCTTCCTTGACTATTAGTATTTTGCGCTTTGTACCGGGTTACAAATAGGCTATAATAGTACTATGCAAACGAAAGGAAAGAAACCTTTATGAGTACTATTTCAGCCCTCGATCTCCAAGCCTTTTATCCTGAAGAATTAAAGATACTTAACGTCGAAAACAGGAAGGAAGAAATCAAAATCTATATGCATTCTGTGAGTAAAACCTGCAGATGCCATAGATGCGGAAAAATACTTAATGAGCATCATGGTTCACACCACAGAACAGTGCAGGATCTGCCTATTTTGGGAAAGCGTGTATCCCTTGACATGCAGATTTATGATTATGAATGCACCTGCAACGAGAAAGGGACATATGCTCCAACGGAAACGTTCGATGGGTTTTTGTCCCATAATAGCCGCATGACAGACCGCTTGGAGGACTTTATCTGTATGTTGGCGTTGGAAACGAGTTGTGAATCCAGTGCCAGGATTATGAACAGACTTAACGTTAAAGTCAGCGGAGATACTGTTATTCGTATCCTGATAAAGCGTTATAAAAATCAGCCAGTACCCACATGTAGCAATGCAGTCGGAATCGATGACTTCGCATTCAAAAAGCGGCATACATACGGCACGATTATTGTGGATGAGGAAACTCACCGGCCTGTTGCTGTACTTGAAGGACGGGACGGCAAAACCTTGAAAGAATGGCTCCGCCAGAATCAACATGTCACCACAGTAACCAGAGACCGGGCAAGTGCTTATGCAAAAGCAGTTGAAGAAGTACTCCCGGATTGCATGCAAATAGCTGACCGTTTCCATATCCATCAGAATCTGATGGATGCCGTCAATAAAGTGCTATGTCGAGAAATCCCAGCATCAACGGTAATTCCTAAAAATGCTGTACCACCTGATCCAGATCAAATGGAGTTATCCACTGTTTTGCAAGTGGAGGGTAAAAAAAATCGATCCCATTGTGGATAACCTGTCTGAATCCGAAGAAAAACGCAGAAAACTAATTCTACAGATTCAGGAACTGTATCGTGGTGGCATGCCGATCAGAAAACTTGCCAACATCCTCAGCATTTCAAGACATACTGCTCGCAAATATATAGATGGCAATCCTAACATCCTTTGTACAACCCGTAAGAGTAGCAGCTTAAATGCATATGATGCATTGATTATTAAAAGTATCCAAGATGGTCATACCGCATCTTATATAGCAAAGCAGTTGAAAACGAATGGATATGGCGGGACTGTCAGTAATGCACGGCAATATACCGCAAAACTTGCAAAAAGGTACGGCTTACAACTTTCAAAATTTCACAGAGTGGAATACAACAATACACAAAATCCCCAGGAAAAAACTTCTATAGAATATATTTCAAGGAAGGGCATCTTCAATCATCTCTGGATGGACATAGAGCTGACGGCTGGTCATCGGAGATATTTATGGGAAAAATACCCTATTCTTTGGGAACTGGAATCATGTATCCGTGAATTTCGGGCTCTATTCAGCAAACGAAGTATGCCGGGATTATATCTTTTTATTAACCGCTACAGTAGTTCGAAAATAAAAGAACTTGCGTCTTTTGCCAAAGGGCTCCAGAAGGATATCTCCGCTGTGGAAAACGCAGTGGCCAGTCCGTTAAGTAACGGCTTTGTTGAAGGCACTAACAGCAAAGTCAAGACCATCAAAAAAACAATGTATGGCAGATGCGGAATCACACTCCTTTCTGCAAAGCTGATGTACAACAACGCGAGAAAATAACACTAATCAATGAGGAAGAGCCTTTCTTCGATGTCAAAAATAGGCAATTCAGCCCCTGAATCAATCAGAACATTAATTGAATACAGCTTCAGTATGGGTCTTGTATAAATATTTATCAAAGGAAGCTCAAAATCTAACATACGGAATATATCCCCACAGGAGCAACGGTTTCAGGTGTGGTATTTTCGCTGACGACTTCTCCATTACTCATAATGGCGATGGATACAATCTGATCTTTGGGAGTATCTCTTTCAGAATATGACACGACAGCAGATTTTACGGTTGCCCCATTATCCCATTCAACATCCGTAAGACCTACCTCCTGATTTGGGTACAGTCTGCATATTTCTTCCCAAGACAGCTTTTTACTCATGATCGGAATGCTCCTTTCATAGATTTCTGGTTCTATTATAACACGCTTACTACCAGAATTCATCTAAAACTCGGGCATTCTGGCAAATTAGGTAAAATATAGGTAAAACCCATGGCCGCCAGTCCTGGACACCCCATTTTACAGGCTTTCCGTCAAAAACGGCAGATATTGCCGTGGCAGATAAAAAGTATTTTTGTCATAGTTTTTTCCCCTCAATGATCATGGAAAGTGGATATCCGCTGCGGTCGATCTCGGCAAAACCGCCGCTGATATCGTAATCGAACTCCTTCAGACCCGTGATCACCATCTTATTGCTGCACATTCCCGATATGATCTCGGATAAGGAGTGCGTATAGTCGGTAAAGGTCTTGGAATGATAGCTCTTTTGGGTCATATAGTACATGCCGCCGTTTCCTGTCCATTCGTGCTCGAAGTAGGAATAATGGCATTCCTTTCTGTGCGCGGGGTCAAAAGGCTCGTCGCCTTCCACGGCAAGCATGTTCGTGCAGGGGTGCTGCTCGTGGATCACGATCACGGCCTCCGGCTTCATGCATTTTGCGATGACGGCAAAGAAACGATCGAGATCATCAAACCAGCACAACGCGCCGATCGTGATGAGGACGATGTCAAACTGCTCTTTGTGGCTATCGTCGATATCGTATATATTGACGGCTTCGAATTCGCAGGGCAGATCTAATTCCCTGGCTTTTTCATTGGCGAAGGCGACCTGGTTCTCGGCGATATCAAAGCCGATCCCTTTAGCGGCTTTTCCGCTTTTTACCAGGGACAAAAGTTCACGCCCGTTGTTGCAGCAAAACTGGCCGATCACCGCGCCTTCTGTGTTCAGGCGCTTTAAGACCGCCTTCATTTCCTCATAAAAGAACGGATACTCCTCATTTTTTACCCGGTCCGTTATATCCGCTCCCCAGGAAGCGGCTCTGTTCTCAAATGCCTCTTCCCAGGCCGCTTTGTTTCCCTCAATATACTTTTCCATGATACATGCACCTCATCATAATCCAACTGAAGAATAAGGAAAGTATATCATAGATCCATTCTGCAGGCCAATGAATTGTGAAGGTTCCCTGCTGACCGATCGCGCATATAAATCGACCGAATGCGCAGGATATCTTGCTTTCGCCGGGCGGGATTGCTATTTTCAACGCATGTAGAACAGAAACATGGTATAATGAGAAACGAATATGTATAACATCTATTTTGAGCTCGCGGCAACAGGTTTTACCGCGATCCTGCTTTTATATCTTCATATTGAGTATCCGAAGGCTTCCGAGAACAATAAGATCTACCGGCAGTGGGTGGCGTGGATCCTTGCGGGGCAGATCGTCGATGTGATCGCTTCCCGCATGACAGACTATGGGTATATGATCCCGCCGATTTTGAATATTTTGGTGAACACGGTCTATTTTATGGTCACTGCGGGATGCTTTTTCTGCCTGGTGAGATATCTGCATTCGCTGGTAAAGGGGAGATTTTCTGATTTTTACATCCGATTTCTTAAGGTATTGTGCGTAATCTATGTTGCCTTCCTTATTGTCAACATCTTTACCGGGTGGCTTTTTACCTTTGATGAAACGGGGACGTATGTCCACGGTCCGGTGTATTTCCTGATCTATGTGCTGCAGATCCTGGTCATCTTCATGTCCATCGTGCTGCTGCTTTCGTATCGGAAGAAGCTGGAAAAACGGCAGCTGGCGGCGATCTGGCTGTTCATGCTGATCATTGTGGCGGGCTTTGTCCTGCAGGCGGGGCTTTTCCCCAAAACGCTTCTGGTGTTCTACAACTTCGCGCTGGCGGCGATGACGGTGCTCTTTGTGATGGAAACCCCGGATTATGTCAAACTTACGGCTGCGCTTAAAGATGCGGCGGAGCAGCGGAAACGGGCGGATGCGGCGAATCAGGCGAAGAGTAACTTCCTTGCGAACATGTCCCATGAGATCCGCACGCCGATGAATGCCATCATCGGGCTGGATGAGATGATCCTGCGTGAGGCAGACCGGCCGAAGGTGAGAAAATTTGCGCTGGATATCCGGAGCGCCGGGAATACGCTGCTTTCCATCATTAATGACATTCTGGATCTGAGTAAGATCGAATCCGGCAAGATGGAGCTGGTGCCGGTGGAATATGATTTTTCGTCTGTGCTGAACGATATCGTGAACATGACGATGAAGAAGGCGCAGGAAAAAGGGCTTACCTATGAGCTGGAGGTGGATCCCGACATCCCGTCCGTTCTTTACGGGGATGAGATCCGGATCCGCCAGATCATCCTGAATCTGACCAACAATGCGATCAAATATACGGCGGAGGGAAGCGTTCACGTGGCTGTTTTGTGGCGTAAAGAGGACAGCAGGCTCATCGTGAGCGTTCGCGATACGGGAATGGGGATCCGTCCTGAGGATCTGGACCGGCTCTTTTCCTCGTTCCAGCGGCTCGATGAAACGAAGAACCGGAATATTGAGGGCACCGGGCTGGGGCTCAATATCACAAAGCAGCTCGCCGAGATGATGGGCGGAGAGGTTACGGTAGAGAGTGTATACGGGGAAGGGTCCTGTTTTACTGCATCTATGGAGCAGAAGGTGGTGTGCGACACGCCGATCGGAGACTATACGAAGCACCTGGAAGAGGCGCAGAGCAAAAACGAGGAATTCCGGCCGCAGCTCGTGGCGCCAAACGCCCGGATCCTGATCGTGGATGACAACGAGATGAATCTGGAGGTCATCACGGAGCTGATGCGCGAGACCGAGATGAAGATCCGGACCGCGATCTCCGGGAAAGAATGCATTGCAGAGCTGGAGAAAAATGAGTTTGACCTCGTCTTTTTGGATCAGATGATGCCGGAGCTGTCCGGGACGGACACGCTGAAGCTCTTAAAGCAAAGGCATCTCTGTGATAACATCCCCGTCATCGTCCTGACCGCGGATGCGATCGTGGGAGCCAGAGATTCCTATGTCAAAGCCGGGTTTACGGACTACTTGTCAAAGCCGGTCATGTATCCGCAGCTCGAGGAGATCCTGATGAAATACATCGATCCGTCGCTTATCCTGACGCAGGAACAGATCGAGGCGGAGAAAAATGAGCGGGCGAAAGAGGCGGAAAAGGATAAACCGAAGGTTCTTGTGATCTGCGATTCGACGGAAAAGCTGAATCAGGCCAAGGCGCTGATCACGGATGCTTACAAAGGCGTATTTGTGAAGGATGAGGCGCAGGCAGAGAAATACCTCAAAAAGCACGAGGTGGCTTTTGTGATCAGAGACTTTAAGGGGGAAGAATGAAAAAGAAGAAAGGATATATTATCCTGTTTGTGATCGTTGCGGCGCTGTACGCCTTGATCTTGGAGCTGTCCAAAAACACCGTATGGGGCTGGGGCATATTTGCGGCAGTAATGGTGGTGTTTTTGATTCTGTATATTATAAAGCTGGGCGAAAAGAAGCCTGCGGTGCGGTTTCTTTCCTGGATCGGGTTATTTGCGGCATTGTTTATCGTGTATAAGGTCAGCTACCCGCCCTATGCGCGCGTTCCCGCAGTTGGCGTGAGAAACCCGGAACAAACCGATGTGGTCACGGTCGCGCAGGGGGACCTTACGGGAGTGTTCAATGAGGATAAGACGGTGGAAGTCTATGCCGGGATCCCTTATGCAAAGCCGCCGGTGGGAGAACTGCGCTGGAAGGAGCCGGAAGAGCCCGATGCCTGGGAGGGCACGCTGATCTGTGATCGATTTGCTCCCAAATTCATGCAGGGAGAAAAATCGACGCTTTGGGATTCAATGGTGGATCTTATCATCTATAATAATTTCTCGTGGTTTGATCCCTATAACAATTACAGAGAGGCCATGAGCGAAGATGCGCTTTATGCCAATGTCTGGAAGCCGGCGGGGGCTGTGTCGGACTGCCCCGTGATCTTTTATGTCCACGGCGGGTCGCTGCAGACCGGGTCTCCTTCTTATGACCAGTACAACGGAGAAGCCTGGGCAAAACGCGGGATCGTCTTTGTGGACTTCGGGTATCGCCTGAATGTGTTCGGGTATTACGCGGATGAAGCGCTTGCGGCGGAGTCCGAAAACGGTACGACGGGCAACTACGGCCTTCTGGACCAGATCGCGGCGCTTCGGTGGGTGCATGAGAATATCGCAGCATTCGGCGGAGACCCCGAAAACATCACTGTCGCCGGGGAGTCGGCAGGCTCTTCCAGCGTGAACGCGATCTGTGTTTCGCCGTTAGCGAAGGGGCTTTTTAAGCGCGCTGTCGGAGAGAGCAGCGGAATTGCGGTAAATCATCCCTATCATACCTTCCGGGATTACGCCGAAGCGCTTGAAATGAAGAGCGAGGTGCAAGAGCAGCTGGGGGTGAGTACGGTAGAGGAGCTCCGAAAGCTCGACGCGAAAAAGCTGGTTTTAGCGGCAGGGGATTATAATTCGATGACCGTGGACGGATACGCGATCCCGGAGCAGCCGGCCTATATCTATCAGAAGGGCGAGAACAACGAAGAGGCGCTGCTCAGCGGCTTCAATGCCTCGGAGGCATATGTTTTCACGATCCTTGATACAAAGGTGACGAAAGATAATTACCTGGAAATGCTGGAGGAGCATTTTGATGAGTATGCAGATGAGATCGCTGCGCTGTACCCGGCGGGAGAGGACCCGAAGGCGCAGTACAACACGGTGATGGGCGGGGCCTGGTTCGCCTACAGCCATAACGTGTGGTCCCGCTATATGCAAGCGGAAGGGCGGCCGGTTTATGAATACTGGTTCACAAGGGCGAATAAAGGCCTCAGCAACAACCACGCCGGGGAGCTTCCGTACTTTTACGGAAATCTCGAAACGCAGCCGCAGAATTATACCGCATATGACTATGAACTGTCGGAAACGATCATGGACTACATAGAGAACTTTGTGCGCACCGGGGATCCGAATGGCGAGGGGCTTCCCGAATGGCAGGATTTTTCTGCGGATCCGACGAAGGTGATGGAGTTAGGGGACCGCGTCGGTTTGGCAACAGACCCCTTCCTGTCGCTTTATGGCATTCTGGACGAGGCGCAGGAGTAAGTTAGACATAGAAAGAGCCGTGGCTGAATTGCCGCGGCTCTTCTTTATTATATATGGTAGTAGTATGACAAACAGATCACTCTGTATCAACACCTTTGGAATTAAAATATGCCTCGAAAAGGGAGTTCGCAGCATCAAGTGTCTTGCCGCTGATCTCCGGAAGATCCTTGCCCCAGGTCTTTGTCGCTTCGTCAAAACCCTTCTGCATGGCTTCCTGCATCTTCTTCATCTGTTCCGGGTCATCTCCGGCCAGAGCGCTTGCAAACTGGAAAAGCCGCTCGGAGGTCTTTTTGACGCCCCAGTAACCGTCCTCGGAAATGTCTTCCTGCGCCTTAGCTTTTGTGGCTGCGTCTACAGTGAAGTCTCCGCTGGCCAGCTTCTTCCACATGTCCTCGGAGCTCATGCCGATCGTTCCGATCTGATCACCGATCGTCTTCTTGACCAGATCCAGGAAATTGGCTTCCTGCTGCGCCTGGTCTGCTTTCAGCTGCTGCACCAGATTCGCCCTGTCTTCGGCGCTCATCTTGTTGATGCTGTAGGTTGCCGGTTTTTCGATCTGAGATGATTTTTCATAGACCACACCGACATCTTCCGTGCTTTTCTTCTCCGCTGCCTTCTCTTCGACTTTGGTTGCGGTGCCGGCAGCGGGCGCTGTTTGATAAGCGTTATAGTTTGTGTTGATTTCCATTGACATAATTCGATCCCTCCTTGATCTTTTGAATGTGAATTCCCTTTCAATGCTCGTCCTGGAAATGTTTATGGTTCCATCTATATCATAGGCTCCGGGCGTCCCGGACATCCTGAAATTTCGCCTATGTATACTTGTGACCATATTATAGCACAACTCATTTAAGAAAGCGAGTATTTTCTGAATTTTTTTGTGTTTCTAACGGAAAAAGCGTATTGCAAAAATACGGTTTTTGGGACATAATATATCTGTTAGTCTTTACCGTATAAAAGGAGGCAGAGATGAGATTAGTAACCAGAAGCGATTTTGACGGTTTGGTCTGTGCAATGATCCTGAAAGAGATCCATCTTGTGGATGAGATCAAGTTTGTTCATCCCAAGGATGTGCAGGACGGCAAGATCGAACTCAGCGAAAATGACATCACTACAAACCTTCCCTTTGATCCCAGAGTGGGCCTGTGCTTCGACCATCATGAATCCGAGCTGAGCCGGAATTCCGATGCGGTCGGCAGCGGGAAATGGATCATCGAGGGAGAAGCAAAGAGCGCAGCCCGTGTGGTTCATAATTACTACAAGGACAAATATGATCTGGGCCGGATCTCGGATGAGATCATGGAAGCAGTGGATAAGGGCGACAGCGCTGACTTTACGATCGAAGAGGTGAGAAATCCGAAGGACTGGGTCCTGATGAACTTCCTGATGGACGCCCGGACCGGCCTCGGCCGATTCCATGACTTCCGTATTTCCAACTACGATCTGATGATGGAGCTCATCGATTACTGTCTGGATCACAGGATCGAGGATGTTTTAAAACTTCCGGATGTGCAGGAACGCGTGGATATGTACTTCAAGCAGCAGGATCTTTTCCGTGCGCAGCTCGAGAAAGTGAGCCGCCAGGAAGGCAGATGCGTGGTTGTGGACTTGAGAGACCAGGATCCGATCTACACCGGAAACCGTTTCTATGTGTACACCATGTTCCCGGATGCGTATTTCTCCATCCATGTGGCATGGGGCTTCCGCAAGCAGAACACAGCGGTCATGATCGGAAAGTCCATTTTCAAGGATTCCCCGGATGTGGACAAGAACATTGCGGAGATCACCTTAAAATACGGCGGCGGCGGTCATAAAAACGCAGGCACGTGCCAGCTGGACAACGATAAGGTGGACGACCTCCTGCCGGATATCCTGAATTTCTTTAACTCATAACGTATGATCTTTTCGGGAGTCCTGCGGGACTCCCGCTTTTTATGCGCAGGCCCGCGTATGGAATATTTCCGACTACGTCGGACGCGGGCCGCGCGGCGAGCGGTGCATTCGCCCGCTCGATGCGCAGGGATGCGTGCACACACTACAGAAAAGAGGACTTAAAATGAAAGAACTGATGTTGGGCAATAAGGCTGTGGCCAGGGGGCTGTATGAGGCCGGCGTCTGCTTTATCTCCAGCTATCCGGGAACGCCGAGCACGGAAGTGACCGAAGAAGCCGTAAAGTATGACGAGATCTACTGCGAGTGGGCACCGAACGAGAAGGTGGCGCTGGAAGCTGCTTTCGGGGCTTCGCTGGCGGGAAGGAGAGCGTTCGCGGCACAGAAGCACGTCGGGCTGAATGTGGCGGCGGATCCTTTATATACCATGAGCTACACCGGCGTGAATGCGGGGCTGGTCATCTGTGTGGCAGATGACGCGGGCATGCATTCTTCGCAGAACGAGCAGGACAGCCGTCATCACGCGATCGCGGCCAAGGTTCCGATGCTGGAGCCTTCGGATTCGGCGGAAGCGCTGAAGTTTACGAAGCTGGCGTATGAGCTTTCGGAAAAATACGATACACCTGTGCTGCTGAAAATGTGCACCCGCGTTTCCCATTCGCAGTCTCTTGTGGAGGCGGGAGAGCGGTCGGTGCCGGAAAAGGCCTATGAAAAGGATATCGCGAAATACGTGATGATGCCCGGAAATGCGAAAAAACGGCATCCGTTCGTGGAGGAACGCACGAAAAAGCTCATTGAATTCGCGGAGACCTCCGATGTGAACCGCGTGGAGATGGGAGGGGAAGAGCTCGGGATCATCACGGGTTCGACGTCTTATCAATATGTGAAGGAAGTGTTCGGAGATTCTGTCTCCGTGCTGAAGCTCGGCATGACCAATCCGCTGCCGGAGAAAATGATCCGCGATTTTGCTGCAAAGGTGAAGCGGCTCGTCGTGGTGGAGGAGCTGGATCCGATCATCGAGGATCATGTGCGGTCCCTGGGGCTTGCCGTGGAAGGGAAGAATATGCTTCCCATGATCGATGAATTTTCGCAGAATCTGCTGAGAAAAGCGTTTGAAAAGGATGTTCCCGAAGGGCTTGCGGTTTCGGATCCGATCCCGCCAAGGCCGCCGGTCATGTGCGCGGGCTGCCCGCACAGAGGGCTTTTCTACACGCTGAAAAAGAACGGCTGTACAGTGCTCGGCGATATCGGCTGTTATACGCTCGGCGCGGTTCCGCCGCTGGGCGCGATCGAGATGACCTTATGCATGGGCGCTTCCATCGGCGCTGCCCACGGGTTCAACAAGATTTTGGGATCGGAGTCGGAGAAAAAGACCGTGGCCGTGATCGGGGATTCGACCTTTGTGCACTCCGGTATGACCGGTCTTGCCAATGTGGCGTATAACCAGTCCAATACGACGGTCATCATCCTTGACAATTCGATCACCGGCATGACCGGCCATCAGCAGAATCCGACCACCGGGTACAATATCAAAGGAGATCCGGCCGGAAAGATCGACTTGACGGCTCTATGCCACGCCATGGGGATCAGGCGGGTCGCGGTGTGCGATCCCTATGATCTCAAGCAGTGCGACCAGGTTCTGAAGGAAGAACTGGCGGCCGAAGAGCCTTCCGTGATCATCTCGAGACGGCCCTGCGCGCTGCTGAAGCATGTGAAACATAAACCGCCGCTTTCCGTCAACAGAGAGAAGTGCATCGGCTGCAAATCCTGCATGAAGATCGGCTGCCCTGCCATTTCCATGAAGGAAGGCAAGGCGAAGGTGGACGAGACCTTATGCGTAGGCTGCAATGTGTGCGCCGGCTTATGCCCGAAGGATGCGTTTGAGACCACTGGGAAGGAGGCATAAGGAATGGAAACGAAGAATATTATGATCGTCGGCGTCGGAGGGCAGGGTTCCCTTCTGGCGAGCAAGCTTTTGGGACATCTTTTCCTGTCACAGGGCATGGATGTCAAGGTTTCCGAGGTGCACGGCATGTCCCAGCGCGGCGGGAGCGTGGTAACGTATGTACGGTTTGGCGACCGGGTGTATTCTCCGGTCATTGATCAGGGAGAAGCGGACTTTATCGTTTCCTTTGAGCTGCTGGAGGCCGCGAGATGGCTTCCCTGGCTTAAAAAGGGCGGACGGATCGTGACGAACACCCAGCAGATCGACCCGATGCCGGTCATCACCGGGGTAGCGGAATATCCGCAGGAGCTGGTCGAAAAAATGAAGAGCCTGGGCGTGGAAGTGGATGCGATGGACTGCCTGTCCCTGGCGGAAAAGGCGGGTTCCGTGAAAGCGGTCAACATCGTGCTTTTGGGGAGATTGTCGCAGTATTTTGACATCCCCGAGGAGAGCTGGATCGCTTCTCTGACGGCGAATGTGCCGGAGAAGCTTCTGGATATCAATAAGAAGGCGTTTGCATTGGGCCGGGAAGGGGCCTGAAAGAAAGGAAGAAAAATGGAAAGGTACTATCAACAGGAGATCGAGTGTGCTTCCCGCGAGGAGATCACTAAGATCCAGAACGAAAAACTGGTAAAACAGGTACAGCATGTCTGGGACAATGTGCCGTATTACCGCAAAAAAATGGAAGAGAAAGGATTGAAGCCGGAGGACGTTAAGTCAATTGATGACCTTCACAAGCTCCCCTTCCTTTCCAAGGCGGATCTGCGAGAAGCCTATCCTTACGGTCTCCTCGGAACGGACCTGAAGAACTGCGTCCGGATCCAGTCCACCTCCGGCACCACCGGAAAGAGGGTTGTGGCATTTTATACACAGCATGACGTGGATCTTTGGGAAGAATGCTGCGCAAGAGCGATCACTGCCGCGGGCGGCTCAAATGAGGATGTTTGTCAGGTTTCCTACGGCTACGGCCTGTTTACCGGCGGCCCCGGCTTAAACGGCGGTTCCCACAAGGTGGGGTGCCTTACGATCCCGACCAGCTCCGGAAACACGGACCGCCAGATCATGTTTATCATGGATCTCTCGGCAACGATCCTCTGCTGCACCCCGAGCTATGCGGCGTATCTTGGTGAACGGATGAAGGAAATGGGGCTCGGGCCCAACGATATTCCGCTCAAAGCCGGCATTTTCGGCGCGGAAGCCTGGTCCGAAGAGATGCGGCATGACATTGAAACAACGATGGGCATCAAAGCCTACGATATCTACGGGCTGACCGAGCTTTCCGGCCCCGGCGTGGCGTTTGAATGCTCCGCCCAGCAGGGTATGCACATTAATGAGGACCATTTCCTTGCGGAGATCATCGATCCCGACACCGAAGAAGTGCTGCCGGAAGGTTCGCAGGGAGAGCTCGTCTTTACCTCCCTTGACAAAGAGGCGTTCCCGCTCCTTCGCTACCGCACGCGTGACATCTGCCGCCTGACCCGCGAAAAATGCTCCTGCGGCCGGACACATGTACGGATGGAGAAGCCGAAGGGACGGTCCGACGACATGCTCATCATCCGCGGCGTCAACGTGTTCCCGAGCCAGATCGAGACGGTGCTCTTAAACCACGGTTATGCCGCCAACTACCAGATCATCGTGGACCGTGTCAACAATACGGATACGCTGGATGTGCAGGTGGAAATGACGCCCGAGATGTTCACGGACAGCCTGGGCGACGTGGAAGCAAGGCAGCGTGAGCTTGTGGACGGCCTGAAGTCGATGCTCGGGATCAAAGCCAAGGTTTCCCTTGTGGCACCGAAGAGCATTCCGAGAAGCGAAGGTAAAGCAGTCCGCGTCATTGACAAGAGGAGGATTTGATATGAGTGTAAAACAGATTTCCGTTTTTTTGGAGAACAAGCCGGGACGGCTGAATCAGATGACAAAGGTGCTGGCGGACGCCGGGATCAACCTTTGCGCCATCTCCCTTGCCGAGACCAAGGACTTCGGGATCGTCCGCATGATCACGGACAACCTGATCGATGCCACGAACGTCCTGAAAGAAGCTGATTTCATCGCATCCCTTACGCCTGTGTTGGTCTATCGCGTGCCGGACGAACCGGGCGGGCTCAATAAACTGGTGCAGGCCTTCAGCGACGCGAACGTGAACCTCGAATACATGTACGCTGCGCCGAAATACATGGTCTTCCGCGTCACCGACACGGAACGCTCCGAAAGCGCTGTCGCGCAGCGCGGGTTCCGGTCGCTTACGCAAGAAGATTTATCGTAGGTTTCCCATGCGGGCCTGCTCGGCAGGCCCTGCGTTTCTTAAAAATCTCAATAAAATACAGGTGTCACTCTGTTGGGAGTGGCACCTGTTTTGTTTGGAATTTCTTACATATCTCCCATCCCGCCGCCTTCTTCAGGCGCAGGTTCGGGAGCGGGCTCGGGAGCAGGTTCGGGAGTGGGTTCTGCAGGAACCACGTTCTCCGTGGCCGGCGTAGGCTCTGCGGGAACAACATTCTCCGTGGCCGGTGTGGGTTCAGCAGGCGCGGGTTCTGCGGGCGTTTCCGGTTTCTTTTCTTCTTCGGCAGGCTTTTCGGTCTGCGTCGTGGTCGTTTCGGTGGTGGTTGTCACCGCGGGCTCCGCGGGAGAGGCTTCCGATTCGGGATTGACCTTCTCGTCGTTGATGGTAACGAGGTCCCAACGGTCGTTTAAGATCACGCAGTACCAGGTCTTACCCTTGTTGTAGGTGACCTCTTCGCCGGTTGCTTTATCGAAGAACTTGGTGGGCAGGCCGTCCACTTCCTGGCCTTCCTTCTTCCAGGTCACGTCGATCGCCTTGCCGTTGGTGATGAAGATCCCGTCGCCACCGGAGGTCAGGTCGATGTTTAAGTATTTCTCACCGTTCCAGTGGGAGGCATCGTTACGAAGGCCTGCGAAAGCCGGATCTTCGGTGGTGTAGTAGCTGTAGTTCACCTTCTGGAGAATGATGTTCTTGACGGCGATCTGTTTGCCGTTCAGCCCGTCCTTGTCGGCAGCGCCCCAGGTGTAGCGATAGTACAGGCCGTCGTCC
>JAEEGH010018701.1_pt1 | contig 14614 bp, 15 predicted proteins | sample 9134181 | NCBI WGS metagenome assembly JAEEGH01 (sample SAMN16246544, study PRJNA631951) | gut metagenome | biome: gut microbiome; feature: rumen; material: DP-attached | host: Bos | place: Iran: Karaj | collected 2018-10 | reverse complement strand
AAGAGCGAGGAAGAGATGGCCGCCCTTTTCCCGTACGCTCCGGACGCTCTGGAAAACACCGCCAGGATCGCCGAAAGATGCAATGTGGAGATACGCTTCCACGAGACAAAGCTGCCTCATTTCGACGTACCTGAAGGATACGACTCCTGGGGCTATCTGAACAGGTTATGCAGCGAGGGCTTCGCCGTGAGATATCCGGATGACGACGGCACCCTTTTCAGCCGGCTCTCCTATGAACTGTCCGTGATACGGACCATGGGTTTTGTGGATTATTTCCTCATAGTCTGGGACTACATAAAATACGCAAGGAGCGTGGGCATCGCCGTGGGGCCGGGCCGTGGTTCCGCAGCAGGTTCTCTCGTATCCTACTGTCTCGGGATCACAAATATAGACCCGGTACGTTTCGGGCTCCTCTTCGAACGCTTTCTGAATCCGGAGAGAGTGTCCATGCCCGATATCGATGTGGACTTCGCCTTTGAACGCAGGCAGGAGGTCATAGATTACGTTGCCCGTAAATACGGCAGGGAAAAGGTTGTGCAGATAGTCACCTTCGGAACCCTTCTGGCCAAAGGCGTCATACGGGATGTGGGACGGGCCATGGACATGAACTACAATTTCGTTTCATCTATTGCCAAGATGATCCCCAATGAGCTGAACATCACTCTGGCCAAGGCTCTGAACATGAACCCAGAGCTTCGCAAGCAGTACGAGGATGATCCTACGGTCCACAAGCTCCTTGATATGTGCCAGAAGCTTGAGGGACTCCCCCGCCACACCTCTATCCATGCAGCTGGTGTTGTTATCTGTCAGGCTCCTGCTGAGGATCTTGTGCCTCTTTCAAGGTCTGCCGAAGGTAACATCACAACTCAGTTCACCATGACCACCATTGAGGAGCTTGGTCTTCTCAAGATGGACTTCCTGGGACTTCGCACCCTTACAGTAATTAAGGATGCTACTGAATTTGCTAATCGTTCTCTTGGCGCCAAGCCTGGAGATGCCAACTATATTAATATAGATGAGATTGATTACAATGACCCTGCGGTTCTTGCTTCTATCGGAAGCGGACACTGCGATGGTATATTCCAGCTGGAATCTGGCGGAATGCAGGGATTCATGAAGGATCTGCGTCCTCAGTCACTGGAGGACATTATCGCGGGCATTTCTCTTTACCGCCCGGGCCCAATGGACTTCATTCCTAAATACATTGCGGGTAAAAATGACGCTGGTGCCATTTCCTATCAGACACCAGAGCTGGAGCCAATCCTGAAGCCTACTTATGGCTGTATCGTTTACCAGGAGCAGGTTATGCAGATAGTTCAGCAGCTTGGTGGCTACACTCTTGGCCGAGCTGACCTGGTTAGACGTGCCATGAGTAAAAAGAAACAGCATGTCATGGAGGTTGAAAGAGCTAACTTCGTAAATGGTAATGCTGAGCAGAACGTTCCTGGCTGTGCTTCCAAGGGCATTGCTCCCGATGTTGCCAACGCAATCTACGATTCCATGATGGATTTCGCCAAGTATGCGTTTAACAAGTCCCACGCTGCCTGCTACGCCGTTGTTGCGCTTCAGACTGCATGGCTTAAATACTACTATCCTGTTGAGTTTATGGCAGCTCTCATGACTTCTGTTATTGATAATCCGGGCAAGGTTTCCGGCTATATCATGAGCTGCAGGAATATGAACATAGCTCTTTTACCACCGGATATTAATGAGGGCTTTGATGGATTCTCAGTTACAGAGATTGATGCATCTGAGTCGGATAAGCCAATCCCTGGCGCTGTTGTAACTTCAGCTCCCGGTCGTAAAAAAGCTATCCGCTACGCTCTTACTGCCATCAAGGGCGTTGGCAGACCAGTTATCGCTTCAATCGTTCGTGAACGTCAGCTCCACGGCAAGTTCAAGAACCTCAATGATTTCCTCATGAGAATGCAGGGCCGCGAGAACGACGTCAACAAGCGCGCTGTGGAGAACTTTATCAAGGCTGGTGCCTTTGAGTGCTTTGAGGGAACACGTAAACAGCACATGACTGTTTATTCCCACATCATGGATCAGCTCCACACCACAGGCCGTAACTCCATGGCTGGCCAGATGACTCTGTTTGATTTTGCAGGAGAAGAGGACAAGAAGCAGTACGAGGTTCCACTTCCAAACGTAGGTGAATTCCCACGTGAACTTCTTTTGGAATTTGAAAAAGAAGTGCTTGGAGTCTACGTTTCTGGACATCCTCTTGAGGAATATGAGGGAATCTGGAAAAAGAAGGTAACTAACAAGACTACTGATTTCTATATAGAGGATGAGACTGGTGAGCCAAGAGTTCATGACAATGCTATTGTCACAATCGGTGGTATCATCAGCGACAAGAAGATCAAGTACACCAAGAATGACCAGATCATGGCATTCCTGACCCTTGAAGATCTTGTAGGGTCTGTGGAAGTTATTGTCTTCCCTAAGACCTACGAAGCTAACGCTCCTCGCCTCTCAGATGATGCTAAGATTTTCATCGAAGGTCGCGTCTCTGTCGAGGAAGACCGTGATGCCAAGCTCATCGCCAGCAAGATCATGCTCTTTGACGAAGTCCAGAAGACTGTCTGGCTTCGCTTCCCTAACAAGGAAGACTATGAAGCTAAGATTGATGCAGTGAATAAGATAATCGCAGGAAGTGATGGTCGCGATGAAGTCGCTATCTATCTCACCGACACCAAGCAGATCAAGAAGCTTGGAAAGGCACAGACCATAAAGGCGGATAAAGCAACCTTGGAAGCGCTGGAAGAACTGCTAGGTAAAGAGAATGTTCAGGTAACATAAAAAAGCGCCCCGATGCTCAGCATCGGGGCGTTAATTGTTGAAGTATCTAAATTACTGTACTGCAGCCTTAAGCTCTTCAACCTTGTTTGTCTGCTCCCAAGGAAGGTTAAGGTCGTTACGTCCGAAGTGTCCATAAGCAGCTGTCTGCTTGTAGATAGGACGACGAAGATCGAGCATCTTAATGATACCAGCTGGACGAAGGTCGAATACCTTACGAACTGCCTCTGTAAGCTTCTCATCAGAAACCTTACCTGTTCCGAATGTATCAACAAGAACTGATGTAGGCTGTGCAACACCGATAGCATAAGAGATCTGGATCTCTGCTCTGTCAGCAAGGCCAGCTGCTACGATATTCTTAGCAACGTATCTTGCTGCATAAGCTGCAGAACGGTCAACCTTTGTGCAGTCCTTACCAGAGAAAGCACCGCCGCCATGACGAGCTGCTCCACCGTAAGTATCAACGATGATCTTACGTCCTGTAAGACCAGCGTCACCCTGAGGTCCGCCGATTACGAAACGTCCTGTAGGATTGATATAGATCTTAGTATTGTCATCAACGAGAGCCTGATCTACAACTGCATCGATAACGTACTTTCTGATATCTGCGTGGATCTGCTCCTGTGTAACCTTCTCATCGTGCTGAGTTGAGATAACGATAGCCTCAAGTCTCTTAACCTTACCGTTCTCATCATACTCAACTGAAACCTGGCTCTTACCATCTGCTCTAAGGTAAGCAAGTGTGCCATCTTTTCTAACATCTGTGAGCTTCTTTGTAAGCTTGTGTGCAAGGCTGATAGCGTATGGCATGTACTCTTCTGTCTCGTTTGTAGCATAACCGAACATCATACCCTGGTCACCAGCACCGATAGCCTCAAGCTGCTCATCTGTCATCTGGTTCTCTCTAGCCTCAAGAGCCTTATCAACGCCCATAGCGATATCAGCTGACTGCTGATCAAGTGCTACGAGAACTGCACATGTGTTGCCATCAAAGCCCTTAGCTGAATCATCATAGCCGATCTCTTTGATTGTCTCACGAGCGATCTTAGCGTAGTCAACGTTAGCCTTTGTTGTGATCTCACCTGTGATGAGAACGAAACCTGTACATGTTGCTGTCTCGCAGGCAACACGGCTCATTGGGTCCTGTGCCATGCAGGCATCAAGGATAGCATCAGAGATGTTATCGCAGATTTTGTCTGGGTGTCCTTCTGTAACTGATTCGGATGTGAAAATAAACTTATCCATTCTTTTTTCCTTTCTGTTTTGCAACTTTGTTAAGGCAGATTCGGAATTACTACTCCTTAACGAAAAATTCCGCTTGTTGCGTGCACAAACAAGCGGAACTGATTAACGATTCAGATCCTCTTATTGCTCGTAGAAACAACATCCTAAAATGTCATCTCGTATTCCACAAGGGAATTGCACGCTCAGGTTGGCACCTTCCTAAAAGGGGTTGCCGTGGCTTCATCGATCCTATGTATCTCCACCACTCTGAATAAGAGAACAAACAAATATTTAGTTGGAAGTCGGAAACTATCTTGCGTATCCGATTTCCGTTATCTGATATTAAACCATAAACAAAATAAAAGCAATAGCTTTTTTGATAATATTTCTTATAAGAATTTATAAACTTCTGACCTGTATAGTTCTTACATGCTGATAAGACCAAAAACGTTAGCGATGGCACTTACCAGAATGATAATTACAAACAGAGGACAAAGGAACTTGATCATGAATGAGAAGATACCCTTTCTGCGGAAAGGATGTCCATCCTGTTCAACCTCTGCCTGAAGTCCGTCAATGCCCATGTATTTAGTGATAAGGATACATGTGGCCAAAGCAGCTATCGGCATCATTACTGAATTTGTCAAAAAGTCAAAGAAATCCAGAAATGGCATTCCGATGATTGTTACATTAGAAAGTGGGCCGTTGCCAAGTGAAGAAAGACTTCCGAGAATAACCATGATCACTGCCATGATCACTGTTCCTTTTTTCCTGCTCCATTTAAACTCGTCTGCAAAAGTTGATACAGCGCTCTCTGTAAGCGCAATAGCGCTAGTCACTGCAGCAAGAAGAACAAGAGCAAAAAATAGAATTCCGATTAGTCTTCCTGCTCCCATGCTGGCAAATATCTTGGGCATGGTGATAAACATCAGTGATGGACCTGCCTTCAGCGCAGACTGATCTCCGCCTGAAAAAGCAAACACTGCAGGAATGATCATCAGGCTGGCAAGAATCGCTATAGCTGTATCAAATATCTCAACCTGCTTGGTTGATTCTTCAATGCTGACTTCTTTTTTTACATAAGATCCAAAAGTGATCAGAATACCCATCGCTATTGAAAGAGAGTAGAACATCTGGCCCATTGCTGTAACAACAGTCATGATTGAGAAGTTCTCGAAATTAGGTACAAAGAGATACTTAACTCCCACCAGTGCTCCTGGTCTTGTTACTGAGTAAACGCAGATAATTATAGCAAGTACAACAAGCACAGGCATCATCATTCTGGACACACGCTCAATTCCATTTCTGACTCCCATGAAAATTACAGCCAGAACCAGCACTGAAAAGAAAATAAACCAAAACTCTGAAGCAGCTCCGTTTGTAATGAAGTTCACAAAGAAATCATCCGCTGCTATTGTTTCCGCATCCTCAACGATGTACTCAAAAAGATACTTACATACCCAGCCACCGATTACTGAATAATAGGGCACAATAAGTATTGGGATAATGGCATTTATCCATCCTCCAATTCCCATTGCCTTGCTTCCGCTAAGGGCGTGGAACGCACCAACCGGGCTCTTCTTGGTATTACGTCCGATGGCTGTCTCAGCAACAATCATTGTGTAACCAAAAGTAACTGCCAAAAGAATATACACAAGAAGAAAGATTCCTCCACCATACTTTGCGCATAGATATGGGAATCTCCAAATATTTCCAAGGCCTACCGACGCTCCGGCTGCCGAAAGAACAAATCCTATTTTTCCTGAAAAAGAACCTCTATCGTGTTTCACATATTACCATCCTTTATTAATTAAATTTATCTTTATTTTTATACACTATAATTCTGATATTTTCAAATGTGGGAGAGATGTATCCACATGCCCTTAGGTATCCTCTAATGGTTAGTGTCTCTCGTCCATATTCTCAAATTTTTCACAGAACCTGGCAGAAAAAGATGGCTTCTCTCCTCCAATTGTAAGGTGCGTGGTATCTCCTATTCTAAGAGTCCTGAATATGGCGATTCCTTTTTCTCTTTCCTCTGTAACCACTTCGGTTACTGATGTTGGCGCCATAGCAAGAAACTGCATTGGAACAAACGGCGAAACATTCCACAGATGTGACAACAGGACAGACGTAATACCGAAGTGGCAAAAGAATCCCAGAACCTTGTCATTATTCTCTTTTACCTTATATATATTCCCATTTCTCTCATAGCCATAATCAGCCAACAGCTTATCAAAAGAACTTACAACGTAATCATAGACCTCGCACATATTGGAGCTTTTGACCAAATCTGCTTCTCTCCACTTGTTTACATCGAATAGTTCAGGATGCTCTCCATAATATGAAGGAAGCATATCCCAGACAATTCGCTTGTCGTACTGATTTGTTTCTTCATTATATTTGAGCTCTGTTGCGTAGGCTTTCTTAGTCGCCTCATCTGCTACATTTGGATCAAAAAGAGCCGGGAATTCTTTTAACCAGTCGCAGACAACTGCATCATCCCTCCCGAGAACCTTCAGGGAATACTCGGCTGTAGCCTGAGCCCTTCCAAGTGGTGACACGTAAATGTCATCAAGGCCAAAGCTCTTGATCTGCCTTGCAAGCAGCTCTGCCTCTATTTTGCCCTGCTCTGTCAGGTTGTCGATCGCATAATCCGGATCGCCGTGGCGATAAAAAACTAATCTCATAACTTTTTCTCACTTCTAATGAATTTCATTTATCTGAATATCTACTACTATGTTCTATAAATATGTAAGTATCTACTACTATAGTCATTTAATTATATAAATATCTATATTCTGTCTTTTAAACATCTCACAGATCGAATAGACTCATTTGCTTGTATTTTTCTGGATACTCACTCATGAAGCTAAAACATCCATCAGGTGTGCTGAACATATTATATTCGCTGCACTTCTTCTTGAGAATTGCGAGCAATTGCTTTTGGTTTGGACTTGGAAGCTCATAGGCATTTCCATAAGTCTCAATGTAGCGTTCTTTTAACCCTGGAAAGTGCTTGTCCAGTGCTTCGTAGTAATACTCCCTGTCACCCTCGCGAAGAGTCAAACCCATCCCAAAATCTATAATTCCGCGAACGCCTACTCTTCCACATTCATCGAGGATTGCAGTTAAGTTCTCCTTAGTGTCGTTTATATAAGGAAGCATCGGTGTAACCCACACGATAGTTGGAATTCCGCGCTTCTGCATTTCTTCTAATACTTCGATACGTCTTTTGGTATTGCAGACGTTGGGTTCGAGTATCTTACACAGGTCATCATCGTAGGTAGTAAGCGTCATCTGCACCACGCACTTAGCTTCACGATTTATCTCATCGAGAAGATCTATGTCCTGAAGTATCCTGTCAGACTTAGTCTGTATCGCAAGTCCAAAGCCGTAGCGCTTTATGATTTCCAGACACTTTCTCGTCATGCGAAGCTGCTCTTCACAGTGCATGTAAGGATCCGACATCGCCCCTGTACCGATCATTACTTTTTTACGCTTGGATTTAAGGGCCTTTTCCAGAAGCTCAGGCGCATTCTGCTTAACTTCTATGTCCTCAAACTCGTGGGTAAACTGGTAGCACTTGCTCCTGCTATCGCAGTAAATACACCCATGAGTGCACCCTCTGTAAATATTCATTCCGCACCGGCCGCCGCTGGTACTGAGTATCCCTTTGGCATCAACAAAGTGCATAATCTCCCCCTGTTACTTCTCTTAAAAATTTACCTTTATCTTTTGAACAGCATCCAGCACTGCCTCGATATCTTTTTCGCTGGCGTTCTGCCTTGCGTAGGCTGAGATATCTCTCAGATAGCTAATTCCTGTTCCGAATTTTTCCTTCATCCACTCATGATGGGCAAAGATCCAGATATGAAAATGCTTGGATCTCTCTTCCTGAACAAGTGTGATTTCCTTGGCTATACCCAGCTCTTTTAACGCTTTCTCTGCTCTGGCTATAGTGGTGCCAACTTCTGTAATTTCTTCAGCTGTCAGTTCTGAAAAAGACTGTATGTGTCTTTTGCTGGTTATTACAAGAAATCCCGGTATTGGTATCTCTGGATCTGCAGCCAAAATGATGCCTTCTCCATCGTAAATTATTCCGCCTGGAAGCTCCATTTCTCCGCTTCCAATCGCGCATCCAAGGCAGCTGTAGCAATGCTCTTTTCCCAAGATGTCTTTAAATGTCCTTGCCGCTGTGTCTCTAGCCATAACTCCTCCGGTTGATCAGTGATAAAATTCGAGCGCGTACAGAATCGCCATCATGGTATAGTCGCTCGCTCCAGCCTCTCTGGGAGCTGTATGTTCTCGTTATCCATTTGTATCTCTCCTGTGGTGTTCTGATTACTGGTCATGAACTACTTCATTATGCTGGCTGAGTCTGATCAGCAGCTACTGGTGGCTTCCATGGCTTTGGTGTTAAAAGAGTTGTCCTTCCAATGTCAGGAAGTACGTCATAAATCGAGCAGCCCATCTGTTCTTCGAATTTCTCTTTAATGTCAAAGGCAACTTCCCAGCCCTTGATGTAATCTTCCATTATTCCATAGCGCCTTGTAACGTCTACAAATCTCTTTTCCAAAATAACAAAACCGTAATCTGTGGCAAGTGAATCGCAAAGCTGTATGAGTCTGTCGTAACAGTCAGGTTCACAATTCATGATATACTCTTTGATTGCCTTCTCGTGCTCAGCCTCTGGATCGTAACCTTCAAACTCATCCTTCATGTGAAGGTATGAGTGAGTCATGCAAATCCTCGCAGCCTCGTCCCAACCCTTCTCCATGCAGTACTTGTAACCTTCGTACACATGAGTTGGAATATCTACAAAACCAAACCTCACTCTTCTGCCGATGTCATGCATGAGTCCCACAACATAGGCCTTCTCTGAATCCATGCCAGGTATCTTATCTGCAATGTTCCTTGCTGCGATTCCAACATTTATAGAATGCTTGACCCATGGTCCCGGATTGCGCTCCTCCGCTATCTTTAATTCCTGTAATGCCTCTTCTGGTGTTGGTAACATGTTGCCTCCCCGATGTCTTATATCATGCCTTTGTATTTAGATGTTTATATTTCTAATTTACTGCTGTACACTTTCACCCAGTCCCACCTGCCTGATCTCATCAAGCTGTTCTACTGTCAGAGCCCCTGCCTGGTACAGTTGCAGATATTCGTTTTCTATCGAACTGTCGAAAATCAACAGATCATCCGTATTGATTGTGACCTTTACTCCGTTCTCAACGAGAATCCGAATTGGATGAGTAGCGTAGTCCTTGGCAAATCCCAGCATCACATTGCTGCTTGGGCAGACATTTAGCTGGATGCGATTATCTGCCAGAAACCTCATGACTTCAGGTGAAGTACTCGCATTTATTCCATGATGGACTTCAGCGAGTCCCAGCACTTCTACAGCTCTTTTCACATCCTCTGCTGATCCGGTCTCACCTACATGCATCTTCTTGGTCAGATGAAATTTTTCTGCTCGCTTATACAATGGTAAAAAAGCTTCAAATGGCTGAACGTTCTCGCCTGCGCACACATCAATTGCCTTGATATAACCAAGATGTGCATACTGCTCCAGTTGATCTGCCTGAAGAGATGCATCACAGCAGGATGGATAGGTCAGCTCTGGCTCAAATACCGTATCCGGACAATACTTATTATGGAAGCCTTCGATAGTTTCTTTAAATGCTTCAATTCCGCCAACTTGGTCGATTTCCGCTGTTCCAAAATTCATCGTAAGGCGCTTTATGTTATTTCTTTTCGCTTCTGCAAAGGCACCTTCCCACCTGATGAGCATGTTATCATAGCCATCACAGTAGGGTTTGATCTTCGACCTAAAGCAGTCCTGCATTCCTTCAAGTCCATCAAGATGCTCCGGAGGTTCTGGAATAGTCACGCCAAGTCTCTCCGCAAGCCACTGCCGTCTGCAGCCTTTGGTGGAATGATTGTGAAGGTCACTCTTAGGCGCCGCCAGTAATTTGTTTATGTCATTTTCTATTAAGCCTTCGCAGAACAAGTTGTTCATGGTGTCACCTTTGGTCTCTTACCTTCATGTACTCCAGAAGCGCAGTGTATTCACGAAGGAACGCGCCTCGTTTTTCTTCTTCAGTCTCTGCATAGTCCTGGTGCTTGGAAAAAATCTCTATCGCATCTTCAAGTGGAATCCACTCGGGTTTGACGCCTCTTCGTATCTCAGCCTCAGTAAGCTTCATCTGACCTTCGCCCACAAGCTCGCATACAAAGTAGTCGTCTATATAACGCCACTCTTCATAGTACTCGTTTATCTTAAGATACTGGAAAAGAGGACGCACTATCAATCCTGTTTCCTCTTCTATTTCTCGTACGCAACACTCCTCTGGAGTCTCGCCTTCTTCCATGCCTCCTCCAGGAATCAGCCACCATCCTACGGCATACTCATGTGAAAGAAGAATCTTTCCATCTTTAACGATCACAGCGCGGCTTCCCTCGCGGGTTTTGGTATATGTTTCAAATCTATTTGCACCTAAAATGTCGATTTCTTTAATTTGCATATTTCATTACCTAAATATATACTAATCCATTCTTGTCATTGCTATTCTGATCGTATCTATGCAATATCGATCTTCATCGCTCAATATACTTAGTCATGCCCCTACTCTTAGAAAATCCGAAGCGCTCATAGAATCCTTCTTTTCCCTCAGCTGCTGTCAGCCCTACGCTGGTGAAGTTTCCCGGTTCTGTATGTTCGGAAATGTATTCAAATAGCCTATTCACAATGGCTGTACCAATACCCTGATTCTGATACTCCGAAAGCACTACAATCTCCTGCAAGTACCAGTACATTACACCATCTCCCACAAGACGTCCCATTCCGATGACTTCACCGTTTACTGTGGCGGTTACATCAAAAAGATTATTAGATAGAGCTTTCTCTACAAGTTCGATTGGTCTTTCCCTAAATCCTGTTGAAACCTTGAGTCTTATGAAATCTGCTGCCTTAAGCTGGTTCTCACATAATGTGTATTTGATGCTCCCCATGGAATTCCCCCGTTCCATTATCATTTACATATATAAGTTACTCTTTTATGCCATTCCGATTGGTTACTAATTGTCGCCAACTGAATTTCTTATCACTTCACTAATGTCATAACTTCCCCATTTTTGTAATTCATACTGGTGTTATCACCCTTGAACCCATGCTTTTTCATGACAGAAATCAGCGTATGCATAAAGAATCCATGTGTGACTATTGCGCAATCCTCATTACTATGAAGCAGCTCCTGTACAAATTCTTCTGCTCTTTTTCTGGTCTGCTTTCTTGTTTCAATCTGTCTTTTACTATTGTAAAACCACTGAAGGCGTCCTGTTACGTTCCAGAACCAAAGTGGAAGCTTGATCTTGGTGTCAAAAGAAGAGCTAAGTGGTACCTCGTTTATAAGAGCTGTCTTCGCAAATTCTTTTTCCCCGAATAATTGCCTCGCAGTCTGATAACTTCTATCAAGAGTGCTGATGTAGACTTTCTGTGCTTTGTATGTCCGCGCGCATGACATATCTTCAATAGGAGCTATGTCGTAAAGTCTGCACTCCTCGTCGAACTCTGCAGAGGTACAGCTCTTTTTCCATGTGTGATTAACTTTGCCGTGTCGAATAATTGTTATGACCATTTTTATTTTTTTATATGCTTTCGATAAACAACTTGTTTGCTATATACTTCTCGAAATAATACAGATAATGCTGTTCAACTTATTTCTATAGTTCTTTTGACATAAATAACAACAGGTCGTCATCATTACAACAGGGTTCATACTGCCCTAGTTGCTTGCCTTTATACCAAACGCCACTGCCGTCAAAGTTGTAGCTTCTTTTAACGTACATTCTCTGTGCAGGGCCATAGCCGGAATGAACACCAACTGCGAGGAAAACGTGATCAGCGATCTTGGAAGCCTCCGCCTCTGCCGCATCAAGAAGCTTGGTTCCGATTCCCTTGTTGTGAGTGTTGAAGAACACACATAGGTCAACTATCTCAGGCCAATTAGTATCAAGCCATGGGCCTTCTGCTGGCTTGAGCAAAAGAGTACATAATCCTGCAACACTGCCTTCGTACTCGGCTATGAAAACAAATCTTTCTCCTGACTCCTGTTCTTTATAATAGCCCTCGTAGGTTTCCATCTGTGGGTGCCATCCGTAGGAATCGTAAGTATCAAATATAATCCTAGCATCAGTCTCTGACATGCTGCGGATCTTAATAGTTCCGTCATCATATAATGTTTTCAGCATAATATCCCCAACGCTTTCTCAACATCTGCCTCAGTTAGTCCCTGCTCTGGATTAGTCATGACCTGATATTTAGCTATTATCTCGTTATGAAGTTCAAGGTCGTCAAGCACTACCCAGCTGTCAGTTTCGGGATGGTTTTCCAGCCACTTTAAAATTTCATCAGCCTTAACCTTGCTGAATTTCTTGGTACGTCTAATCTCTTCTGTTGTAAGGTCAGGTGTCATTCCTGCTACAGTCATTCCCTCGTTGTTTAAGAGTGATGTAAGATACGCCGCCTCAGGGCGTGTTGGCTGTACATCCGCATCAAACCAGAATCTCCAGCCTGAATGCAGGATGAGCGAAGCCTCTGATTTTTTTACCAAATCTGATAAGAGCCTCACTTTCTCTGTATCTATATATTTACCGTCGCTGATTTCGCGCTGATGATCTGCGTTCCAGAAATTTGAATTAAGGACCCCATCAATATCTAAAAATATTACTTTCCCCATATTATCTCTTTCCCCAATGTTATGACTTAGAACAGCCTTGAACAGGCTTATCTTTTTGTCTCTCAGCTCACCTGTCACTCTTCAGCAGAGCATAGAAGCATTCATCGTGAATCCCCTGATTATTCCATCCAGAGCTACGCATTGTTCCTTCGTACTTCATCCCGCACTTTTGCATAACTTTTCCAGAATTAGGATTGTTGGCATCATGCCTTGCTTCGATACGATTAAAGCCCGCAACATCGAAGAGATAATCCATAACTGCCTTTAGTGCCTCGGAAGTTATGCCTTTTTTCCACCACTCTTTTCCTATGCAATATCCAATGTGGGCCATCGAAGTCTTTTCGTCCATGTGGACTACCGCAATATCCCCAATCGGCTCGCTGCCATTTTCCTTTACAACAATAGCCCAATGATAATACTTGTCATCTGAATAGCAATTAACCCAGTCGTCGATCACTTCCTGTGTTACATCCTGGTTTGCGTGAGTAGGCCATGTCAGGAACTTAGTAACGTCATCATCAGATGCCCAGTTCTTGTACACTGCTGGTGCATCATCTCGTGAGTATCTTCTCAGAAGCAATCTGTCTGTTTCTAGTGTTTGTGTACCAGTATGATTCATAGCTTATTAAGCCCCTTTCGTTCATAGACTTTATTATATTAGAACTGAATGCATGTTGAGAAGTCTCAAATGTCAACATCTTGCTTTTAAAAACAGAAAACTGCCATAAACTGTGGCAGTTTTACTGTAATATTTCCGATTCAATTTTACCCAGCAACTGTCAAAAGAATCTTGACAGTTCTATGAAACCATCTCAACCGCATGGAATTCCATACGGTTAAAACAGCCTTTTAAATATGGCGAATTCGCCACATTTAGCCCGGCGATACTTCATCACTTAATTTTTGTTATCATTTTCCTCGCTTTTAATAACTTCTGCTCCTATAAGACCAGTAACCAAATCCTGCAACTGTGCAGCATTTTTACTTGTTATTACTGGTTTACCTGTTCTCTTTTCTACCGCAATTCTTGCTTCTCCGGCTGCTGCTCCACCTTCGTTTGCTACATTCAAGTTTTCTTCAAATGTTTCCGGCTTCCTCTCCTTGGAAATCTCTGTTGTAGTAGCCTCCGCCAGCATATTAAGCACCAACTCAAGTGTTGACATATTATCTCTTAGATTTTCTTTCTTCAGTCCCTTGAGGTTTTTATACTGCCGCGTTGTCATTCCAGACCAGGCCTTTGTTATCTCATCTGTAAGGATGGCATATTCAGAACCCTTCTTAATGCCTCGATTATTCCATTCATCAGTGAGTTCTTTTCTGACTTGGATAGCCTGAAGGCGCTGATTAATCCACTCCCGAGAATAGCCTTTTTAGCATAAGTCTCAAGGGCTCTTTCAATAGTTAGTTCTGGGTCAATTACTTCTTCCATACGTTCCCTGCCAACCTGCGCCAGCCACATCTTAAAAGGCTCCGCTTTTTTCGATGGAATTGATTGGATTAATCTAAGTAACTGCTCAGTGTTGGCAACATCAGTATTATATCTTTTTCCGTCCTTTACTGATTTCATTTTCAGTTGGTGACAATTTGTCACCAACTGACTCCCCTCTTCATTGAGCCTCTGTTTCAATTTGTTCCAATACTTCCTGGCTTTTTCGTAATCAACTTGTTCTGTAAGAGCACCAACCACATCCACAATTGAAAAATACCATTCCGCTTCATCCTCGACCCACGCTGTCCTGATTGGCTGGTCTTCAAATAATTGAACTTTATCATTCTCCATCTGCATAGTTTTCCCCCATCAGCTCTTCATCTTTTATTTGTCCTTTTTCCTCAAGCATCATAAT
>JAEEGH010018699.1_pt1 | contig 14615 bp, 11 predicted proteins | sample 9134181 | NCBI WGS metagenome assembly JAEEGH01 (sample SAMN16246544, study PRJNA631951) | gut metagenome | biome: gut microbiome; feature: rumen; material: DP-attached | host: Bos | place: Iran: Karaj | collected 2018-10 | reverse complement strand
AAGTTTTTAATACTGTTCAAACAAAAGAATTTAATAAAGGATATATTGATTCTTTAAAAGAGTTCTCTCTTGATTTCTTTCAACAAGCAAATGGTGGTAAAGATAAAAATCCAGTATTCTCACCAATGTCTATCGCCACATGTTTCTCTATGGCCTATGACGCCGCAGATGGTGAAACTAAAAAAGAACTAGGAGAATTACTCCATTATGATGAAAAATCATTTAATCATCTTGATGAAATCAAAAACGCTTTATTAAGATCGGCGATTAATGACGCTAAAAAGAATACTTATTTAAATATTTCTCAATCTTTTTGGATTGATCAACATTCAACAATACATGAGGATTATTTAAAAACACTTCAAGACTATTATTTCGCTGAAGCTTATCAAGGGGATTTACCTAACATGTATAACGAAGTGGCGGATTGGATAAATGATAAAACTAAGAATTACCTTAATGTCAAAGGCGAAGAATTCCAAGAAATGCTATCAAGCGCTATATATGCCCTTTTAAATACTGTTTATTTGAAATCTGCTTGGACTAATGAATTCAAAGAAGATCGTAACTATAAAGGTGATTTCGCCAATATTGGCGCAACCTCTACTAAAGTCACATATATGGAAACAAAAGTGGAAGATTCATATTATTTCACTGGAGAAGGCTATATGATTTCCTCTCTTCCGTTTGAACATGACTTAGAGTTTAGAATGCTTTTACCAAATGCTGACGCTAATTACACTGAAGTATTAAGTAATAGAACTGCTTTGGATAATTTATTAGCTCTTCCATTAAACACATACGGAGTTGCGGATAATGCAAGTGGCGTCACCCAAAGAGGTACAGTTGAATATACAATTCCACAGTTCAAAGTAAGAAGCAAATTCGATTTAGTTGAGATGTTTAGAGATAGAGGCATTGTAATACCATTTAAGCCAGGATATGCTAATTTCCCAAAATTTGATGGAGGCTATATTTCAAAATCTCAACATGAAGCGGGATTTGAAACAAACAATAAAGGCGCTGAAGGTGCGGCTTACACAATCATTGTTGTATCAAAGTGTGCTATTCCAGAAGAGCCAATTGAATTTAAATTAAATCGTCCATTCGCTTATGCGGTGACCACTAAAGAAGGAATTCCTCTCTTTATGGGCAAAGTAACAAGCCTTCCTAACGCATAAAATCACACTATTTTTAAGACTATTGATAATTTTGGTCAATAGTCTTTTTTTATGGTATAATTTGTTAGATATGGCTAACAAAGATTTAGAGAAAAAAGTTCAAGAACACGAAGAGAGAGTGGCCTCTGGTCAACCTAGAGATAAAAAGACCACAATTAAGTATATTCTCAATATTTCCTTCGTTTTGATTGCTACAGGCTTGGCAATCTTCTTTGCTATTAAAGATGACGCTAACGAGATATGGGGCTATTTGTCTACTGCAGATGTTAACTATCTTTTAACCATTCTTGCTGTTATGGCGGGCTGTGTTTTAGTCAGAAGCTTTATTCTTTTCTGCTTTGCCCACTTATTCACTAGAAAATATCATTTCCATCAAGCGATTGCGGTTGACCAAATTGGTCAATTCTATAACGCGATTACTCCTGGTGCTAGTGGCGGTCAAATCATGCAAGCTTACACTTTTAAAAAGCAAGGTGTGCAAGTTTCTAGTGCGGTTTCTATTCTAGCGATGTATTCCATCGTTTATCAGGCTGTATTGATTGTCTTTGGTGTTGTTTCTTTTATCGTCAAATATGACTTTATCAATTCTCTGGGTACATTTAAAACTGGTATTAAGATTAACGAAATGCCTTTGGATCTTCCAATTTGGCCTTTAACAATTATTGGCTTCTTATTGAACTCAAGCGTTATTGCAATTGTCTTCTTAATGGGCTACTGGCATGGTTTCCACAATTTCGTTATGGGCCCAGTTGTGACTCTTCTAAGCAAAATCAAAATCGTTAAGAATCCAGATAGAACTAGAGAGAATCTCCGTATTCAGGTGGAAAACTTCAAAATTGAATTTAGACGTTTGAGCACTAATATTCCGTTCCTACTTTTAATCATTGCTTGCTTTACCGCTTATATGATTCTTAAGTTCTCCGTTCCTTTCTTTGTTGGTAGAGCTTTAGGCAATGAAAGCGAACATGCTAGTTTCTGGGATTGTATCTTCTTAAGTAACTATCACCAAATGATTACTGGCTTAGTGCCTATTCCAGGAAGTGCGATTATTTCTGAAGCTGTTTTCCACAGCTTATTTATGAACCCAAGTGATAATCCCGCTATTACTGCCACAGGATTTTTCGTTTCTTGTGTTAACGGTATTCCTGATAAAAATCAAACAATTGCGTTATGTCGTTCATCCTTACTCGTTTGGCGTAGCTCGACATTCGTTATTCCAATTCTCATTGGTGGTTTTGTCGCCGCTTTCTATCGTTCTTCTCCAAAAAACGAAGCTCATATGGGAGACATTCCAAACAGACAAACATTCTACTCCTTACAAAAGGAAACTTATGTTGAAAGATATGAAGAGGTTGCCTCTTTAGTGGAAACTTCTAAGTTGTCGCGTGAAGCGATATTAGCAAAGCTAAAACCAGGTCCTCGTAAAAAGAAACCAGATAAAAAGAACAAGAATTCTGGTCCAGCGGATATTTCACAAAATGAATATGATGAAGTGGAATTAGATGATTTAGGAGAAAAGTAATGCGTATAGCTATCTTTACTGATACATATCCTCCATTCGTCAACGGTGTTTCTACATCCACTTTCAACCTGGCTAATACATTAGTGGCGCATGGTCATGAAGTCCTTGTTATAGCGCCTCGATCAACAGATGGTAAATTAGAACAAATCGGTAATGTCTTATATGTTCCTGGAATCTACCTAAAGAAACTATACGGTTATAGATTCACTAACATCTTCTCTAACAAACCACTTAAAATCATCAAGAATTTCAAACCTGATGTCATTCATAATCAAACAGACTTTACCATTGGTGCTTTTGCCCGTCGAGCGGCGAAAAAGCTTAAAGTACCAATTGTTTATACATACCACACCTCCTATGAGGACTATACATATTATGCGGTTCGTGGTTTGATGGAACGTTTTGCTAAACGTGTCGTGAGAGTTTATTCCAAAGAACTCGCTAATCGTATGACCGAATTCATCACCCCAAGTGAAAAGACCAAAGAGTATATGCGTTCTGTCGGTAGTGATACTTATATCAACGTCATTCCTACTGGTATTGATTTCTCTATCTTTAAGAGTGATAAGGTTGACCAAGAAAAGGATAAAAAGTTCAAAGAAGAGCATGGTATTAAAGAAACAACTAAAGTGTTCTTACTTTTAGGACGTGTCGCTAAAGAAAAGAGTATGGATGTCTCAGTAAGAGGCTTTGCCCAATATCATCAAAAGCATCCAGAGGTCGATAAGAAGATGCTTGTTGTGGGCGATGGCCCATACCGTGAAGATTTAGAATTATTATGCGAAGAATTAGGCATCAGCCATCTTACCGATTTCATTGGTTTTGTCAGCGCTACTGATGTGCCTTTCTATTATCATCTTGCAGATATTTATACATCCGCCTCTATTACTGAAACTCAAGGTTTAACATTTATGGAAGCGATGGCGGCGGGCAAAATCGTTTTAGCGAGATTTGATAGTAACTTAACGGGCACAATTATTAATGGTAAAACTGGTTTCTTCTTTACTGATGATGCTTCATTCGTTTCACAAGTGGAAAAGATCTTCTCTTTAACTAAAGAACAAAAACAAGCCATTATTGATGAAGCCTATCGTGTCGTAGATGTCTATTCTATCGATAAGTTTTATAACAACGTAGTGAGGGTTTATAAACGTGCCATCCGTAAATACTGGTAGTCGTAAAATTAAAGCTATTAAACTCTATAAGGATCACGTGACCTTATCGTTTTTTAAGGGTGAACCGTTAAAGATATCTAAAGAAGCATTCGTTTCTTCTTATCTATATGCTGGTAAGAACTTATCTAGTAAAGAGATCACTAATTTAGAAGAAATCACCGCGATGAGCACTCTTCTTAACTACGCTTTACAAATTGTGAGTAAAAAGCATCTCAGTGAAAAAGAGATGTTAGAAAAACTCATGAAAAAGGAAGATAACTATGCCGCTGCTAAAAAAGTTATCGCTAAATTAAAAGAAAACGATTTATTAGATGATAAAGCCTTTATGCAAGACCTTATCGCTTGGGATAATGAAAGAAACTTCGGACAAAATAAAATCGTTAAGCATCTAAAAGATAAAGGTATTCCAGATACCTTAATCAATAAAGTTAATTTCCATCAAAGTATTGAGAAAAAGAAAGCCAAAGCCTTACTTGATAAGCTAGATAGGAAATACGCTAAATACGCTTATGAAAGTAAGAAGAAACATGTTTATCAAGCGTTAGTGGCTCAAGGCTATAATCATGATATCGCTAAAGAAGTCACTAATGATTTAAAAAGAAAAAATGATAAAGTTGAACAAAGCCTATTAACTAGAGACTATGAAAAAATCAAAAGCCGCTACGAAAAGAAATATGAAGGCTATCAATTAAAACAAAAGATTTATGCCGCTTTAGTTAATAAAGGCTATAAGTATCAAGAGATTAAAAAAGTATTGGAGGATTTTACATATGAAGATGATAGTGGATTTTAATGATCACGAACACATTGAAGGACAATTCTTATTAGGAAATGTCTCAAAAGGTGTGAACACTAATGGTGGAGCATATCTCTCTGTTGAACTTAGAGACGCTAGTGGTCAAATCGTTGCTAAAAAGTGGGACGCCACTTTAGCGGATGAACAAATATTTATTGTGGGTAATGTTTTAGCAATTACTGGTGAAACAAATAAATATAAAGAACAATTGCAATTAAAGATTCTCACCGCCGAATTAGTGCCTCTAGAAGAAATAGATGTCGAAAAGTTTGTTAAAGCTCCTCCAGTCGCTAAAGAGGAATTAATTGAAAGATTTAATAAGCATGTCGCTTCTGTTAAGAATGAGGACTGCCAAAGAATCTTACAATATATGATTAAGAAGTTTGGCGATAAGATCTTCTCCTATCCTGCGGCAGTATCTATTCATCATGAATATAGCAGTGGTCTTCTCATGCATAGTGTCACTATGGCGGACCATGCCGCTTATCTCGCCCCAATCTATGGCGCCGATCATGATTTAATGATTACAGGCTGCTTATTACACGATTTCGGTAAGATTATCGAACTTGAAGGACCAATCGTTTATAAATATTCCTTAGAAGGTAAATTATTAGGCCATATTAGTATCATGTGCGCGGAAATAAGAAAAGCCGCGGATGAACTTAAGCTCACTGGTGAAATTCCATTATTACTCGAGCATATGGTCTTATCTCATCACGGGCAACAAGAATTTGGTTCCCCTGTCATGCCATACACTAAAGAAGCCTTATTATTATCCTTAATAGATAATTTAGACAGTAAAATGGTTATCGTAGATAAGGCACTTCAAGATGTTGAACCAGGAAACTTCTCTAATAAAGTATTCCCATTAGATAATAGGGCCTTCTATAAGCCTATTAAGTGACTTCTCTCACTTACAGAAGATGTTGGTATTTTTGAGAGTTCGATAAAGAATATTTAATGTCTATAGATTCTTTTCAATCATAATTTTATCTTGAAACAATCTTGTTTTTCGTGTTAGTTTATAGATAGAAATATATGAATAAGTGTTTATCTAATTTATCTTTAATTGTAATAACGTTATTGCTTTCTTCGTGCGGACAAAACACAAAAGATTGGCCACGAACTTCTTTTACTTTTACCTATGAAATGGTTATCGAAACAAAATTGTATTTTCATCAAAAAGCAAATGACTATGTTAAAGAGATAGATGATTCTCGTGAAAGCTCTGATACACTTTTTTCAAAGCGTGTTATCGAGTCAATAACTGCATTACCATATAAAGAGAAAAAGGAAAAAACTGTTGATGCTAAGAATTATTCCTTGCTACTTTCTATTCAATTTACATATTTAAACGACAACGTAGAAGAGATAGAAAACATAAAATTTTACGAATATGGCATCTCAGACGGAAAAGTGGTTTTTAATAATGGTGACATTCATTTTTTTCCTGGCACTGTTCGAGGAATATATAACTCTATAGTTGATGGGGATAAAAGATGATTTTAAATCTAGTTTCAACACTCTTGGCAATCAACACGTTTGGCGCTACAAATAGAGAAAACTTTGACTATTATAATAAGCAATCGTCTATTTCTAATGAATCTAAAATGGCCGCCATATCAATTGGCCTAGAAAACCCTTTGGACGATCAATATGTAGTTAGGGACTTAAGCGGAAACGTATTTGTTATTCAAGAAAATATAAATGAAGGATTCATGGTTTATGACCCACTTTCAAAGAAATCGATAGAAGGAGTTATGTCAACTACGTGTCCTTTTGTTTTTGATGATTCTAGAGAAAACTATTATTTTGGGCCTATGAATTATTATTATCGTATCGGTGAATCTTTTGTTCATTATATAGATGATAAATATAATATTGATTTGGGTGAAGCTTATCGCTTGCAGAAAAGCTTTGACACTTTTTTAGAGAACTTAAGAAAAGAACCCTCTCATCAAATTAGCCAAAAATTATCAAAGGGAAATAATGTTTCACTTCCAAATGATTTTTATACATATATTGATAATTACCAGTATGTTAAGGATTGTTCTTACCCAGAAAATCATGATAGTTCATGTGGTTTTGTTGCTGGGTCTGTCGTTTTACATTACTGGGATAAAACCGTCCATGATGGTGTTGTTGATGCAGCGTTTAAAGATTCAGTGACAGGTGAATTGAATAGTACAAATCAATATAGCCCTTCTACAAATCTGAAGGATAAGCTGGTAAGTTATTGTGCATTTACACAATCTACTGGAAGAATAGTAAGCGAAGCAATAAATAATTATTGCGAAGACTATGGCATCCAAGGTTCTGCTTCATGGTCTTTGTTTGGCCTTGGCGTTGCAGATTCTCTTAGAAACAACAGACCTGTTGCAATTTTTGGCTATCTACTTCATGTTCAAAACGGAGGGATGCTAAGGCACGCTGTTGTTTGCTATGGATACCACAATTATGGATATGGTATGGATTATGTGGTTAACTATTGCTGGCCATCTTTTAATGAAGTCATACTTAATGACCCGATAATAGGAGAGACCATGTATTTCTCATTAGACGAAAATTACTATAAAGAATCCTATACAATTGCTCCCTCCGATTATGGATTTTTTTCAAGTTATACGCCGGTTGAATTAGATCAAAATGTTTCCTTAGGAAGTTTAAACTTTTCTACAAAAAGACTAAGGTGTGGTTACATCGAAAATCAGTACATAAACTTATCTCCGAGAAAACAAGGGTTTGGCACAGCCTATTTAGACTTCAAATTTATAAATCCTATCCGTTCTCTTACTATAAATATTTCTTTTTGGAGCAATAAGGAGATGTATAATAGTACAGCTTGCGCTTATATAAAGAGCAAGCCGCTGACAGATACAGGTCAAGATGCTTGGGTAGAGGATGTTGATTTACTTCACGATGTTGTACTATCCAAAGACAGAAATAACCAAACAGTCATTAATCTTTCTTTCCCTAAAAAGACAAGAGAATTTCGCATATATGCCCATTTCAATGATATGCCACCTCCAGTAGATAGAAATAAAGGTCGCATTTCTATAGGCAACATCACAATTGATTCTTATAACTGAGCGGCCTCATCCTCTACTAATAGAAGATTGTGCTTTCTTTGAAATTTAGACAAAAGAAAAAAGGATTGGTGATAAATAAGTCGTCAATCCTTTTATTTTGCCTTCTAGAGGTTGTTTTTAATCGTTTCAGCGATAACTGGAAGGTTTAAACCTTCAACATTAGACTTCATTTCTAATTCAAAGCCATCATGACCTTCATATCGTGGAATCACATGCACATGGAAGTGCTTGACTGTTTGTCCTGCGGCTTCATAGCAGTTAGTTAAGATATTCACACCTTTAGCCCCTAAGAATTGGATACTAATTTGACCAATACGTTGGGCCACATCCATGACTTTGTGCATGAGCTTATCTGGTGTGGATAAGAAGGTGTCGTAGTGTTTCTTAGGAATCACAAGAGCGTGACCTTTAGTGACTTGAGAAATATCAAGAAACGCTAAAACGTCTTCATCTTCAAATAACTTATAGCAAGGTATTTCACCATCAACGATTTTACAAAAAACATCTTTTTCCATATATGTTTATCCTCTTAAAACTATGATAGCACAAAAAAGGAGGTTTAAGCCTCCTTAATTGTTATTTTGATTAATCGAATAATTCTGGGAATGTTGATTTGAAGTAGTCGTAGACTTTTGTGTCGTGATACTTGATTTCCATCTTTTCGACCCAGTGTTTCTTGGATAATGTTTGATATGTATCATTACCCGCGACTAATTGGACGATTTCGTTGATGTAGTTTTCAAGTTTGTTCATCGCTTTTGTAAGTTCTTCGCCTGTTAAATCAGCATATGTTGCTTTATTGAGAACTTTACTCTTAATCGCATCTTCCACTAAGACGAGATAGTAGGTGTTATCGCTCTTGAAGAGAATGTCGTTTTGGACTTTTTCATCAGCGACTCTACTTGTCTTTCTGAGGAAGTATTGGTTGTTGATCTTACCAACGACGTTGACGAGGTTTTTGCTACCAGCAACTTCGTTTGTCTTCCATTCGTTAGCGGTTGTGTCGTATGAGTATTCAACACAATCTTCACCGAGTAAGGCGTTAGCAACGTTGATATCGAATAATTGATTCTTGATGTTATCTGGTAAATCACTGACACCGACGGATTTCACATACCAACCTGTGGATGTGTAGTCTTTTAATTGAAGTTCACGTGTCTTGATTTCTTGACCAACTTTAACTGTGTAAGCACCGCTATTGGTGTATGTGCTTTCGTTTTCAGATAATTTTGGGTTGTTATCAATCTTCTTGAATTCTTCCATCATGTTGCCGTAGTTGGTGCCTTCGAAGTATTTGTAATCAACACCTTGAACAGTTGTTTGTGCTGGGGTGCCAAATGCTTCAACGGATAACTTATAGGCAGGATATGTGTCGACTTGGTTGGCTGTATCTCTCATGAACGCACCAATCCAAGCTTCGGAGACAGTCTTGAAGGAATCAAGTGTGATAGCGTCTGCACGATCTTTATTGAAGATGTAGTTGTTAACGAATTTCTTCATTAAGTCTTCGGCTTTGCCGATGTACTTGCTATCTTCGGTGATGGATAAGACACTAATGTGTCTAGCAGATGTACGGCCTAATGTGTCGTAGGATTCATCGAGAATGTATTGTTCAACGAGAAGTTGACGATAGATATCTGGAATGAGTTTGTCTTCGACATAGGTCGCATCTTGTGCTTTTTCTTCCGCTTGGTCTAACGCCGCATTGCTTTGGTAGTTAGCACGGTGGAGGATGAAGTCAGGATTACCTTCGATGTTTTCAGCTTGATCTTTGAAGACTTCGTAATCTTCGACATCAGCTGTTAAAACACCTTCGAAGAGTTCAGCACCTGTTAATGCGCGAACATTGTTTTCAATGTCAGCAGCAAGAGAACGTAAGTACTTTTCTTCTTTGAAAACGTTTCTTTCACTGTAGGAACCACCAGAGATGGCGGAATATAATTTTTCAGCGATACGTTTTTCAATGGTTTCCCATTTTTGATTTAAACGTGCATATTCGGATTCACTTGGAGCGGCATCATCAGCGACTTCTTTGTTAGCGTCGTCGACACGATGACCAGCTTTGTTCTTGGTCCAATAAGCACTGTGAGCTTTAATGAAGTCATCAGCTTTCTTTTTGTCGCCGTTTTTATAAGAATTAACAGCTTCTTTTAAGGTGATTTCTTCACTACCTTCTTTAGCGGTGACTTTGTTGTAGTTACCAAAGACGCTAATGGAGTATTGATATAACAATTCATTTAAGACATCTTGGGCAAGGTTGCCATCACGATATGCATCGTAGATATCTTTGAAATTGTTGTTGTAGATTGTGCCATCATAACCAGTGACTGTGACGACTGGAGAGTTTTTATCATCATAAGCCTTTGGCTTGGCAATAATGTCATCACTACATGAGGCGAGAGCGAATGTGCTGAGTAACGCGATTGCGGATACTTTTAAGATATTTTTACGCATAGTAGTAATAATCTCCTTCCTCAGTGAATTTTGTGTATGTTGGGTCGGTTGTGGCTGTTGGTTCATCAAATAATTTGAAGAAGTCATCAGCGACCTTTTCAGGAACAAGACGTGTTAATGTTGGGGACATTGCACCAGTAATAGCGTTCTTTGTGGTGTATTCAGCATCACGGTTGTATTCTTGGAGTTCTAACATTTCTGTATATGTTCTCCAGTCTTCCGCTAAACCTTGTTCTTGCTTGTAAGCATTGTTTTCTTGTTGAGCTTTGATGTAAGCATCAATTTGATCACCTAAACCTTCAGCAGCATCTTTGAATTCGATGGAGACTTGGGTCTTGAGGTAGTTGTATAAACGATAGTCATATGTTTTGTCGAAGGACTTAACATTATTTAAGATATCGTCTGCACGTGTTTTGTAATCAGAAATTTCAGAGCTTTGGATGTAGTTGACATAAGATCTGGCGTTTGGATTGTAGCCTTCTTCGCCTGGTAATTTTGTATCGTAGTATGTGGCGAATTCAGCGTAATCATACATGGATTCTTCAATGACCATGAAGTGAATACCGAATTGGCTACGAACACCAACGATAACGTTACCTTTTTCATCAACTAAGTAACCTTGAGCGTTGAATCTTGGTAAGGATGCATCGAAAACAGTGTTACTTGCAAGATTATCAAATTCATCACTTGGGTTAGCTAATGTGCTGTAGTCAGCTCTCTTAGCATTCTTGATAACGAAAACGTTATGTAAGTTGAAGTACTTATTCCAAACAATGTTTCTTGGATATAAAGCGGTAGAACCACCGGCTAATTTATTCTTATTAGCATCGGTTGTAACTTCAGCGTATTCACCAAGTTTAACGAAAGCTTCGTATGGAACTTCAACGACGTTCGCTGGTAAAGCGTTTTTGACATCATCTGTGATACCTAAACCGGCTTTGATTGTTGCAGCAGCAGCATTAGCAGCGTTAGCGGCATCATAAAGGTTGTCATAAGCATATAAACCTAAGCGGAATTCGTTGACCATTGTTTGACCGATGGAAGAAGCAACGTTTGTAACGATACCAACATCGCCACCTTTATCAGCGGATGTATCTTCACTCTTTAAAGCGGTTTCAGTGAATGTCTTTTCACCTTTGGCTAAAGTTTGAACAACATCGTAAAGTTTCTTAGATTGTTCTTCGGAAATTGTACCTTTATAGAACTTTTCATCGGCGTTGCCAGCTTCATCAACCTTCACTAAGATGTGACGGATGTGATATGGCATAGCTGGTTTGACATCTTTTTCAGCGGATGAACCATCAGCTTTGATACCTAAGAATTCTTCTTTTAAACCTTCAGCTGTGTATTCATCAGCGAACCAGGTTTGCATGACAGATTTTTCTTCTTCATAGATGAAATATTCTTTTAAGCCTTTTTCATCTTCGACATTTTTACTTTCGAGGATTGCTTTCCACTCAGTGTCGTAACTGGTACCATTGTTCTTGGCGTTTTTATCAGCTTGTGCTTTTTGTTCTTTGACTTGGTTTGTAGCCCATTTTTCAATTTCGTCGTAATTCTTTTCGCCTTTAAAGCCTTTTTCTTTAAATTCGTAACGAATTAAGACTTCTAAGATTTTGTCATAGAACTTGCTGATACCATTTGTTGTACCGTTGTAGGCATTGTAAACATCGTCAGTTAAAAGAGCGATCTTTTCTTTACTACCATAAGGAGTAAATGTAGCGATTGCTTTTTTATCTGAAGTGACGTTGCCACAGGCGGACAAAGCCATAGCAGCAATGAAGCCAGTAACTAGTGTTATTGATAGTTTACTTTTCTTCATTTTTAACTCTCCTTTTTCAAATAACAGCGCGAATATTATAAATATTCTAATTTTTTTATGCAACAAGTTTGTTAACAAACCGCTTCTTATCGTATGAAAAGCATGCTCTTAAAAACAAAAATTATCGTATCGTTTGCTTATATAGTTTCTTATAAGTAGAATATTTCACGGAATTTGAGGTAAGAGGTATGTCTACTTTAAAAATAATCAACTTACACGCTAGTGTTGACGGAAAAGAAATACTTAAAGGCGTAAACCTTGAAGTCTCTGAAGGCGAGACAGTAGCGTTACTTGGTCCTAACGGACATGGCAAATCGACACTTTTAAGTGTCATCATGGGTCATCCAAGATATGAAGTCACAGAAGGCAGCATTTATTTTGATGATAAAAATGTCTTAGAGTTATCTGTTGACGAACGTTCTAAACTTGGATTGTTCTTAGGCATGCAATCACCTAGTGAGATTCCAGGTGTCATTAACTCTGACTTTTTAAAAGCCGCAGTTAATGCCCGCAGAGAAAAACCAATTTCTACATATAATTTTTATAAAGTATTAGACCAAGCCACAAAAGAATTAAAAATGCCATTCGATTTAGCGACTAGATCATTAAACGAAGGTTTCTCTGGTGGTGAAAAGAAGAGAAATGAAATCCTTCAAATGGAATTATTAAAACCAAAACTCGCGATGCTTGATGAAATCGACTCTGGTCTAGACGTCGATGCTATGCAAGTTGTTGCTGATGTCATTAATAAAGAAAAAGCTGAAGGTCATGGTTTCCTCGTGATTTCTCACTATGCTCGTTTGTATGACATGATCCACCCAACAAGAGCGGTCGTCATGATTAACGGTCGCATCGTTTTAGATGGTGGTCCAGAAATCTTCAAACGTATTGACCAAACTGGCTATGAATTCATCAAGACAGAATATGGTGTCAATATTGAAAAAGACGATGTTGAAATGAATAAAGTTTCCATCGGTACATGCGCTGTGAAGGAAAGCATTAAATAATATGGAAAGAACTATTATTTCCAACATCAAAAATACTATCTCCAGTGGTGATTATTTCATCGATGGTGCTTTTCTATCTGGTGAAAAAGTCGAAATCGAAATAGAGGTTAATTCAATTTGCGATATTCTTTTAGATAATTTAAAAGATATTAAAGATTTAAATATTGTTATTAATCAAGATAGTAATGTCAGATTATCATTCATCGCTGAAGATGAAATGAAATCATCAAATATCAATATTACAGTGAAGAATAACGCAACACTTAATGGTTATTTCGCTGATTTTGCGGAGAAAACACTAGAACTTCACTGTAAGGTCAACTTGGTGGAAGAAGGCGCTACATGTACATATAAAGTAGCTTCTTTAGTCGCAGGTGAAGATAAAAAACTAGTGGATGTTTCTATCGACCACATTTCACCAAGAACGTATGGTAAATTTGATTGCTATGGAATCTGCAAAGATAAAGGCAAAATTGTCGTCGCTGGTACATCTCACGTCTTTAAAGGCGCAGTGAAAAGTAAAGCGCAACAAAATTCTAAAATTATGGTCTTTGATGAAAGCAGCGATGCTTCCACAAAACCAGTTTTAAAAATCGATGAAAACGATCTTGAAGCCAGCCATGGCTCAGTCGTCGGCAAGATAAATGATGAACACTTATTCTACTTAACTTCACGTGGATTAAGTGAGGAAACCGCTAAAGAATTAATTACTTGGGGTTACTTAAACCCAATTCTTGAAGGTTTCAAAGAAGAAGACGTCAAAAATCATATCTCTTCTTTAATTGAAAGGAGAATGTAATATGTACGACGTTTATAAGATTAGAAAAGAGTTCCCAATGTTAAATAGTGATATCAAGATGCAAAATAAGCCTCTTGTTTTCCTTGATAACTGCTCAACCACATTCAAACCACAATGTGTCATCGATGCAATTACTGAATATTATACAAAGTATAATAGTAATTCTCATCGTGGGGATTATGATTTATCTTATAAAGTTGATGTCATGATTGAAGATGCACGTAAAGAAGTCGCTACTTTAGTGAACGCTGAACAAAACGAAGTCGTTTTTACTGATGGGGCTACTGGTGCATTAAATTTAGTGGCTTATGGTTATGGCTTAAAGTTCCTTAAGAAAGGTGATGAAATCGTCATTAGTGTTGCAGAACACGCCTCCAATGTTCTTCCTTGGTTTAGAATCGCGGAATTAACAGGAGCGGTTATTAAATATGTCGACATCGTTGATGGTAAGATCCTTCCAGAGAAATTAAGAAAAGTCATGAGCAAGAATACTAAGATTGTTTCTTTAGCCCAAGTCGGTAATGTCTTAGGCTATGTCGCAGATGTTAAAGAATTCGCGAAGATTGCTCATGAGTTTGGTGCGATTATGGTCGTTGATGGCGCGCAATCCGTACCACACTTAAAAGTCGATTTTAAGGACCTTGGTATCGATTTTCTCGCTTTTTCAGCGCATAAAATGTGTGGTCCAACCGGTGTCGGCGCTCTCGTTGGTAGATACGAACTATTAAACGCTATGGATCCATTTGTCTCTGGCGGTGGTATGAACTCAA
>JAEEGH010018698.1_pt1 | contig 14615 bp, 7 predicted proteins | sample 9134181 | NCBI WGS metagenome assembly JAEEGH01 (sample SAMN16246544, study PRJNA631951) | gut metagenome | biome: gut microbiome; feature: rumen; material: DP-attached | host: Bos | place: Iran: Karaj | collected 2018-10 | reverse complement strand
TACAAGCTTTGGTCCAATGCCCATATGGCTGTAAGCCTCGTCAACTGCAACAGCTGCAATTTCATACTGGCCATCAGGGTAGGCATGAAGCGAAGCACAGGCGCGAACACCACCATCAAAATCATAAACAGAAAAATCTTCAAGCTCCTGAGCAACTGCCTGTTCTGTGCGAGGCAAAAGCTTTCCGCTTTCTACAAAGGGACGCATAATTGCAAGAACGCTTGGAACATCATTCTGCTGCATTGGTCTGATTTTTCCGTAGTTGTTTGTATAAATCATTGTGCCCGAACCAAGGTCACTAAATATTTCTGTAAGCAATACTCCGTCAAGATTTCCATCAAGAAGGTGGGAACGGTTTACACCATTAAGACAGGCAGTTCTACAAAGTTCAAGAAGATTCTTTATCTGCTGTGAATCATCAAGCTTAGAAATATAATCATCAAGCTCTTCGATATTCATTGCAGGAACAATTTCTCCATCCTTTAAAATTGGAGCGGTCTGTCCCATTACAAAAAAGAGCTTGTCTGCCTTTAATTCAACTGCAACCTGCTGAGCAAGTTCTGCTGAAGAAATGTTGTAAGGCTTACCTGTTGAGCTCCAGCCTATGCATGGAAAAATTGGAATAAAGCCATCATTCAAAACTGTATTTAAAGAAGCAGTATCGAGTCTGTCTATTTCTCCTGCGGCACCAAAATCAAATCCGTTGATTACTCCCTTTGAACGTGAGCGTACCCAGTTACCAATTACTGCGGTGATATTGTTTGCAGCAAGATTTGTCATTACGGTGTTAGTTACATCAAACGCAGCCATTTTTACAAGAGGCATTGCCTTTTCTTCTGTAACACGGATATTGTCTTTGTAGGTCCAGCTGATATTTGCGTCTGAAAGAACTTCATCAATTCGTGCACGCGCTCCAGGAATAATTACAACCTTAAGACCTGCTGCATGTAAAAGTGCAATGTCGCGGATATGTGAAGAAAAAAGCGAAGAGCCAATGGTCTTGTCATCAAGGTAAATTACAATGAGAGCGTTATTAAACTTTTTAAGGTAGCGGATTACGTCACGTACGTTTTCTGCCTTTTTGGAAATTGTCATATATTAATTATATCAAATTTTATAGAGTAAAGTCATTACAAATTATTTATTCTTACTCACCTTAAGCCAATTCCAGAACTCCGGGTCCTCTTGTCCCACGCGCCAGAAGCCGATTTTTTGGACGCCGGCGGATTTGTACATTCGTAGTAAGGTTATGTCGGACCAGGCGTCGTTGAAATAGCCGGTTACGTCTACCTGGGTTGTGTACTGGACTTTTGGAATGTCGTTTTCGTAGGTGATTTCTTCAACGCCTGCGGCAACCATCATTCTGTTCAGGCGGGAAAAATAGTATGCGCCGGAGGTGGCCTGTTCTGCCCAAAAGCGACCGTAAAAAGGAATACCCATAACAAGCTTGCGGTCCGGGATTGATTTTTGTGCGTACTCCAAAACCTTCTGGCACCAGTCAACAGAAGCAATTGGACCCGGCTTACTTGTGCTCCAGTGTTCATCGTAGGCCATTACAAAAACCCGGTCGCTGTAATTGGCAATTTCGGTATATGGATAAACATCCTCGGAAAGTTTTTTAAAACGCGCAGGCACACAAACTGTAAACCATTTGTTTTGACCTAACATATAGCGCAGGTCGGCCAGGAAAGTAAGAAAATGCTTGCGGTCGCGTACGGGTACAAGTTCAAAATCAATCTGAACACCATCATAAGGAATAGCAGCCTTTACAATCTGCTTAAGAAGATTTTTGCGAACCCCATACTCCGGATTAATTACAAAATGACTCAAGGATCGGCTGTCGCAGGTTATTACAAGATGGCAGCGGGCATTTCCTGTCTTGAGCTTTGTTCTATTAGGAATTGCAGAAAGCTCTCCATAACAGTTTATTTCTGCCGAAAAATAGCAGACATCGGTAATCGGGAGGCTTGCATCATATTCATCTTCCCTACCCTGACTTACATAGCCCCAGGTTTCGGTAAAAGAAACAGGTTTTCCTTCTACAGGACGCAAGGTATAAAGCTGAACAGGCTCTTTTACAGGTTCAGTCTCCCCTTCCACAGTATCAAGACTTTCTACAATTGTTTCTGGAGAAATTTCTTCTGTAATTTCCATCAAAGGTTCAGAAATCTGGGTATCTGATTTTCCTTTTGCAACGGCTTGTATTGTACAAATATTAAGTATGATAATCACGCCGGTAAGACGCTTAAATAATTTTCTAGTCATGCTTATATTATCGGATTTAATATACCCGTCTTGACCCTTGCGCCCAAAATGATACAATAAATCTTCAAGGAATTAATATGTCAAAGACCGCACTTATTACAATTCAAAACTGTAGAATTGAAAATACAAGGAATACTCTTGTTCCAAACCTTACCTGGACAATGAATCAGGGTGAAAACTGGCTTGTAATTGGCCCAAATGGAGGTGGCAAGGCTGATTTTTTGAATGCGCTTGCTGGAACCCCTGGCATTAAAATTACTCCAAACGCTGGCGATGAAATGTCCTTATTTTCGAACAGCTTTGGAACTTCTACAGAAATTGTTTCTTTGGAAAGAGCGGCCCGACTTATTCAGGAAGAACGCGATAACGATGAAAGTGATTATATAGAAGGCGGTGTTGATATTGGACGCACTGCACGAATGTTTATTGCACAGGCGCTCTGGGATGATTGTAAAAAAGGAAAGCCTCTTCCGCCGCAGGCATATGAAATTGATGATCGCCCAGAAATTGAACTGACAGGTATTAAAAAAATCCTTGACCGCGGATTAAAATATCTTTCTACTGGAGAAATCCGCAGAACTCTTCTGGCACGTGCCCTCATAAGCGGTAAAAAGCTTCTTATTCTTTCTGATCCGTTTGCAGGCCTTGATGCCCAGAGCAGAAAGATTATTTTTGATTTTGTAGCCCTTCGACCCCTTCGACAAGCTCAGGGACCACGGGGACAGGCTATACTCATGGGAATGGAACGCTGGCACGAGATTCCTGATTCAATTACTCATGTTCTGGAGTTTTCTAATAAGGAAATATCTTTTTGCGGACCACGTACAGATTATGAAAAGAAACTTGCCGTAAAAGAAAGCAAAGCAGGAATGACACCAGAAGAAGCCACCGCCTTTAAGGAATTGTTTGGAACGCAGGAAGCGCCACAGGAGGCATCTGCGCCTCTTGTTCAAATGACAAACGTAAATGTTTCCTGGAGCGAAAATCATGTTTTGCGAGACCTCAACTGGACTGTAAACAAAGGGGAACACTGGCTCATACAAGGTCCAAACGGCAGCGGAAAAACAACTCTTCTTGAGCTTATCACCGGCGACAACATGCAGGTTTTCTGTAACGACGTAAAGCTTTTTGGCATAAAACGCGGTTCCGGCGAAACAATCTGGGATATTAAAAAAAGACTTGGAATTGTTTCATACCGCCTTCACGTAGAATACAGAATGCTTGGCGGAACAAGCCTGCAGAATGTAATAATCTCCGGTTTCCGCGATTCAATAGGCCTTTACGAAGCCGCAAAAGATTCAGAAATTGCCCTTGCAAAAAAATGGCTCTCTCTTGGTGGTTTCACAGGCCGAGAAAATGAATCATTTGGAAACTTAAGCTACGGCGAACAGCGGGCAATCCTCATTTTACGTTCAGCTGTAAAATCTCCGGAGCTTCTTATTCTGGATGAACCTTGTCATGGTCTGGACGAAAATTTCCGCGCAAATATCCTTCATTTAATGGAGCTCATTGGCGAAGGAAGCACCACAACAATGCTTCACGTAACACACGACCCTACAGAAATCCTGCCGTGCGAAAAGCATGTTCTGCAGCTTTGTCCTGACGAAGACCCGATGTACCATATAAAATATTTGTAAAAATTCCTATACTGCTTTATAATATATTGTACGAAAAATTTCAGGAGTGATTATGCACAGCATAAAAGGAAAATTAATTATATTAACAGTTTCTATAGTTCTTTTAGGAATTATCGCAACAGGAGGTTTTTCTTACTTTTTTGCAGAAACAGCTTTAAGAGCATCTTCAAGAAGTAGTTTTGAATCTCTTGCAAGCGATGTAACCCACCAAATAGATGAACTTAACCAAAAAGAATTCATGCTTTTGAATTCCATAGCCGAAATGCCTTTTGCACGCGACCCGGAAGTTTCGCTCGAAGAAAAAAATCATCAGATGGCCGACGTCGTTAACGTAAATACCGATAAATACGAAAACTGTGCCTTTTATGATGATCAGGGCTTTACATATATCCGTTCAACAGGACAAAAACTTAATCTTGCTGCTGGACGCGTTTATTTTGAACAGGCCATGAAGGGAAACAATTACGTTGTTGACCCAGCTTTTTCTCCTGTTATTAATGCAGTTCTTATGTTCTATGCCGTTCCAGTTTATAACTACAACGGAAGAATCCATGGTGTTGCAGTTTCTGTAATCAAGGGAAACAGACTTTCAAATATAGTTTCTGATATTTCTATCGGAGGTTCATATCATCCTTTTGTTGTAAGTAAATCTACTGGCGAAATAATCGGTCTTGCCGAAGAATCTAATTTTGATCTTGAAGCTAACGCAGGTCTTAAAGATGCAGTTCAAAAGGCAATTGATGGTTTTGATGATATTATGGAATATAATGATTCTATTACAGGCCAGAAAATGTCTTTCCTTGCAAGAGAAGTTCCTTCAAAACCAGAATGGCTTGTTGTTTGTTCACTTCCTTATGATTTCTATTTTGGCGGACTTAAACATATTAAAAATGTAAACTTATTAGTAATCCTGATTACATTTGTTGTGATTTTCCTTTCACTGTTCTTTGCTCTTACCCACTTCCTTAAGCCTCTTCTTGAGCTTACAAAATCAATTTCCGGACTTGCAAGTGACAGTGCAGACCTTACCCGCAAAATTGAAACTCGTCATAAAGATGAAATTGGTCAGGTTGTTAATGGATTCAACCAGTTTACCGAAAAACTCCGCCATATCATTATGGATATTAAGACATCACAGGAAACTCTTGATACTGTGAGTGTTGATATGACACATTCGGCTTCTGATACTTCTGAAATCATGGCTAAGATTTCTACAAACATTGATGATCTTCATACTCAGCTGGGCGAACAGGCTTGTACTGTAGCCGAAACTGTATTCAAGGTAAACGAAGTTTCTTCAAATATTTCTTCACTTGATGATTTGATTACAGTACAGGTTAATGAAGTAACACAAGCTTCTTCTACTGTAGAAGAAATGGTTAGCAATATTGCATCTGTAAACAGAATTGTAGACCGCATGGCTTCTTCTTTCAGTAACCTCGAAACAAATGTTCGTAACGGTTCTGAAAAACAGGTTATGGTTAATGATAAGATTATCAAGATTCAGGATGAATCTGAAATGCTTGAAGAAGCCAATACTGTTATTCAGGGTATTGCAGAACAGACAAACCTTCTTGCTATGAACGCTGCTATTGAAGCTGCACACGCTGGTGAAGCAGGAAAGGGATTCTCTGTAGTTGCTGACGAAATCCGTAAACTTTCCGAAGACTCTTCTGAACAGTCACAGAAAATTGGTGAACAGCTTACAAAAATCAGAGAGTCTATTTCTAGTGTAACAGTTGCTTCTGGAGAATCTCTTGAATCATTTACAAAGCTTTCAAGTATGATTACAGAAACAGATTCTCTTGTACGTCAGATTAAAGATTCAATGAATGAACAGACAGAAGGTTCTAAGCATATTAATGAATCTCTGCAGACTTTGAATGACAATACAAGAAATGTTCGTAATTCAAGTAATGTCATGACCGAAAGCAACAGACTCGTTATGGATAAGATTCATATTCTTGAAGCTGTTACCGAAACAATGGCAAATAACATGAACGGTGTTGCAGAAGATTCTAAGAAAATTGCAGAATCAGGAATTATCCTTTCTGAGAATTCCCGCAACGTGCGAAACAGTGTTTCTAAAATTAGTTCACAGATTAAACAGTTTAAGGTATAAGACAAAAAAAATCCCGAACTCAGGTTCGGGATTTTTTTTACACTTCCGATTATAATTCGAACTTGCCCAGCTCATCATTAATCGTTTGTACAGATTTCTGATTTGCCTGGGCTTTTTCATTTACAATCTGAATTGATTGAGAGAAGTCTTTAAGAATTCCCAAAGAAACATTCATTGAACCATCGATTTTTCCAGAAAGCTCAACAACATCCTTTATGCCCTCTGTAATTTGCTCTGTATAATTTGCCTGATTTTTAATAATTTCATTTACACTCTGAATGTTCTGAGAAATCTTGTTTGTTGTAGAAAGAATTTCTTCGGCACCGGTAGACTGGATATCCATTGTCTGGGCAATATTTTCTACAACGTTTGTCTGTGTAACAATTTCCTCCTGGATTTTATAGAACATTGCTTTTGTATCCTGCATGCTAGAAGAACCGTTCTGAATAGCCTTTGTAATTTCGATAATCAAATCTTTAATACTCTTTGCCTGACTCTGAGTACTTTCGGCAAGCTTACGAATTTCATCTGCTACAACCGAGAAACCCTGACCAGCTTCACCGGCATGGGCAGCCTCAATAGCGGCGTTCATGGCAAGCAAGTTAGTCTGAGAAGCAACCTGCTGAATTACCTGAATAACTTCGGACATCTGCTTTGATTTTTCACTAACCGAATTAATAACAAGCTCTGTTTTCTGAACTTCGGTAGAACCGGCTTCTGAAGAATCGGAAAGATTTTTTGAAAGCTGCTTTGCCTGTTTAATAAGCTCGTTAATCTGATTTGTATTTTCGGCCATTTGAGAAATCGCGTCTGCATTCTGCTCTTCGGCAATTGCCTGTTCCTGCATAGTCTGACTTACTTTTGAAGCATCTTCATTGAGCTTGTAAATATTATTCTTTGCAGATTCAAGAAGGGCATCTTTTTCGGCATTCTGTTTATGCATTTCTTCAAAGCTGTTTACAATCATGTCCATACTTGTAGAAGAATTGTCTGTAATTAAAAGAAGCTCGTCTGCCGCAGCACCAACCGAACCAGATTCATTTTTAAGGGTATTAAGCGATACCTGCAAAAAGTCCATGAGCTTGTTCATCGAAGTCATGATTTTTCCAAAATCATCAAAGGTACCAATATTCAAACGGGTTGCAAGATCACCTTTCTGGCGCAGGTCATCAATCTGCTGAATTGTAATTGTAAAGCGTTTTCTAAGCTGATAAAGAACCAATATGATTAAAGGAAGGGTAATAAAACCACTCATAAATAAAGCATAAAGACCTTTTCTTGCAAAATACTGAACTGTCCAGTCATGGCGGATTGCACTATAACCAGAACAGAACACATGCCAGCCCATAAGAAGCATAGCATTTATAATGATAGTTGCAAGAGAATATGTATACTTTGAGGTTTTCATGCCGTCTGTGCTTTGAATCTTAAGTTTAGCAAGCTGAGCTCTGGCCATAATATTAAAGCCTGTGGTTGAATAAGAAATTGCAAGAAGAGCATAAAGTATAACAAGAATAAGAATTATAGCTAAGTCAACTTTGTTATAATTTACTTTTGCTGTAAGAGTTTTAATAATAATGGTTGACCCGTTTCCTACAGGATATCCCATTAAAATAGAAACAATAGAAAGAGTGTTTATTCTTGTAAGGATTTTCTGGGCATATTTTTTTTCATCTTCAGATAAAGGACGAGTTTCTGCTTCTTTAACCAGTTTTGAAAGAGGTTTGAGCATTTTATAAACAATGAGGGAAATAAGAATAAAAACTCCTGCAGCAGGACCAAGAGTTGTACCAAGATTACTTACCCAGTCGAACCAGGTTGAACCTTTAATCTGTGTTACCTGGAAAGAAGATAGCAAAGGAACGCCAACTACAGTTGATAAACCAAAAAAAAGTAAATAGGTACCAAATAAATTCATATTCTACACTCCGTCTAATACTATTAAATATAAAATTTATTATAACATGACTATGGAAATTTTTCTATTTATTTCTTTTCGCTTATAAACAATCCGGTGATTGTGAGAACTGAACCGAGTGCTCCAAGCCAGGTTATCTGTTCACCAAGTGTAAAAAATGCAAATATAATCGTTACAACCGGAATTAAATATAATCCGCAGCTTACTTTTACTGTTCCGACAATTTCGCAAGCTTTATTCCAGGCGCTAAAGCAGAATCCGCTTGCAATTAATCCCAAAAACAGTAGATTTACCCAGTTCATAGGCTTTGAAAAACGCTGTAAATTAAGAGTTTTGTCTATTCTTACAAACATTGAGGCTGCAAAACTTCCTTCAAAGCCGCTTTTGGAAACAAAAAATCCTGTTACCATTAAAGGAATCATGAATAAAACTGCATAAAAGAATACACGTCTTGTTGCACATATAGGATCGTAATTTTTTCTATTTATAAGAGAAACAAAAAGTGAATAAAATCCCCAGCAGATTGCAGAAAATAAAGCCAGTAAATCACCTTTTGGATTAAGCTGGAGCTCCATTTTTCCATTAAAGCAGACTAATACAACTCCAAAAATCGAAATTATAAATCCAAGTAAAAACCACAGATTCAAATGATTTTCTTTTAAGAAATATTGTGCTATAAGTGCCGTAAATAAAGGACAAATACTTACTATAACGCTTACATTTGAGGCGTTTGTAAAATGTATTGCTATGTTTTCTGAAAACTGATACAGGACAACTCCCGAAAGTCCCGCAAGAGCAAAAAGGATATTGTCGCGTCGTTCTATTTTTTCAAACTTTGGCCTGATTATCCAGAGTCCTAAATATGCTGCCAGGAATCTGAAGAATAAAATTTCAAGTGCAGAAAAATCTTTTAGCAGAGCTTTTGTGCAGATGAAAGTTATTCCCCAGAAAAAAATTGATACAGCAGCAATTGCATAACCAAAAATTTTTCTACTTTTATCGCTTCGATCCATTTTTATTTATTTGCCTTTTTTACAATTTTTCTTGCAAGCTTTTCGGTAACTCTTCCACCAGAAATACTGATTAAGCTTTCAAGAGGATTTTCTTCAATTCCAGTAATTCCTATTTTTACAGCAGGGTCATCTGTTGATTTACTCTTGCTTGAAAGGATTATTACAAGGCGATAAATCTTAAGCAGGACGCGGACATATGTGCTTTCCTGTGACATGGCAATAAGGCTGTCTGTAACAGTAAACTCACCTTTTTTGTGACGAGGATGCTTTATAAAAATTCCTTCCTGTTCCTGTGCATCTTTTTGAACAAGCTCGTGAATATCCTGGCCCTGAACTTTTATTGTAGACGAAAGTTTTATGTCTTTTACGCTGGCACCTACACAAATTGTGTATTCACCCTGAACTGTTGCAAAGCATTTTTTCTTTGTTGAATAAACACTAAAGGCACGGTCATCCAAAGTGATTGTTACAGTCTTTTTCTCGCCTGCTTTTAGGAATACTTTTTCAAAACCTTTTAATTCAATTACAGAGCGTGAAATCTCCAAATCATCAATTGGATTTTTTACATAAACCTGTGCAACCTCGCAGCCATCAACATTGCCGATGTTTTGAATAGTGAAGGTTACTTCTACAGGGCCCTTCGACGAGCTCAGGGACCACTCTTTTGGCTCAACCTTCAAATCCGAATATTCAAACTTTGTGTAACTCAAGCCAAAGCCAAACTCGTACTGAACAGGAATGTTTTTGGTTTCGTACCATCTGTATCCAACAAGCACCCCTTCCTTATAATCAACATCAAGATCATCTACAGGTGCGCCAACTTCAATTTTGAAAGGCCAGGTTTCGGCTAGTTTTCCACTCGGATTTTTTTCACCCGCAATTAAAGCAGCACAAGCTTCACCACAAGCTTCGCCACACAAATACATATGAAGAATTGCCTTAGCTTCTGGAGCAAAAGTTAAATCTATTGCAGAACCGCTGAAAGTAACAAGCGCGATATTTTTTGTGATTTTAATAATTTCTTTATACAGGTCAATGTGACTTTGCGGAAGCTTCAAATCATCGCGGTCAAAACCTTCGCCTTCATATGATTCTTCAAGACCACAGAAATACAAAACTGGAGCACGTGGATTTTTTTCTATGAACGCACTGATTTTTTTAACAGCGTCCGTCTTTCGCTTCTCATTTATTTTTTGTTTTTTAGCAGCTTTACAGAAAGTTGAAAGATATCCTGGAACATACTCAACATCATAATATTTTTTAAGAGACTCAAGAGCATCCGGATATGGAGCTGTAGAAATATGACTTGAACCGCCACCCTGAAAACGCATGTTCTGAGCAAGTTCACCAACAACAAGAACTTTCTGTTTTTGTGCAAGCGGGAAAATACCATCGTTTTTCAAGAGTACTGCACTTTCACAGGCAAGCTCAAACGCAATATTATGCTGAACTTTGAAATCAACAGGTTCTGCTTTTGAACCGCCAACATATTCATCTTTGTGCTCGTCATACTTCAACGCAAGGTCAATGATTCTTTTGCAGGCTTTATCAAGATCTGCTTCTGTAAGTTCGCCCTTGTCATAAGCAGCCTTAAGCTGTTTATCAAAATATCTGTTTGAATCTGGCATTCCTAAATCAAGGCCAGCTTTAAGACTGTTTACAGCATCAATGTTTGCACCCCAGTCAGACATTACAATGCCTTTGAAGCCCCAGTCATCACGCAGGATATCTGTAAGAAGCTTTTTATTTGCACTTGAGAAAACACCGTTTATTTTGTTGTAAGAACACATGATTGAATGTGGCTGAGATTTTCTTACGGTACGTTCAAAACCCGCAAGATATATTTCACGCAATGCTCTTTCATCAACATTGCTTGAAGAACTTTGACGATATTTTTCCTGATTGTTCAAAGCAAAATGCTTAAGACACGCTCCTACATTTTTACTCTGCATGCCGTCTACAAAGCCAGCAGCCATCTCTCCAGAAAGCAGCGGGTCTTCCGAAAAATATTCAAAATTGCGTCCGCACAAAGGTGAACGTTTTATATTCATTCCACAGCCAAGAACAATCTGAACGTTTTCGGCTTTTGCTTCTGTTGCAATTGCCTGTGCCATTTTTTTTGCAGCGTCAACATTCCAACTGGAAGAAACAGCACATGCTGTAGGAAAACAAGTTGCTATATTGCTGTTATTAATATCATTAATGGCGGCTACAACCTGATGTCTTAAACCGTGTGGGCCATCGCTAACCGAAATTACCGGAACCTTTCCGTTTGCACTAAAAGTATTCCAGTTTCCAACGCCATTTAAAAGTCTGATTTTTTCATCAACCGAAAGTGTCGCTAAAATTTCTTCTGTTGTTTTCATATTTTTTCCTCTTCCTGAGCAGTTCGCAGCTTGTAATATTCGCCCTGTTTTTTCATAAGTTCTTCGTGTGTGCCCTGCTCTACAATTCCATGATCATTTACAACTGCAATTTTGTCTGCATTCTTGATTGTAGAAAGACGATGGGCAATTACCAAAGTTGTACGACCTTTTGCAAGTTCATCAAATGAATGCTGGATTTTTATTTCTGTTGCAGTATCAAGCGCAGAAGTTGCTTCGTCCAAAATAAGGATTGGAGGATTTTTTAAGAAACATCTTGCAATTGAAACGCGTTGCTTCTGACCTCCACTAAGTTTAATTCCACGTTCTCCAACAATTGTATCATATCCGTTTGGCATTTTCATAATGTCATCGTGAATTTCTGCACGGCGGGCAGCCTGTTCAATTTCTTTGTCGGTTGCTGTTGGCTTACCGTATGCAATGTTCTCGCGGATTGTTCCCGCAAAAAGGAATACATCCTGTTGAACAATTCCTATCTGTGAACGCAGAGAGGATTTTTTTATACGTTTAATATCTATGCCATCAAGTAATAGTTCACCACCAGAAATTTCATAAAAGCGAGGAATAAGATTACAGATTGTAGATTTTCCGCCCCCGCTTGCTCCTACAAGTGCAAACTTTTCTCCAGCATGAATTTCTAAGTTTACATGTTCCAGAACAGGGAAATCTTTTGTGTAAGAAAAGTTTACGTCTTTAAAACTAATATTTCCACGGGCCGAAAGAATTTCTACAGCGTCTGGAGCGTCGGCTGGTTCCGGATCGGTTCGCATAATTTCAAGGAATCGGTAAAAGCCTGCCATTCCGTTTGTGTACTGTTCAACGAGAAAATTAAGTTTGCCAATTGGTGCACGGAAAGCTGCAACAAACAAGTTAGCCGCAACTAAGTCAGGCAAAGTCATTTTTCCTTTTATAATAAAATATCCCCCCGCTGCAAGTACAACAAGCGACAAAAGATTATTGCAGAATTCTATGTTAGAGAAAAATGTTGCCATGTATTTATAACGCCACTGCTTAGCATCGCTGTACTGTTTATTAAAATTGCCAAACCGTTCACGTTCAAAATCTTCGTTGTTAAAACCTTTTGTTACTCTGATTCCCGAAATGCTTGATTCCAGACCCGCGTTTACTTCGGCAGTAATTTCTTTTACTTTTGTAGAAGTTCTCGAAAGATTGCGGCGTGAAACAATTCCAATTGCAATCATAACAGGAAGCACAACCACAACAATAATTGCAAGCTCCCAGCGGATATGAAGCATCATTATAAAAGCTCCAATCAGATTAAGCATTGCAATTGTAAAATCTTCCGGTCCGTGATGAGCAAGTTCTGTAATTTCAAAAAGGTCTGTAGTTGCACGCGACATGATTTTTCCCGTGCGGTTTGTATCATAAAAACTAAACGGAAGCTTTTCCAGATGATCAAAAACATCGCGCCTCATATCCTGCTCAACACGGGTTCCAAAAACATGGCCCCAGTAAGCAACAAACCAGTTACAGATTTTATGAAGACAAAATCCCACAAGAAGAACAGCAACAAGAATCAGAAATATCCGCAGCTGATAATTTGGAATGAGCGTGTTAAGTGCATAGCGGGAAAACATAGGAAAAGCAACATCAATTCCCGCCATAAAAACAGCACAAGCCATATCGGCTGCAAAAAGCTTCCAATGTGGCTTGTAATAAGAGAAAAAAATCTTAAGCGGTTTCTGATTAAAATCCATTATTTAATCAAACTGTGATATTCCTGCAGAGACTTAACTCCGCCTTCACCACCGTTTCCGTTCTTAACGCTTTCGATACCTTTAACGGCTGCAAGCGCCCCGGCAAGTGTTGTGATGTATGAAACCTTGTACTTAAGACATGCCTTGCGGATTGTCTTACGGTCTTCGGCGTAGTTGCGTTTTGCTTTTGGTGTGTTGATTACGAGACAAACATCTTTGTTCATAATCATATCTACTACGTCTGGACGACCTGCACCAATCTTGTTTACAACTTCACACTTAATTCCGTTTGCGTTGTAGAAGTCGGCAGTGCCCTGTGTACCAACAAGAGTAAAGCCTAGGTCTTTCAAAGTTTTACCAATGAACAATACCTGATCTTTCTGGCCTTCTTTGTTGCTCAAGCTGATAAGTACTTTTTTGTTTTCCCAAGCAGCAGGTGCGTGTGGAAGTTCTGAACCAGCAGCTTCTTCTGCTTTGTAGAATGCGAGTGGGAAGGTTTCGGCAAGACCAAGAACTTCACCAGTTGAACGCATTTCTGGTCCAAGGATTGGGTCAACTCCAGGGAAGCGTGCCCATGGAAGAACAGCTTCTTTTGCTCCATAGTAAGGAATAACTTTATCTTTGAGGCCGAGGCTTTCCAAAGACTCACCCAGCATCATGCGGGTTGCAAGTCGTGCCATCTGTGTATCACAAACTTTTGATACAAGTGGAACTGTACGAGAAGCACGAGGGTTAGCTTCAATTACATAAACCTTTCCGTCTTCAATTGCGTACTGCATATTCATCAAGCCGCAAACGTGGAGGCTTTCTGCAATCTTCTTTGTATATTCTTTAATAGTTGCAAGATTATCAGCCGGAATCGAAACTGGAGGAATTACACAAGCAGAGTCTCCAGAGTGAATACCTGCAAGCTCAACGTGTTCCATTACAGCAGGAATGTAAACGTGTGTGCTGTCTGCAAGGGCGTCGGCTTCGCATTCCAAAGCATTCTTCAAGAAGCGGTCAATGAGGAGTGGGCGGTCAGGTGTTACACCAACAGCCTTTTCAACGTATTCCTTCAAAGTTGCTTCATCATAAATAACTTCCATACCGCGTCCACCAAGAACAAATGAAGGACGAATCATGATTGGGTAACCAATCTTATCTGCACAAGCTTTTGCTTCTTCAAAGTCAATTGCCATTCCACTTTCTGGCATTGGGATTTCCAATTTTTCCATCATGTGGCGGAAGAGGTCGCGGTCTTCTGCAATGTCGATTGAGTCGATTGAAGTACCAAGAATGTTTACGCCGTTTTCCTGAAGCTCGCGTGCAATGTTCAATGGAGTCTGTCCACCAAACTGTACGATAACTCCGAATGGCTTTTCTTTTTCATAAATCTGAAGAACATCTTCTGTTGTAACTGGTTCGAAGTAGAGCTTATCTGATGTGTCGTAGTCTGTAGATACAGTTTCTGGGTTACAGTTTACGATGATTGTTTCGTAGCCCATTTCTTTAAGCTGCATTGCGGCATGACAACAGCAGTAGTCAAACTCAATACCCTGACCAATTCTGTTTGGAC
>JAEEGH010018696.1_pt1 | contig 14616 bp, 15 predicted proteins | sample 9134181 | NCBI WGS metagenome assembly JAEEGH01 (sample SAMN16246544, study PRJNA631951) | gut metagenome | biome: gut microbiome; feature: rumen; material: DP-attached | host: Bos | place: Iran: Karaj | collected 2018-10 | reverse complement strand
GATGACAGCCTCTATAACAAGGCTTCGGGTAACAAGGCGATGATTGAGAACGGACGCATCACACCCTTCCGTTTCTACGGTGAGCGCGACCCGAAAGAACTGAACTACGACCTGCGCGCTGTATCCTTCTGCCGCTACGGATCGGGCTTCGTTACCAAAGAATCTCCCGTCATCAGTGGTGTCAAAGATACCCGCCCGCCGGTGCTCTTCGGCAAACCGCTGCCCGCCAACGGCATCCTCACGCTCGACGGAGATATCAAGCTGCGCTTCAGTGAACCGATTGCCGGTAACTGGCTCGACGAGGATAATAACTTCCAGGTGCTCGGTGTCACTAATGCCACCGGCATCACCCAGACCACCTCGCTCTATTTTGACGGCAATGAGAACCACTATGCCGCCAGCCTCGCTTCGCGCGAACTGGCCATCACCGACCTCACGCTCGACATGCTTATCAAGCCCGCCGAGAAAGGACGCGAGATGATCCTCTTTGCACATGGTAACCAGGAGGAGTCATTCACCTTCAGCCTCACGGCGGACAACCGTCTCAAACTCTCTACCGAGTCCGAAGGTGAGCACAAAGAGTACCTCTCCCTGCCGATGGACGAACTGTCCTCCACCGACTTCACGCGGGTAATCATGGCCTACGGGCTGTTCGATAACTCCATCCGTTTCTATGCCGGCACGAAGGATATCACCGATAATGACTTCATCGGATGGGTGCTGCAGGACGATGCGGCGCCGCTGCGGCTCGGTTGCGGCCTGAACGGCGAGAACCCCTTCCATGGCAACATGATGGAAGTACGTGTATGGACCAAGGCACTCAGCCCCGCCGAGATAGCCAATACCCACCTGCGCCGACTCACCGGCTTTGAGCACGGCTTGATGGCGTACTATCCGATGACCGAGAGCAAAGGTACCGAGTTGGACGACCTCGCCTCCGGAGCGACACTCCAGGCCAACGGACTCTCGTGGACCAACCCGCAGGGTATCTCACTCGCTACTAATGGCAACAAAGTGCGCTTGCAGCCGACCCTCTTCTCGCGCACTGAAGCTGAGGATTACACCTTTATGTGCTGGTTCCGTAGCGATAATGCCAAGCAGGATAACATTTCCCTCTTCGGCACCGCAATGAGTGACTCTGTCACCATGCAGCTCGCGTTCAGCGACGGGGCTATCCGCTTTACGGCCGACGACGTGGATGCCTTCGCTTCTGCCGACCTGACCGACGGCAATTGGCACCACTGCGTGCTCGTCGTCAGCAAGACCTATAATGCCGGTTCGCTCTATATCGACGGCCAACTGAAGTTCAACTTCCCGACGATAGGCCTCGGCGCGCTCTCCGGCACGTCCGTATGGCTCGCGGACGGTCTGGAAGGAAACATCGACGATGTGTGTCTCTTCGAGCAGGCCCTGCCCGCGGAACTCATCGCCGAGTTCGGCAAGCAAACGCCTAACGGCGATGAAATGGGTCTGATCAACCTCCTCACTTTCTCGTGCGTCAAGCGCAATTCGTCGGGCGTGATGGAGCAAGTCTTCAGCCCCGATAACCAGCGCGTCTTCCGCGATGCCAACGGCAATGTGGTGAACAAAGTACAACCGCTGCTCGTGGACGATCTCGCTTCGCAAGCCGACAAGAGCAACTATGCGCCTGTCCGAGACCGAGGACTGCTCACCAACCTGCCGTTCAACTGGACCTATCAGGAATCCGAACTGCTCATCAATATCAAGGCGCAGCCGCGCGAGATCAACAAACGCACGATGTACCTCACCGTACGCGACGTCGAAGACCTCAACGGCAACCGCCTGCCCTCGCCGGTGATGTGGACCGCCTATGCGAACCTCAACAGCATTGTATGGGGCGGGCGCTCATTGCAGATCGTGACCGACTATGAACAGTCTTCCGCAGTGCGTAGCTCTATCACGATTGTTAACCAAACCGGTATGACGCGTCAATATACGATTGACCACCTGCCTACTTGGCTCTCTGTCTCGCCCGCACAAGGTACACTCGAAGCAGAGGATGAGAAGACGGTTACTTTCACCGTCAAGGAAGTTCTCAAACCCGGTCTGCATAACCACATCGTCTATCTGACAGACGATCAGGGACTGTCTGAACCGCTCCTCATAGAGGTAGAAGTAACGACCGAATGCCCGTACGACGAACCCGAAACAGGCAAGTTCCCGTATAACATGTCGCTCTGCGGACAAGTCATGATCGGCGATGCCTTTGACACCGACCCGGAGGACAAAGTCATTGCGATTTACAACAACGAGTGCGTCGGTTTGGCGAATGTGGACTATGATAGAGTCACCAACAAGTCCAGAATCTACCTCACCGTCTTCGGCGATGATAAGATGAACCGCAAGCCGATCCAATTCCGCTTGTGGCAAGCCTCCACAGGAAAAGTCTTTGACCTCTCCCCGAACTGCGACATCGTCTTTGCGCACGGCGCAGTGTACGGTTGCGGAGACAGCGAACTCGTCATCCTTACAACCAACGGTAACGAGCGGCAGACTATCAAACTGAATGCGGGATGGAACTGGACGTCCTTCAACCTCGACCTCCGTCAATATGTGGCGAAGATGGATAAGATCATGACGGCAGATCAACCCTGGACCGAAGGAGACCTCTTCAAGAACCCCGCGACACGTAACTTCACCGTCTATTCCGATTCCTTGGGCCGATTCGTGGGAGACTTCGACTACTTGCGCTATATCTACACCTATATGATTTATAGCCGGGACGGCAACACGATGCATATCAGCGGAAATAACCTGCCTGCCGACTCGATGTATGTCACGGTTGCCGGCAACGGTCAGTGGAGCGCACTGCCCTGTCTGCTCCGCGAAGCAACGCCGCTTCAGAAAGCACTCAGCGACTACTACGACCATGCTTCGCAAGGCGACCTCATCAAGGCGCATAACCGCTTCGCGTACTTCTCGGAAGACAATAAGTGGGTAGGGGACCTTACTTCGCTCCGTCCGGGCGAAGGCTACTTCCTCCGCCGCTTGGCACCGGGCAACGTGAAGATTCGCTTCTTCAACTCCCCGGGTAATACGCCTAAACGCGAAGCGCTAAACGCCGAAGGCAATAAACGCGAAGCTCTAAACGCCTTTACCAACCCCCACGCTGCGACCAACATGACCATGATCGCCCGTCTGGAGAATAGTTCGTTAGGTGCTCCGGACGTAAGGCCGGAGATCCGCGTCTTCATCAACGATGAACTCGCCGCCGTAGCCACCCCGCTTGTTATCGATAACGAGGCGCTCTACTTCCTCACGATCCAGAGCGACAAGTCCGGCACCCTCCGCTTCGAGATAAATGGACAGGCGCTTGAGCCTATAAACAGCGAAGCTATAAACGCCGCAGGCTCTACACGCGAAGCTATACACTATGTGCCCAACGCCCACGCGGGTTCGCTCAAAGCACCGGTAGTATTGCGTCCGGCCGAGAACACGGGAGTCTATAAAGTCATTGAAAACGATCACGTAGTAATAATTCGAAACAATGAGAAATATGATGTCACTGGTAAAAAACTCTAACAGGCCAAAGGCCGGTCTAACAGTGAAACGGTCTAACAGATGGCTTGCCATCGGTCTAACAGTGTTAACGGTCTTTCTTACAGGCTGCGAGAATTCCGCCCCCGTCGTAAACCCGAGTGATACGCCGAACCCCAATTGGGTGCTCACGGTAGAGAACGACCTGATGTCGTCTATGACGGTCATCGTCAAGGTGTCCTTTACGGAGAAGGAAGGTATCCTCGCGGCCTTTATCGGCGATGACTGCTGCGGCGTGACGAGCTCGGAGAACTATAACGAGGGCCGCTATAACCTCTATATCTCGCCTTCGGAGCAGGGCGATGATGTGCAACTGAAGTTCTATTCCCCGGACCTCAAGCGTATCTTTGTGGCGAAGAAGACTTTCAAGTATGTCAACAACGACCGCCTCGGTTCGCCCTCCAATCCCTACACCCCGGAATGGACCGTTGCGAAATAATGTTGCACTTTTTCTTGCGTAAGTCAAAAAAAATGTTGTACCTTTGCGGTCGCAAATTCCTCCGACAATGACTTTGGAGCAATATATAGAGCAAACCATCCTGCCGCAGTATGATGCCTTTGACGGCGGGCATCGGCGCGATCATGCTTTGACGGTCATCGCCGAGAGCCTCAAGTTGGCGCGGGAGCACCATGCCGACGAACGGATGGCTTATGCCATCGCGGCATACCATGACCTCGGATTGCGCATCGACCGCGAGCACCATCATATCCACTCCGGCGAGATACTATTAGCTGACGAACGCCTGCGAGAATGGTTCACGGAAGAGCAACTGCTCACGATGCGTGATGCGGTAGAAGACCACCGCGCAAGCAGCAAGAACCCACCCCGCACCATCTTTGGTGCCATTGTCGCAGAAGCCGATCGGCAGATTGATCCGGAGACCGTTATTCAACGTACCATGGCTTTCAGTGCTAAGATGTACCCTGATGGCGACTTCGAGACCCTCTATCAGCGTACCAAAGCCCACCTACTGGAGAAATACGCTGAAGGCGGTTATCTGAAGTTATGGTTGAATAGCGAGCGTAACCTCCGCGGTCTCGAAGCCCTCCGCGCTATCATCCGCGATGAGCCGCGTCTCCGCTCCCTCTGCTACTCCTGTTTTTGCAAAAAATGACATGCGTGCTTGCGTATGTCATTTTTTCGTTGTACCTTTGCGGCCATATTTCACTTGTTCCCTTTTAGCTTGTTCCTTTTCCTATTTTTAGTAAAAAGGGAACAAGCATAAGTGGAGACAGCGAAAAAATCTACCTCCTAAGATAACAAAAAAAAGAGACCTCCGAAGAGATCTCTTTCCTCAATGGGGTCCCCGATGTAACTCGCAGAGTTGCAGTGGGGAGAGCGTAGATCAAAACGTAGGCGTAATCGAGCGGCTGTGCTGCGAGTCACGCGAAGTTTTAGATCAAGCGTTGCCGTGCTGCTGGTCGTACTCCTGACCACAGACGGACCAGTACCATGCTTTCATGGTCTTGATACCACCGGCAGTGTCCTTCTGTGCGAGGAAGGCCGCCTGGTCGGCTGCGATCTGCATCAGGTCCTTGCTGCGCGTACGAACCATTGCGCTCACTTCCGTGAAGCGCGAGCGAGCTGCGAGCTCTTTCGCCTTCGGCGAGGTCGAGCGCTCCACCTTGCGGCGGATATACACGCGGTTACAGGTGTCGCTCGTGGTGGCCGCTACGCGGTGAGTGCCCAGGAGCATTTTCTCACAGTTGTGATGACCGTTCTTGGTCGGTTTGGCGAGTGCTCCGGATACGCTGTCGATACCGGCACTCCAATTAACTTTTGCCATAATTCGTTAAGGTTTAAAGGGTTAATAATGTTGTTGTGCATTTCGCGCTCATTTTTGAGCGCGCTTACAGCTTTTTCGACGCATCGTAGGTCTCGATGGTCTTCGTTTGGATGACCACGGAGGTGTCACCACGTTGGTAGTACTCACTCTGATTCGTGATCGTCCGGGTGACGTTGCAAGACGTCAGTCCCAGCCCGATAGCGACACACGTCACGATAGCCGTCGCGAGGGTCACGCAAATTTTGTGAATCTGATTTTTGGTCATAATGGTTGTTTTTTGAGTTTATTTATTTTTCCCGGGGTCCCCGATGTAACTCGCAGAGTTGCAGTGGGGAGAGCGTAGAACAAGGCGTAGCGCTCTACAAGGGCTGTGCCCGTAGTCGCGCGAGCCTTAGTTTAAGCGGGGTCGCCGTTTGCATCGTAGTTGCTGTTCAGCTTGTGCATCGCGTAGCCGAAGAGCGAACCGATCTTAGTCTGTGCCTTGAACTCAGCCTTCAGTTTGGCCTTCTCCGTCGGGTCGGTCAGGATCGTCCGTACGGCTGCTACTACCTTCGCGAAACGCGCTTTCGCGGCAGTCTGCGCTGCACTCGGTTCCTGCGTGGACGGGTTGCAAAGCTTACCGGTGTAAGTCGTTCCGGTCTGCTTGTTGGTGCGGAAATACACATCGCTGTGCTCGCACACTTTCTTGCTCATACTCTCGATGAGCGCCATAGGCTTAATCTTTGCCATGTCAGTTTAGGTTTAATGGTTAATACTCTTGTTAAAGCCGGCTGTCTTTTGGAATGTCCCTTTTTGACTTACCGAGACTGAGGGCAGGCGATAGGCGCCCCGGTTGGTCATTATCCTATCTTTCCAAAAGACGATACAAAGGTACGAAAAATTTCCGACTTGGGCAACTATTCTGCTTCGCAAATGGAATTGTACTTCCGCGGGCGTAAGTCATAGCCCGCATAGGCGCTCAGTTCCTTTACTTCGTAGCCGTACAACCATCGCCGGTGGCTGATATTCGTCCGCCGTTGCGGGTCTTTTCGCGTCCATCCGTAGAGCAAGGTGTTGAGGCCTTCCATACCGACTTGCGCACCGAGCACCTCGTCCAGCCGCTCGGCGATTTCGATTTTACTGATGTGCTGCATCATAGGCTTCGGTAGCAATTTTCCACAGTTGCTGACTGGTCTTCTTTGTCCCGTTCTTGCGCATCTGAGCTACCATCTTCGTGATGGCACTGAACCGCTCGCGCTGTGCTATCATCGCAGCACTCGGCGCTTTCGCCGGACCTTGTTTCTTACTCGGCAATGTGTGCATATACACCTTGCCCGATTTCTTCATCGTGCGGAAACAGTAGTTTCCCAAGCGCCCCGATATGGACGCAATTCCTGACATCGTTGTTACTTTTGCCATACGCTTTGTCTGTTAGTGCCGGATAGTATCCGGCGGGTTAATATTTTGTTTATTTTCCGGCATGCTATGCCGATTAACGTCGTCTGTTGTGCGAGATGCCATCTCGCGTTTCCGTTTCCCTGCGTACTTAGCCGCAAACCGACGCTGGTTAGCCGCTTCGTCTTCCGTCTTGACGTGTTTCGATCGGTCAGGACATTTCTGTACGATCTGCTGACCTCTGTACTTCCGGAAGTAAAACCCGTCTTGCCGTAATTTGCCTCGTAGGCTGTCAATGGGAATGATTAACTCTACTTTCATGATTCTTTGCTTTCTTTTTGCTGTTAAACCCGCGACCATCTCGCGACCATTACGGACGTCTCTGTACGGTCCCTGTCCGGCTGCTTTCTTTTCGTTTATTAGCCCGGCATCGTATGCCGGTTTACGTCGTCCATTGTGCCATGGAGAAGTGCCTTGACTTGGCACTTCGAACGGAAGGAGCCGCGGGGAGCGTTGCTCCGACCCAGACTCCATCCGGCGTTTGACAGGTCCCCCTATCGTTCTTTAGTACGTACGTTACCCCCCTCTATAGGGGGGCTAACAGTACTAAACGAACAGGGACCTCGTCAAAAATGAGCTTTAGGGGCTTAGTTGGTAGCCGCTTTTGCCTTCGATTTCCGCCGGCTGGATTATCCCTTGCAGACGGGCTTCTTCTATTAGTTTGAACGCGAAGTTAAAGCTACGTACGTTGGCGACGTTCATAATCACCTGACGTAATTGGGCAAGGCTCATCTCTCTCCCTCCTTGTAGTATATACCCGAACAACTTCGTCTTGTCAATCTTCCCGTCTGCTCCTACGTACTCGCTGTTAAAACCGCCTCCCTGCGTCTCTTTGTCCTGTGCTTCGGACGTCAGGCCGGAGTCGCTCCCAACAGTCACCGGCAACCCCTTCTTGTCCACGCAGAACTGGATCTTGTTCGGCATGTCGTATTTGCGCGTGGCCGTCTGCTGGATGCTGAAGATACGCGTCTCCGGATCTTTCTTGCATTCGTACGTCTCAAAACTCTTGTTCTGCAACTCTGTACCTAATGCCCCGCGGAGCGTCTTATCCTCTGCCGCCTTGTTCTGGTGCAGTACGCATACGATACAGGTCTTGTACTCCGATGCTACCTTTAGCAACTGACCAATCGTGTTCTGCGCTTCCTCGTAGTTGTTGATATCGCCTACCACGTCGCGTATACCATCGAAAATCACCAAGTCCGGCATACATATCGCTATCGCCGCTAACACCAGCGTCATGCGGTCTTGCCAGCGTATCTGACGCAGGTTAAACACGTGATACGCCTCCTCGCTCGCCTCCACACCCATCATCGCACCGATGCGGTCACGCAATATCTCATGCGTGCTGTCCGCGCTCTGCTCCGTGTCTATCCACACCACCCGCAACGGCTTCTCCCGTATCCGCTTCAGCCCGAGAATAGCTTTGTCTGTTGTGCCGGATAGTATCCGGCTTCTTTCTTTTATTTCAGGCGAATGGGATTCGCCGCTCTCTGTGCCCTGCACTCCGGCCGCCGCCATCAGTATTGAGTTAAGGTACGTCTTACCGCTTTTCGCCTTACCGGTCACCGCTACCAACTCACCCCGTGCGTAGCACGGCACTCCGTTCCAGGTGTACAAGAACTCATGCGGCGGAATCTCCGAACTGCTCGTGATACGTAACTTCTCTAACTGCTCGATAATCGTTAAATTCTCGCTTTCCATAGTCGTTTAATTGATTTTTTTAGGGCTCCCGAGGATTTTTAATCCTTGGGAAGAGGAGGAATTGCGGCAACCTATCTGAGTCACAGAGTGACGAAACGTGTTGTGAGCCAATTCCGACGACAAAGGTACTACTTCTTGTTGACATACTAAATTCCATCTGCCACAAACTGCATCCCAGTGAAAATCAGGGGCATAAAGAGCCTTATCTCCGAGCAATTCGAAGATACGATTTCGAACGGAAGCATCGAACCGATGAACCCATCGCAGTTGTCTGGAAAGGGAACGATAGTCCAATTCCCAACCCAGTTCTGCGCTTATAATCCGCGCCAATTCGGGTTGTGAACTCCATGGTTGATCCGGCCAATGACGATGCGTAATGGCCAAAACGGATGATGAATTACGTGCGTAATACTCGATTGCTACATCGCGATACGCGTTCCTCCGCACTCTCGTGCGTTTCTCACTTGCCTGCCTTGCAGGACTTTGAATACATAGCGTCATAATTGTTGTGAATTATGGCGCATCGCGTCTTCCTTTTTGAGCATTGAGACCGAGAAGACTCGCAGAAAGCCCCGTTGCTCATTATTTCTGCTGGACGCGCTGTATTTAGTTAGTCTTTTCTACTATACCTACAATTCCGTGTTTTGAGTTTACTTTTCTATATATCGTGCATTAACTTGCTCAGGTTAGCTCTGAATTTTCGTGCAAAGGTAATACTTTTATTTGAAATATCAAAAGACACATTTTGGAGCTAAAAAGCCGGTAAAAACAAAGGAAGAGAAAAGGTCGATAAAAGAGAAGGAAATGAATAAGAAAAACCCTTCTCGAAGTACAAAAAGTGGTGCAAAATAGTACTTTTTAAGCAAAAATCGGTAAAATTCACCCCTCGAACAAAAAAAGCACCCTATGGGTGCTTCCTTTTTACATTTTAGTGATTATTGCGGCAAAAAATGGGTTTTACCGGTGATACTGTTGCATAATAGTACAAAATTTCTCCTTGTTAGGAGCGCGTAATCGTTGGAAATTTTAGCTAAACAAATCCCTGAAGTTTTTCCACAAGGCTTTGTTAGTAGCATGGTCGGTATAGCGGATACCCAAGGTATCTTATCTTCCGATGAACCGAAATAGCGATTGAACGTACCGATAAACGATGATTGAAAATCGCTGGCACGTCCCACATCGCCGTAGTCTCCACGCGATTGAAAGTCGGATTTGAGAATAGGATCCACCACTAAATCTTGATCGCGTACACCGGCTACTCCGGCTGTCATTTGCGCTACTTGCCGAATGATAGCCTGCATCGCAGCTTCTTTCTCTCCATGGTGTACTACTGCGTGACAGCACAAGATTATCTGGGCCCTAAGAATTTATCACCATTGAGGTGAATCATGTGGTCTGGCATATCTGCAATCCACACTTCCGTTTCCCAAGCAAGTTCTTTGGAGAAACGTTTGTAAGTATCGAAATCGAGGAAAGCGGTCACGAAGATCTTTCCTGCTTTGACATCTTTGGTCATGTCTTGAATCTCCATGCTACGTGCTGGGGACATCGGTCCGCCGGAAGTCACAGCTTCGACAAAATAGAGCCAATTCTTATCTTCACGGTACAGAACCACGTCCGGCATCTTGTCGTGAAGAGTGATGGCAAAGCCGAGTTCGCTGAGTTTGTCCACTTCCTTAACCAAGTCTTTCTCGGTGGTATCTCCCAGATATAGACATTGCGAATGAGGCGCAAAGCGTGGAGCGAACTCTTCAACGATTGCTTTCTGCAATTCATTGTGCTTTCCTGCACTCAAAGAAAGTGCGATGCCGTTAATTTGTACCGGCATTTTCTGCATTTTCTTTTTGGACGCATACAAAGCGGTCAAACTCTGGTGCTTCTTGCAGAACTCTTGCAATGCTTTGCTCTTGGCTACGTTTCGTGGGTTGATGTCCTTCACCACCGCCAAGAACTCATCGGTAAGACGATAGCGATAGTTGGGGCTATTAGTTGCCATGCCGTTATCTTCAATGATAGCTGCCGTGCGGAAATGGTGCATAGCTTGTTTGCGGAAGGTCTCACGGGAGTTTTCTGCGTATGTGGTGCCATAGTTGGCGTTTGAGAATGCAATGACATCGTGAATACGACTCCACTCTGCCTGTGCTTTCTTCCACGGAGTGTTCGGCTTGAGATTAGCCATACTCAAAATGGTCAACGCACAAAGGTCGGCTTGCTGTGCTTTAGGCATACCGATCTGTTTGAGAACGGATTTGATGACAGAAACTTTTATATCCATTTTTCTACAATTTGATCGCAGTAAGCGGTAGTAAGCGGTTTGCCAGATAACTCTGCGCCTATTTTACTGATAGTGCTTGCAGGCGGAATAGGCATGGCATTTATCTCGGTGGAGTTGACCTGCGTAGAACCATTCAGAATGCGGTAGTACTGGTCGTATAAGGTCGAGTTCAGCAACGCATAAACACCGTACAACATATCTAAAGACTTGCACTCGATGAAGTTGATTTTGTTCTGCGTGCTGATATACTTGTATTTGGGATAACGGCTGGAGAGATACACACCACATTGCAAGCGGCGCGGTTCTTCCTTAGACGTAAAGCGTTTGACAAAGATATAGTTGGAGTTGGATTGCAAGAGTCCGGCACGATCAGTATGGATATACTCACCAGACTTGCCTACAGGCCATACTATTTGACCATCTTTGCTAATGTGTGACGAATAGAAGAGTGGGTATGTTTCTATTTCCGGTTCTTCTTCGTCTTTGAGTACTTCACGTTCACGGAAATCCACCACAAGACCTGTGTGCATGGGAACTTGTAGCGTTTTGAGCGTATCAGAAAGAGCATTCACACGCGCCAACACTCCGGCTTCCTCATTGTTGGTTGGCAGGAAGACATAATGGTTGTGCGCAACCACAGTACTATACGGAACTTGGAAATGTGTCAGGTCGATAAAGTCAGCGGTGGAACTTGAAGATATATCTATCGTTTCCGGTTGCTTGGCGGTCTTCTTGATTTTGATGATCATTGTTTCCTGCAACACGGATTCTTCACTGAAGACTTTATCACGACTCACAAACAAATGCACGGCTTGAATGGTCGCATGTTTGAATAGGTATTCACGGAAACGCTCAAAATATGCGCCGGAAGTCCACGAACGCGGTACGATGTACACTAACTCGCCATCCTCGTTGAGGTTGTTTATAGCCATCGCCCAAAAGAGGAAATAGAGGTTTGGTGCACCATAGCAAACTTGCGGCATGTGCAATGCTTCGGGAGCGTCTTTCGGAATTTTAAGGTACGGCGGATTGCCAATGATATAGTCGTAGCGATATTCACGCAAGTCAAACAGATTGACATTATCGGCAAATGGCTGCGTTGTGATGTAGTTCTCCGTCAGCACGCGATAAGTTAGGTTCGCATGTTGGTGCATGTATTCCAGATTGTCAATAAGAATCGGAACGACATGCGTATCTGTCTCGTAACAAACGAGGTGGATTTTTCCCTCGTATCCACGTTGCGTCAATGACCATACTGCGGCTGCTGATAAGATACCTGTACCCGCACCGGCATCAAGCAATTTTATTTCCGGTTTGGAGAGATCGAAGTGGAACATCTGCGCCATATATTCAGCAGTTCTGTCAGAAGTGAAGAACTGTCCGTATCGCTTTCGGTCCTCTTTAGGAGCCTTAGCGATGAAATCTTTTGTGCGTTGTAATATGGCTTGTAGCATACTATCCCAATTTCGGGTGCAAAGTTACTAAAAAAAAATGACATACGCAAGGACGCAGGTCATTTTAGAGATTTTTTTGCCTGTCACTGCCATTTAACGTCTAAGGTCTGACGGGATTATTAAAGTTGTGCAATTTTTGCACAGGTTAATTTACATCTTGCTCAGTAGGTCATCCGTAGTTTGCTCCATACGATTGAATGCAAACCATTTCTTGCCTAAATCTTTAAGCGACGCGCCTATATGATAAACGGTATTATCAATGCACAAAAACCGATCGTGTGAGCGGTCAAACTGTTCAACCTCTATCGGTGCATATTGTGCGTTATGCTTGTCGAAATGAACTAGTTCCAAAATGGAACAAGTTGCCGATTCTTCCAATTCGTTCGACTGATTGATAATCATCGTTACATAATTAAATGCTTCCATTCCCAGCGAAGCAATCAGCATCCGCCAGAAACGCATCTATCTTTCTTTCAAGCAGTTGCATAGTAAAGAATCACATTTTCAGGTAAACAATTACACATAAAAATCACATTTTCGACATATAATTTATGCCATAAAATCACATTTTCGCCGCAAAGGTACAACAAAATGTAACCGGCTGATAGTCAGAGAGATAAATTTTTGAGTTTGGCACGGTTCTTGCGGACGGGGTAGTGAACCCTATTAAATCATGGAGGTACAAAATGAAAAAGTTATTGATTTTAGCCATGAGCGTCATGATGGTGGCGAACATGAGCGCCCAGGAAGCCAAAGCCGAGAAGGCGGAGTGCCAAAAGAACAAAAAAGAGTGCAAAATGACCAAGGAACAGCGTATCGAGATGGATATCAAGTTCCTGACCGACGAACTCTATCTGAGTGATGAACAAGCCGCTAAGTTCGCAGTTACATACCGCGAGTTTATCGCCGCAAAGGAGAAGTTGAATAAGGAGGTTGCTGCGAAGTTCGGCAAGGATCTGAACGAGCGTCAGGTAGCCCGCGTACTACATTTCCACGGCCCGAAACCGCAAGGTCCGAAACACGAAGGTCCACGACCGGAGTTCAAAGACGGCAAAGGTCCAAGACCCGAAGGCAAACCCTGTCCGAAGAAGGATTAAAAAAAGAGGCGAGCGCCTCTTTTTTTTTGTTACTCTTCCTCGTCGTCGTGCGAGATCTCGACTAACTTGCAATAGATGCGGTCGTAGTCCTGCGCGTACAGGATGTTCGTGCCGACTTCCGGGAAGAGGTCCTGCAGCGTATGTTTGTCCTCGGGGAAATAGTACTCCTCGTGGTACTTCGGCGCCGTCTTATCCGGATCTTCGTCGCTGTCGCCGCCTTCCCACAGCATATCGACATGGGTCGCGATGATCTCTGCGTCCTGCATGAAGACGCGGTTCTGCTTGTCGATGATGAAGTGGAAGCGCGAACCGACGGTGTATTGCAGTCCCATCTCGCAGCGCAACTCGCGGCAGAAGTCCTCAATACTCATCTCTTCCGGGATGTACAAGTGGCCTTTTTCCCCGCTATAGGGGTCTTCTAATTCAAAGTGGTAGTACATATGTCAAACAAAAAAATTAAGATTATGCACCAAATCCGATGCGGTTGGAGTTGAGTTTCTTCCACCTGATAGACTGCACGTCCTCTTTGGTGATCGTCGGTTGCAGCGAGGCCGGCTGGCGCAGTTCGGCCGCGGAGGTGATGGCTATATAGACGTGCTTGATAGTGCGCGCGTTGGCGAAACCGCTGCTGCGGTTGTTGCAAATCGCCTGAATATGCCGGTTCAGTTCCTCGAGCGCCTCGTCGGTGACGGTATATCCATGTTTGTCGAGTCGCTGCCGCAGGATAGCCATCAGTTCATCGGCGGAGTAGTCGTCGAAATGGATGGTGGACGTGCTGATCGGCATGTCTATCGGCGAAGTGGACAGCCGGTTGTCGTCCACGGCGATGACGAAGGCGTACGAACCCGGCATCTCGGCGGTGAGGGACGTCAGTTTGCAGCGCAGCCACTGGATGTCGATATGGCTGTTGGCGATATCGTCGAGGTCGATGAAGAGGAGTCCTTGACCCGACTGCTTCATCGTGTCGCGCAGGATATGGTCTATCTCATAGGGCGTCCATGCGTTCGTGGAGGACTGCGGCATGCGCAGTTGCGTCATCTTGTCCGATGCGATGAGATGGAAGGCATGGAGCAGTTGCGCCAACAGCCGTCCTACGGAGCTCTTGCCGGTGCCTGTGGAGCCGGTGAAGGTCCATTGCAGCGGGATGGTGTCGCTCAGGTCCTCGCCGTTGGCCTGCTTGGCGCGCGCGATAGTGACGAGGTTATGCAGCGTACGCTTCACCTCTTCGCGTCCGACCATCTCGTCCACCTGCTTGAGGATACGGTTTATCTCGGCTTCGTCGATGGTCATGTCGGTTTCTTGGATGGAGG
>JAEEGH010018695.1_pt1 | contig 14616 bp, 12 predicted proteins | sample 9134181 | NCBI WGS metagenome assembly JAEEGH01 (sample SAMN16246544, study PRJNA631951) | gut metagenome | biome: gut microbiome; feature: rumen; material: DP-attached | host: Bos | place: Iran: Karaj | collected 2018-10 | reverse complement strand
ATCATTAGTGCGACCGATTGGGCTATAATGGAGTCTGCAGGGTGTGTCTTCCTTCCAGCTGCTGGTAGTCGTTGGTATATTTATATAGGCGGCGTCGGTTCCTCCGGTGACTATTGGTCGACCACATACTACGATAGCAATAACGCATACTACTTGGGCTTTTATTGGAGCACTCTCGATGTTTCATACAACCACTTCCTCCACGATGGTCTATCTGTCCGCCTTGTTAGGGATGTTGAGTAGGTGAAGTAAGAAAGGTGATATGGGCAAACAAGTATCAGTGAATTTGTCTGCTTAGAAAACAACTCCGATAGACAGGTTGACTACATCGTGGAAATAGCGGCTGTCGGCGGTTTTACCCAAAGATTTAAAGGCTTTTCGATAGGAGATGTCTAACGAAAGATTGCTAATATCGATGCCAATGCCCGCCATGGCGTCTCCGTTGTGAAGGCGGACTTGGTCTTTGTTGAATTCAATTTTGTTGTTCGATAAGCGGACTATTCCTCTATATTGTGCACCGACTGCGAGTCGCAGCGACACCTTGTTCCAAAAAAACGCGTAGCCTATCCACATGGGCACGTTGAGTTGCCCCAGTTCTACGGCAGAAGTGAAGTTGATAGCTGTGTCGGCATTGAAAACTTGCATTTTGTTGACAAAATAATACAAACCCACTTGTCCGTAAAGATGGCGGCCAACTCGGCAAAATGCCCCTATTTCAAAGTTAAGAGATTGTTCTATGTTGAAATGGTTGCCGAAATCTTTTTGGCAGGTAGGCAGGTCAAAGCCAAATTGGACACCGCCTCGTACCAAGTGTTTAGGTTGTGCCGCAACTGTCCGACAAAGGATAGCAATGGCTAATGCCAACAAAATCTTTTTTATCATAAATCTAAAGACATTTGAATGCCAGGGTCTTCAAAACCGGAATCGTCTTCGTTGTCATCTTTGTCGGTTTTTTCCGGCAAGGTGTATTCTTCGTCAACTGATTCTTCGGTAACAACTTCCTCTTCCGGTTCTTCGTAAGGAAGCGGCTCTAATTCATTGAAATTTTTAATATTGTCAATAGCAATCTTTTTACCTTTATTTTTGATACGACCTATTTCAACATAGCTGTCAGGACTAAGCGTTTCGGTAGATTTCTTTTTGTCTTTATCTACGCAAACCACTTCTATTTGAGGTAAATAGTTGGTGCTAAGCAATACAAAAGTTTGATTTTGTTCTTTGAAGACAAAGTCCACGCGTTTGTCGGAAACAATGGGCAAGAAACGTTTGATAAAATATTTGTTTTTTTCACCGTCTAAATAGATGACAGTGATAGGTTTGTTGGTTTTTAGTTTTTCAATGGCAATGAGGTTGTCGTCGAAATGCACCGAAGAGTCAAAGCCGGTAATTTTGTAGTAACCTTCTTTGTAGAAGGCGATAATTTTGTCGTTGGCAGAGAAGTTGCCGAGCAGATAACCATGTTTTTCGGTATTGAGACGATTGATGCTGTCGTCAAACCAAACCTCCAAGTCTCCCAAAGTGGAAGTGCCTTTTCTTAGCAGGGTAACGCTTTTGACAGGGTTTTTGGTAACAATATTTCCCAAAGAGTTACGACCTTTTATTTGCAAGGTGCCGAAGTCGAATTCAAAGTTGGTTTTTTTGAGTTTGGGTTTCGGTTTCAACACCACTTTCACCACTTCTGATTCACCGTTTTTGTTGGCAGAGAAGTGCAAGATTTTGGAGCCGGGTTTGCCTTGTGTGATATCGTATTCCTTGTCTCTGGAAATGCCTCCTACGGCAAAACGCTTGGCATAAGAAGTTCCCAATTTTCCGTCTGTATAGATTAAATTATAGATAGTACGTTCGTCTTTACGCTTGAAAATATCTATATAGATAACATTGCCGACAAATTGCTTTTCGGAAACTTTTGTAATAATAAACTTGCCGTCTTCTTTAAAGACAATCAATTCGTCTATATCGGAGCAGTCGAACAAATATTCGCTTTCGGTTTTCTTCAATCCCGTGCCGATAAATCCATTGGTTCTGTCAATATACAATTTTTGGTTGGCAACGGCAACGGTTGGTACGGAGATATTGTCAAAATTGCGGATTTCGGTTTTACGCTCTCTGCCGACACCGAATTTTTTCTTGATTTGTTTAAAATAGTTGATAGTGTAGTCTGTCAAATGGGCCAAGTTGTTTTCCACTTCGTCCATATACATTTCTATGCCCGCCAATTTTTCTTCCGCTTCTTTGATGTCGAATTTAGAAATTTTTCTAACAGGTTTTTCTGTCAACTTCACTACATTGTCGTGAGTGATTTCTTGTTTGAACATAGACCGGTAAGGGTCGAAAGCCCTTTCAATGTTTTCTAATTGTGCTTCAAAACTTTCTTGGTCGTCTTTTTCCAATTCTTTGTAGATACGTTTTTCAAAGAACAATTTTTCCAACGAAATCCAGTGCCATTGGTCTGCCAATTCCTGCCATTGGATTTCCAATTCTTTTTGCAACAATTTTTTGGTATTGAAAGTATTGGCACGCAAAATATATTTTACATCGGTGAAAATAGGTTTGTCGTCTTCTATCACGCAGGCAGCAGGCGAAATCGCCAACTGGCAGTTGGTAAAGGCATACAAGGCGTCAATAGTTTGGTCAACCGATGCATTGGCTGCCAAGGTGAGTAATATTTCCACTTTGTCGGCGGTTCTGTCAAAAATTTTGACAATAGGAATTCTTCCTTTTTTGATGGCTTTTTCTATGTTGTCAATCAACTGTGAAGTGGTGGTAGTATAGGGTATTTCGGTAATTGCAAGTGTTTTCTTGTCAATTTGTTCTATTTTTGCACGAATTTTTACCTTTCCTCTTTTTGCACCATTTCTATAGTCGTTTACATCTATGTAGCCGCCGGTAGGAAAGTCCGGATAGATTTCAAAATCTTTGTTTTGCAAAATAGCGATAGATGCATCTAACAATTCGTTGAAATTGTGTGGCAATATAATGGAATTGAGACCTACACCGATGCCGGAAGTGCCTTGTGCTAACAAAAGCGGAAATTTTATCGGCAGGCAAATCGGTTCTTTATTGCGGCTGTCGTACGACGATTTCCATGCAGTTGTTTTCTCGTTGTAAGCCACTTCCAAAGCAAATTTCGACAGGCGTGCTTCAATATAACGGGCGGCAGCGGCTTTGTCACCGGTGAAAATATTACCCCAGTTACCTTGACAGTCTATCAGTAAATTTTTTTGTCCTAAATTGACCAAGGCCTCTTCAATAGAGGCATCTCCATGAGGGTGATATTTCATGGTGTTGCCGACAATGTTGGCAACTTTGTTGTAGCGGCCGTCTTCCAATTCCCACATAGAGTGAAGAATACGTCTTTGAACAGGTTTCAAGCCATCTTCTAAATGAGGAATGGCACGATCTAAGTTGACATACGAAGCGTAGTCCAAAAACCAATTCGAAAACATATCTCTTATGTGATATACTTTTTGAATGTAATTTTCTTCGCTTTCAGAGGTAAGCTCTTTGGCAGGTTGTTCTATAGGGTTGTTCGTTTCAATTTCTTTGTTGTGAGAATCTTCCATTAAATATCGCTTATAATTTGCTTTGATGAAAATATCTTGCAAAATTACTTTTTTTTTACACAACAAATGTTAGCATCCGCAATATATTTTTAACAAAAAATGTTTAATTTTTTTAATATGAAAAATCAGTCAACAAAGTCATAAAAAAATGCTATTTTTGCCAATTCATAAAAAAGGATTAATTTTGAAGATATTTGTTGTTTTATCAAGGGTTCCTTTCCCTTTAGAAAAAGGTGATAAATTGCGGGCTTACAATCAGTTAAAGATTTTGTCAGAACGCCACGACATCTATTTGTTTGCTCTCAACGACAAGTCTTTGCATCCGGAGGCGATGCAAGAACTATCATCTTTTTGCACACAAGTAAAGATTTTTAAATTGCACAAACTTTCTATCTTGTGCAATATGCTTAAATTTTTCTTCAAGGGTCTACCCATTCAGTGTGGCTATTTTTTTAACAATCGCTATAAAAAACGTATCAACGAGGCAATAGACGAAATAAAACCCGATGTTATTTACTCACAATTGATACGCACAGCGGAATATGTTCGCCATCGTAAAGAGAAAAAAGTACTTGACTATCAAGATGTTTTCTCAAAAGGTATGTATAGAATGATGCAAAAATCTACTTTTCTTAAGCGTTGGTTGTGTAAAATGGAGTACAATCGTTTGAGAAAATACGAAGTGGATGTTTTTGCGGATTTTGATGAAAAAACAATTATCACGCAAGTAGATAGAACAATGATAGAACATTATGCCGCCAGCGAAATAGTAGTTGTTCCCAATGGTGTTGACAGTACCTATTTTGTCCCTCAGCATGTGGAGAAAAAATATGACATTATTTTCACCGGCAACATGTCCTATTTGCCCAATATTGTTGCATGCGAATATATTGCCCATGAAATTTTGCCCGAATTGCTCAAAAGGGAGCCTCAAATAAAAATAGCCCTTTGCGGTGTCGATCCATCTCCGAGAGTGTTAGCATTGAAAGGTGAACATATAGAGGTAACCGGCTGGGTGGAGGATATAAGAAGTTATTATGCCATGTCTAAATTGTTTGTGGCGCCTATGGAAATAGGTACAGGATTGCAAAACAAATTGTTAGAAGCTATGGCTATGGGTATTCCTTGCATTACTTCACCTTTGGCAAGCCAGCCTATCAAGGCAGTTATCAACAAAGAAATTATTGTCTGCAATAGTGTTTTGGGCTATGTGGACGAAATTGTAAATTTGCTGCATAATCAACAATTATACGAAATGCTGTCACAAAATGCTTGTTGTTACGTAAAAGAACATTATAATTGGCAGCAAACAACAAAGATTTTGGAAAATTTGCTGGAAAAATTGAATAATAAATGTTAACTTTGCATTTGTAAAATAGAAAAAACGAATACTATGAATAATATGAGAATTTTAAAGATGGTAGCTATCTTGTTGATAGGAATAATCTTGTGTGGAAGTGTGGCTTACGGACAGTCTAAAAATGATCCGAAAAAGCCTGCCAAAAAAGCATCAAAAGTACAAGTGGACCCTACTTTGTTGTCAGAAGACAAGGTGCCGGCACCGGTATTGAAAACTTTTAAGAAAAGATTTTCCACTGCTACCGAGATGCAGTGGCATTCCACTCCTAACGACACCATTGTCATGGTTTATTATGTGATGCGAGAAGTGCCAATGGAATCCGAATTCGGAGCATCCGGTTATTGGATAGAAACCAGAGAGACTGCCGACCCTGAAAAATTGTTGTCGGCATGTTACAAAACTTTGGATGTTTTCTATCAAAACTATAAAGTGAAGTCAGCTTACAAAATTACCCGAAGCGACAAGAATAACCAATTCTTAATTAATATTTTAGAGCCACAAAATGCCAAATCGCAACAACTTACAAAAGTCTATTTAGACAAATCGGGTCGTTTTATTAAAGCGGAAGCTCCTGAAGAAAAAATAGGTGCAGAAGATAACGTAGTTGATAAAAAAGCCTCCAAAGAAGAGGCAAAAATTAAAAAAGAATTTGAAAAAGACAGACAATTAGATATCTATCCGGCAAAAATCAGCGGAGATGAATTGCCTAATAGCATTCAACGTTGGATAGACAAAAATTATCCTGATTATCTTGTCAAAAAAGTGGACTATACTACAGATGAAGATTTTGAAGCAGAAGGCAATATATATATAATAATGATTCAGCGGAGCGGTATCAACCAACCTTATGCAACAGTTTGGTTTACCCGTGATGGAGATTTCTTGCAGTTGCAGGACGATTTCAAAAAAGAACAAACAGTTGTAGAAGAGAAAGTAAAACGACCTGTTACAGAGGAAGTGAAACGAGCCTTTGAAGAAAAATATCCAACTGTAAAAACTGTCCAATGGGAAGAAGACGAAGATGGCAATTGGGTGGGGAATTTCACCGATAAATATGGTCAAAACTATGCTTTTTACAGCAATAGCGGTGTTTGGTTTTATACTAGAAATGTGATAGATTATGCAAAGGTTCCTTATGCAGTTCGTACAGCAGTAGAAACTAATTATCCCAAATATACGGTCATGAATGCTTATAAAGTGTCTGCACCGGAAAAGAAGCCATATTATACCATAGAACTTTATTTAAAGAAAGATAAATCAACCCTTATAGTGGATTATCAACAAACGGGCAAACCGTTAGAATAGTCGAATGGAACAACTGGAGTTGTTAGCACCGGCAAAGCACCTTGAAATGGCAAAATTGGCCATTAATCATGGTGCTGATGCTGTTTATATGGGTTGCTCCGATTTTGGTGCCAGACACAATGCCAGCAATTCTATTGCCGATGTGGCTGAGGCGGTAATATATGCACATCGCTATCATGCCAAAGTGTATGTTACTCTCAATACTATTTTGTTTGACAACGAGTTGGAACATGCCCGTACCATGTCATATCAGTTATACAATGCAGGAGTAGATGCTCTATTGATACAAGACATGTCCTTATTGCAGATGGATGTGCCACCCATAGCTTTGCATGCAAGCACCCAAATGAACAATGTGGATGTTGAGAAAATACGGCAGTATAAAAATTGGGGTATCAGTCGAGTAGTGCTGGCTCGAGAACTATCATTGAAAGAGATAGAAAATATTTATCAAAATTGTGATATAGAATTAGAATGTTTTGTACACGGGGCATTGTGTGTTTGCTATAGCGGACAATGCTATATGAGTTATCATATAGGGCAACGCAGTGCCAATCGTGGCGTTTGTGCCCAGCCATGTCGCTTGAAATATGTTTTGAAAGATGAAACCGGCAAAGAAATACTAAAGCCACAGCATTATCTTTCGCTCAAAGATATGAATAGAATCAACTATTTGGCAGACATGGCAAAAGTTGGTGTAAGGTCTTTCAAAATAGAGGGCAGATTAAAAGACGAGTCTTATGTCGCCAATGTTGTCAGTGCCTATCGGCAGCAATTAGACAAAGTGATAGAAGATAACGCGGAATACGGGCATGCTTCGTTGGGAACATGTACGTTTGGTTTTTTGCCGGACTTGGAAAAAACTTTTAATAGAGGTTATACAAACTATTTCATTACAGGTGAACGCCAGAAAACGGCTAACCATAGTATGCCAAAGTCTATCGGAAAATATTTGGGCGTGGTGAATGAATTGCATCATGGTGGTTTCCGTATCAATACCAACGAAATTATTGTCAATGGGGATGGTTTGTGCTGGCAGGATTCCACAGGAGAATGGGTGGGAATGAATGTGAATGCAGTTGACGGAAAATGGATAAAATGTACCGATTGGACAGATATTTCTCTGGGGACCAAGGTATATCGAAACTACGACAAACAATTTTTCTCTTTGTTAAAAACGGAGAAAACCATTCGCAAAATTGCTGTTTGTTTGCAGATAAAAGAAAAAGATGAAAAAATTGTCTTGCAATTGGTAGATGAGCAAGGAAATACATCGCAAATTATCACCCCGATACCAAGCGATTTGGCAAAAAATCAAGATTTGGCAATCAAAAATATGCAAACACAGTTGGCAAAGAGTGGAGATGCTATTTTTAGTGTAAAATCGGTGGAGATAGCCTTGCAACAGGTGTATTTTTTTACCATGTCGCAGTTGAATGCCATGCGGAGGCAATTGTTTGAGCAACATGAAAAAAAATTGCTGGACATATACCAATGCCCGCCACCTGCCGAGCGAAAAACAGAAAAATTCTATTTAGATGAGTTGGACTATCATTATAATGTTAGTAATCATTTGGCAAAAGCATTTTATGAAAAAGTAGGTGCAAAAGTGTTAGAATTTGCACCGGAATATTCGCAAAAAACTTCCGGAAAAGAAGTTATGCGGACGAAATATTGTCTAAGAAATGAATTGAATGCTTGTCTTAAAAAACAAGGTGCCGGTCAGTTGCCATCGAAATTGGTGTTAAGTTATGAAGAAAAAAATTTTGCTGTCACCTTTGATTGTGTGCATTGTCAGATGATATTGACACCGATGGAAAAATAAATATTTAGAAATTTTTTGCTGATAAAAATTTATTGTTGAAATAATTCAGTAAAAAATGTTATCTTTGCAACATGATGTTAAAAAGAAAAATACAAAATAAATTGACGGATTTTGCCAACGAGGTAAAATCCAATCATCCTGTGTTAACCACCATACCATCAGCAGGAAAAGTTTGTATGTTTTTTTCTTTTAACACTTTGCAACAATGGCAGGAGCAAGCAGCTATAGTGAAAAATTGGGAAAACGGCATGTTGGAAAAATGTACGATTTTTTGCTATATCAATAGTTATAAGGTAAATGACACTTTAAAAATGTCTTCTTCCAATGTTTGTTTGATAAGTAAAAAAGATTTTAGTTTTATGGGAGATATTAGCAAGCAGATTCTTCCAAAACTAAATCAGCCATTTGATTTATTGATAGACATGTCTGCAAATGTTGACGAACATGTATTGCTTTTGCAAGCGTCAACGCCTGCAAAGTTGCGGGTAGGCAGAAATCCTCAGCAAGCCATGTATTACGATATGGTGGTGAGTGTTGACGATAGTCAACCAATAGCATTTTATTTAACTCAAGTAGAAAAATATTTAACACAATTAGCAAAATAATAAATATCAATACAATGAAGAAAAATTTTGTAAGTTTAGCAGTGGCCACTGCACTGGTTTTTGCAACAAGTGCAGCTATGGCATGTACCAATTTCTTAGTTACTAAAGGAGCTAGTACAGACGGTTCCACGTTTATTTCCTATGCAGCCGATTCTCATACATTGTACGGAGAGTTGTACTATCGTAAGGCTGCCACCTATCCTGCCGGAACTATGTTTACCGTTTATGATTGGGATAGTGGTAAAAAATTGGGTGAAATACCACAAGTTGCCAAAACCTATTCTGTTGTCGGCAATATGAATGAATGCCAATTGGCTATAGGGGAAACTACCTACGGCGGTTTGGAAGATTTGTACAAACCAAATGGTATAATTGACTATGGCAGTTTGATTTACCTTACTTTGCAACGTGCCTCCAATGCTCGTGAGGCTATCAAGACTATGGCAGAATTGCTGGCAACCTATGGCTATGCAAGCGAAGGTGAATCTTTTTCAATCGCAGACCCTAATGAAGTTTGGGTGATGGATTTGATTGGAAAAGGTGAAAAAATAAATAATAAAAAATGGACAAAAGGAGCAGTTTGGGTGGCTCGCAGAGTGCCGGACGGCTACATTTGTGCTCATGCCAATCAAGCCCGTATTACTACTTTCCCTATGGAAAAACAATCTAAAAATAGTATTAGTAGCAAAAATTTGAAACGTATTTTTGAAAAAGATATAGACGTAGTTTATGCATACGATGTAGTGGAATTTGCTCGTATGAAAGGTTTATATAGCGGCAAAGATGAAGATTTTAGTTTTTGTGAAACTTACAATCCGCTTACCTTTGGAGGTGCAAGAGGTTGTGAAGCACGTGTTTATGCTTTCTTCCATCGTGCTGCAGACAATATGCAACAATACGAAGATTATGCCATGGGGCATAATTTGAAAAATAGAATGCCATTGTGGGTGAAGCCATCCAAGAAAATCAGTGTGTTAGACATGATGTCATTCATGCGTGACCACTACGAAGGTACTGCCATGGATATGACAAAAGATTTGGGTGCAGGTCCTTATAAATGTCCTTATCGTTGGCGTCCGATGGGTTGGGAGATAGATGGAAAAACCTACGTTCACGAACGTGCCACTTCCACCCAACAAACCGGATTTTCTTTTATCGCACAATGTCGTTCTTGGTTGCCCAATAAAGTGGGTGGCATTCTTTGGTTTGGCGTAGACGATACTTATAGCACCGTTTATTGTCCTATGTATTGTGGTATTACTCAAATACCATTGTACTTCCAAGAAGGCAATGGAAATATGGTAACCTATTCTCCAACATCTGCATTCTGGTTGTTCAATCAAGTGGCCAATTTTGTATATTCCCGTTATGATGCCATGATAGTGGATTTACAAAAAGTACAAAGTACTTTGGAAACCGGCTATGTAAAATCGGTAGCTGACAATGATGCAAAAGTGAAAAATCTTTCCGGTGACCAATTGACAGCCGCTTTGAATAAATATTCCAACGAGCAAGCTGACAATATGTTCACTGCATGGACCAACCTAAGTCATTATTTGTTGGTAAAATATATGGATGGAAATATCAAGAAAGAAAAGGACGGTCGTTTTATGGAAAGTGAAGACCGTCCGGGACAAAATGTCTTCCCCGATCAGCCAAGATATCCTGACTGGTGGTATAGAAAAATAGTGGAAGATCATGGAGATGTTTTGATTCAAAAATAAAAGAATTATACAAATTTCTGATAGAAATAAAATATTTAGCATTTATTGAAACCAAAAACTATGAAAGAGATGAAAAAGGTAATGATGTTAGTCGTCGCAGTCGCAACTTTAATGTTAACGGGCTGCAAAAAAGAATTCACCATTACAGTGCAATCCAACAATTCAGCATGGGGTAGTGTAACAGGTGGCGGTACCTATGCCGAAGGAACTGTGATATCTATAGAAGCGAAAGCAAATAGCGGTTATCAATTTGTTTCTTGGCAAGACGGCAATACCAGCAATCCGCGTTCTATCACGGTAAAATCAAATGAAACCTATAAGGCGACATTTGAATGTATCTTATTGTTTTCTGTTTCTGAAACAGAGACAGTGTATTTTTCTCCCGGCAATTTGCAGTGGTGTGCCACAGGCAGCCATCAAGTGGCAGATGGTACAGCGGCAGGCACATGGCGATTTGCCCCCAATCAGTGGGATACTATTGGTGCTGCCAACAACAACATAGATTCTGCCTATACAGGTTGGATAGATTTGTTTGGTTGGGGAACCAGTGGATATGAAGAAAAATATCCTTATATGTCTAGTGGTGTTGAAACGGAATACGTACTCGGACCAAAAGATATTGCAGGTACTAATTATGATTGGGGTGTTTACAATGCTATTGACAATCCTCAAACCAACAGTACAGATGCTCCCGGTACATGGCGTACGTTGACCTACGATGAATTAAATTATTTGATGGAGACTCGTACTACCACATCGGGCATACGTTATGCAAAAGCTACAGTAAACGGAGTACAAGGATTAGTCATTGTTCCTGACCGTTGGAATACCTCTGTTTATACGCTCAATGAAACCAATACAATAAATTCAACATTTGCCTCTAATATTATTAATGGCACCGATTGGGATAAAATAGAGTCTTTCGGTTGTGTATTTCTGCCCGCTGCCGGCAATCGTGTAATGAATTCAACTTACAGTATAGGTATCCAAGGCTCTTATTGGACGACTACAACTACTTCGGGACGTGTATATTTCTTGAATTTCTACGCAAACGCTGTTAAAATAGCTTACCAAAGTCGTATGGTGGGATATTCGGTGCGTTTGGTTCGTTCTGCCGAATAAATCTTTTTGGCAGGATATGTAAACTTTGTTTGTCTAAGACTTTAATAACTACCTATTAATAAGGTATGCAAAAAAGGGTACTCCATGAGTACCCTTTATATATCATATTGTAAAACAAATATTATTTCAGCAAATTACCCAAGATATCTCGTGTAAGTTCACGAGTAATAGTCCGAGTGGCGGCAGAAGTGGTGTTTTTTACCATTTTTTCTGTAGTAGATTTGGTGGATTTGCTCTTTTTACCCGTCACTTTGTTACTTACTGCTGTTCCAACAGCAGTAGCAGCCGTGGCAGTAGCAGCAGTAAATATAGCCTTTAGTACTTTGGAAAAGATACCCTTTCCTTTCCCTTTAGCACTTGTTTTGTCTATTTTTCCCGATGCTGCAGGTGTGGTATTTTTAGTAGGTGCTACTATAACTTCGTCTTGAGCTTCGCTTTCTTTGAGTAACATTTCAAAGGCACTCTCGCGATCTATCGGTGTATCGTATTTTCCGTAGATACGGCTTTGTTTGATAATATCCAATCTTTGTCCTTCGCTGATGGCACCTATTTGTGAAAGCGGGAACAATATCTTGGCACGTTGTACTATGCTGGGAGCACCTTTTTCGTCCAAGAAGCTGACCAAGGCTTCTCCGGTTTCCAAAGTGGTGATGGCTTCGTCGGTTTTGAAATCCGGGTTGGCTCTAAAAGTATCTGCGGCAGTGCGAACCGCTTTCTGATCTTTGGGAGTGTAGGCTCTTAAAGCGTGTTGAACACGATTGCCTAATTGTCCGAGTATGTTTTCAGGTATGTCGGTAGGACTTTGGGTGATAAAATAAATGCCTACGCCTTTGCTTCTAATCAAACGAATAACCTGTTCTATTTTATCGGTCATGGCTTTGGAGGTATCTTCAAAAAGCATGTGAGCTTCGTCGAAGAAGAATACTAATTTCGGCATATCCAAGTCACCGACCTCAGGCAGGGTGGAGTAGAGTTCGGACAATAGCCACAACAGGAAGGTGGAATATAGTTTGGGTTGCAGCATCAATTTGTCTGCTGCCAGCACACTCATCACACCTTTGCCGCCTTCGGTTTGGAGAAAATCGTAAATGTCAAAGCTCGGTTCTCCGAAAAATTTGTTGGCACCTTGATTTTCCAATTGTAACAATGCCCTTTGTATGGCACCTATGGATGTGGCTGATATATTCCCATATTGCGTAGTATATTCTTTGGCATGTTGTGATACATAGTTGAGCATGGATTGCAAGTCTTTCAAATCCAATAGCAACAATCCTCGCTCGTCGGCTATACGGAATACTATATTAAGAACACCATCTTGGGTGTCGTTGAGACCGAGCAGGCGGGATAGTAGTTGTGGTCCCATTTGCGAGATAGTGGCACGGATAGGATGACCTTGTTCACCGTAAACATCGTAAAAACGGACAGGGCATGCTTGGAATTGCGGTTGCTCTATTCCGAATTCTGTTAGACGTTTTTCAATAAAACCACTCATCTGACCTGTTTGGCTGATGCCGGAGAGGTCTCCTTTCATGTCTGCCATAAAACAAGGAACTCCTGCTTGACAAAAAGTTTCTGCCATTACTTGTAGGGTAACCGTTTTTCCGGTACCTGTAGCACCTGCAATTAAACCATGACGATTGGCCATTTTTCCTTTGATGGCAAGTGCTCCATCTTTGCAATGGGCAATGTATAGCCCGTGATTGTTATCGTACATATTGTATGTGTTTGTTTATGTAAAAATAATTTTGCAAATGTAGCAAAAATTTTTTTGCCATCATTCAATTTTATCAATAAAAGCAATTTTTTTTGCGGAATACGAGAAAAATTCCTTTATGCTTGTGGTCTTTTTTTAATCGTGTGTAATTTCTACTTTATAATCATACACATATTTGCCACTATCTTTGTCCAATTTTTTATTGCCGTCAGTCCAAATAAAATGATATCCGTTTTCGCTGATATTGCCATGGGTTGTACCGGAATCTATTGCTTGTTTGATACGTTCTATTGCATTGTTTAATACAGATTGCAACATAGTGTCCGTATCGTTGGACAAGGTGAAAGAAATATCGGGCATTTCAGTTACTCCCCTTCCTTTGCATGTTATGATGATACTTCTATCTCCATTGGCCGTCAGTATTTCATATTTTTGAACGGTACGATATCCGATATATCTTATTCCGTCGTCAAGTTTTACAATTTTCCCGCCTTTAATGGAGATATCTATTGATTTTTTGTTTTGAGCATTAGCGTCAAGCATGCTTGCTGTACACGTAGCTACTATGAACATGATTAAACACAATATCTTTTTCATTTGTTTTTGTTTTAAAGTTGTCATAAATGTTTTATATTTTGTTGAAATAATTGTATGTTTTCCAATAAGATTAGTTTATTTTCATCAGATATTGAGTGGAATGATATCTTTAATATACCTTTTTGTTTGAAGATTATTTTACTTATTCCTACTAAATGCTGACCATTAACAACGATTAGTGCGTTATTCGCCCTATCAAGTTGTAAATGTTCAAGGCTGATTTTTTGATTATGAAAAATTATACTGTGATTCAATATTATGAAATCATTTGTTATAACAACCGCCGGATTTTTCTGCCAGCGTACCCACAGAAGTAAATCCAGAACAATTGCTGTTGTACACAATAACAAAGGAATAAATAGAACAATATATTCTTTGGTATATACTAATAGCATTATAAACATCAACGATGCTATAATTAAAAACCAGTCTAAATTTTTTCTTGTTTTTATAACGATAGTTCCCATTAAAGATAGAATATACTAGCTATTTATAATTTTGCAAAAATAATTAAAAAAACAATACAAAAGTGAATTTGATAGAAATTTGTTATGTATTAGTGCTGAATAAATTTTCTATTGGCGTTGCTAAAAAAGTAGAAGCATATACATTTGAAATCCGTTGCAGGAATAAAACAAGAGTTTGTTTATTTAGTCGTGTATTGGTACGAGAATAGCAATCGGTATGCTTGATTTTCCTTATCCTGCCAATCTGTCAACATTTGAAAATAAGCATTGTTGCTTATATTAATTTTTTTAGTACTTTTGCAAATTGTAAAGTATATAATATGTCATTGTTTTT